>CYGL01000769.1_pt1 | contig 10176 bp, 15 predicted proteins | sample 485531 | NCBI WGS metagenome assembly CYGL01 (sample SAMEA3497897, study PRJEB9818) | human gut metagenome | reverse complement strand
CGTAAAAGAAGCCGGTATGGTACTGGGTCAGTTGTTTATTCCGGTATTGCAGAAGTACTTCCTGTTATTAACGGTGTAGTAATTGCGATTAAGAGACTCCTTGTTAGTGTAGCAAATTTACTGGGAATCAGAATTGACTTTTCGTCATTCAATCAAGGTGTATCTGGATACAATGAAGATTTGGAAGATACAGCAGATGCACTGGATAAAGTAGGAACAAGTGACAAAAAATGCAAAGAGCGGAATACGTGAATTTGACAAACTGAAAGTTATTTCCACACCAAAATCCAGCGGTTCCGGAAGTGGTGCTGGTGGAGCAGGAATTGACCTTACAAAGGAAATCATGGATGCTACTGCGGAATACGAAAAAGTATGGCAGGAAGCATTTGATAAGATGCAAAACACAGCTATGGAATGGGCTGATAAGATAGAAAAACTCCTTGAGCCTATGAAAAAGCTGTTTAAAGATTTGTTTAATGGTGACTTCTTTGAAGCAGGAAAAGATTTGTCCGGTATTGTTACAGGAATATTTAACTGGATGTCTGATGCGATTGCATCCGTGGACTGGTATCAGATTGGACAAAATATAGGACAGTTCCTTGCCGGTATTGACTGGACTGCAGTGTTTACTTCTGCCGGAAACTTTATAAAAACTGCCATAGATGCGGCTATTGACCTGTGGAAAGGAAGTTTCGATGCGGCACCGATTGAAACCACAATTCTGACAGCAATAGGTCTTTTGAAATTCACGGGATTGGGAGATATTCTGTGGAAAGCAATTAAAGATTCTATTGTCTTGTCAATGGGTGGTAAGGCAGGAGCCGGAATCGGAGAAACGATTCTCGGGAATCTGCTAGGAACTGGGGCAGAGGGAGCCGCAGCGGCAGGAGCAACCGGATTGTTTGGCGGTATTAGTGCCGGAGCAGTAGCGGCAACAGCGGCTATCACAGCGGTTGTAGCAGGACTTGCACTTGTATATGCAACAAATGAAGATGTAAGAAAGAGTTTCAAAGAATCAATTTCAGCCATTGCGGATAATCTTACTCCTGCAATGGAGTTTTTGACAACAACGGTTATACCAGATTTACAGAATGCATGGGCAGGGCTTGTAGACGTTCTTACTCCGATAGGTGAATTTTTGAAGACTGCGTTCACAAGCATATGGCAGGATATGCTAAATCCAGCACTGAAATATGTCGGTGAAGAAGTTTTGCCAAAATTGCAAAGTGCTTTTGAAAATCTTTGGAATGGTGTGCTTGTCCCGTTTGGCACATTTCTTGGAAATATCTTAAAGCCTGCAATTCAGATTGTATCTGACATACTTACAGTTCTTTGGAAAAATGTAGTAGTTCCTTTGGCACAAGCATTAGGAAGTGTTTTAGGAGCGGCATTTGATGCAATAGTCGATACCATGAATTTTGTGGTAGAACAAGTAAAACCAGTAATAGAAGTGTTCAACTTCTTATGGGACAATGTTTTATCACCTATAGTCACACATTTATGGGAAGACTTAAAGCCTGCTTTTGAAACTGTTTTTAACGCAATAGGTAATATTATCAAAAACCTTGGAACGAAATTAAAAGGACTGATAAATTTTGTCTCCGGTGTGTTTACTAGAAACTGGAGAAAAGCCTGGGACGGAATAAAAGACATTTTCAAAGGAACATTTAACAACCTTGTATCCATAGCAGAGGGATGCGTAAATCTTATAATTGATGGAATAAACGCTTTTATTGATGGGTTTGGACTGATTAGCGGAATATCGGAAGCTATAGGAATAAGCTTCAAGCCAGTGCAAATACCTAAAATAAGTATTCCTCGATTCGATACGGGTGGTTACGTTCCAAGCCGATACACCATGTTCATGGCAGGAGAAAACGGTGTACCGGAAATGTTAGGAACCGTAGGAGGCAAAACTGCGGTTGCAGGTGGAGAAGAAATTACTAGAATCAGAGATGCTATCATCTCTACTGCGCAACAGGAAATTACACTTCTGAAGCAGAATAATCAGCTACTGCAAGGAATCCTTGAAAAGGAGTTTGGAATCACAAGCGATCAAATTGGAATTGCCGCAAGACAATACGGTCAAGAGCAATTTAACCAAAAACACAAAAATGTATATGTATTTTAACACAGACAGCACTCTGAATGGGTGCTGTCTATTTTTATGCAATAAGGCGGTGAGCGTATGTCAGCATATCAAGGATGGCTTTTGAAAATTGGAGATTACGTTATTGACCAGTCAAGATTTATAGCCGCTGAAAGTTATCAGCCGGCTGTAAATATGCAAGATGTAGACCCGTGGACTGATGCAAATGGATATGGACATAGAAATGCTGTGGAGTTAAAAGCATTAAGTGTTGATTTTTCCACACCTGCAATGTTGACGGATGATGATTTACAAGAGTTACTGTCCGGGATACGAAGCAATTTTATTGACGCAACGGAACAGGGATGCAATATCACGGCATATATTCCATTTTTAGGTCAATACGTCACACAATACGGATATATGGCTGATATAAAACCTACAATCTACGGAACTTATGGAGGAGAGATTAAGTACAATCAGATAGAGTTTTCATTTGTCGGAGGTGTAGCGAATGAGTAACTATACCTATGCGGATTTGTTTGATAAAAGCGCATCCAAAAAGGAAATCACGATTGAAACAGAAGACAAGTCTGTAAAAATCACAAACAGTGAAATACATTTTGAACAGTTTGAATTAAAAGAAATCCTATGTGATGATGAATACCTTACATTTGGGCAGTGCAATGCATCACAGTTGAAATTCAAAATTTCCAACGTGTTCACAAGTATGATTGGGAAAAAGATAAATGTTTCTGCTGTGATTAATGGTCATGCCGATACACCGTTTATTTTTGGCAAATACCGTGTTGTTTCTGATAAACCTACAGATGATAAGCGTTACCGAAATGTTACGGCATATGACGCTATATACGACATTGGAGAAGCGGAAGTATCTTCTTGGTATAACGGATTAAATTTTCCTTTGACGTTAAAGCAGTTCAGAAACAGCTTTTTTGCATATTTTGGTGTTGAACAGGTAGAAGTCACATTACCTAACGACAACATGGAAGTAGCAGAAACGATTAAACCAAGTGAGTTGTCTGGCCAGACGGTCATGGAAGCAATCTGCTCAATAAACGGATGTTTTGGACACATTAACCATGATGGAAAATTTGAATATGTTTTCCTAAAAGAAATGATATCCGGTTTATATCCACGGAAAGGATTATATCCACAAAAAGGATTGTATCCTAGAAAAGGTTCTAGAAAAAGAAAAAGTTACTGGTGGAAAATACAAAACTGTTAAATATGAGGATTTTGTTTGCCAAAAAATCACAAAGGTGCAGATAAGACAATCAGAATATGATATAGGTGCAGTTTATCCTGATACGGAGATTACAGATAACGACAACAGTTATATTCTGCAAGATAATTTTCTTGTTTATGGAATGGGTGCAGATGCACTAGAAACGGTTGCAAGAAATCTGTATGAGGTTATAAAAGTTGTTAAATACAGGCCTTATAACTGTGAAAAAATAGGAAATCCATGCTTGAGCCTTGGAGAAGCAGTCAATGTATATACTGCTAAAGAAATCATAGAAAGCTATGTATTAAGCAGAACATACAAAGGAATCCAACAGCCGATAGACACCATATCTGCAACCGGAAAAGCACCAAAATACAGTGAACAGGTAAATGGAATTAACAAAAGTATAATTCAACTACGTGGCAAAACTAATGAGTTGGAGCGTAATGTAGAAGAGACCCGGTCTGAAATCAAGGATGTAGAAAGCGGACTGGATACGAAAATTACACAGACAGCCGGAAAGATTGAACTTGAAGCACAAAGGGCTACAGAAGCGGAAGTAAATCTTAGTAGCAGAATTTCACAAACTGCAGAACAGATAACGTCTGAGGTCACCAGAGCGCAAGGAGAAGAAAGCAAATTATCTTCCAGAATTTCGCAAACTGCAGAACAGATAACGTCTGAGGTCACCAGAGCGCAAGGAGAAGAAAGCAAATTATCTTCCAGAATTTCGCAAACTGCAGAATCTATAACAGCAGAAGTAACCCGTGCACAAGGGGTAGAAACAAATTTAGCAGCTGCAATCTCCGTCCAAGCAGACCAAATTAATTTAAAAGTATCAAAAGGTGATGTCAGTTCGCAGTTGAGCATTGAAAGCGGACAGGTAAGTATTTCTGGAAACCGTTTTGTATTGGAAGCAGATAACTGTAGCATATCAGCAGATGGAACTATAACCGCTAAAAACGCAGTAATGACTGGTAGCTTTAGAGCTACTGGAGAAGATGGAAGTTACACAGAAATTTCGAACGGTGAAATCAAATTTTATAACAATGAATCTAAAAGATCAGGATCAATTAAAGGAATCGGACAATATTTAACAATAGATGGATCTATTGTAAATGTAACAGGTACGCTATTAGTATCTAATGGTGCAACATTAATTGCACAGGCATATGTTAAAAGCTTATCTGTAAGCACAAAAATTTTTGGAAGCAAACAAGTAATTACAAATTCTACACTTACAGTTACTAAAGATTACACAACAAACCAAATAACAAACGTTACTATTAATAATCAAACAACTTTAGTTGCAGATTATCCTGGAGCAATTAATTATGTTACTGGAGTAACTTCGCTAGGAGGAAATTTAACTGTAAACGCAGGAATAGTGACTGGATTTTCATAAGGAGACTAGCTATGATAAGAAAAATTTTTATACTTCAAACAGTGTTAGAAAAAACAATGCAAGAAGTTGAATTGGAACGTTCTGAAATTCAGCAGTACATTGCCTTCACCCTTGGCTTTTCTACGTTTACGGAAATTAACGCTACGCTGTTTAATACAGAGGATGGTGAAGGGTTTGAAGAATTTATGAAGCAACTTATTGACATGTCGGATACAGTGGTTGCACAGAGCGGATATGAGATATCTGAACTGTGCAAAAAACTGTATGAGTATGCTGAAGAACAGGGAAAAGAAATCTATGTAAAGGAGAACTGATATGGCGGCAAATTTGGAGATTAAAAAGCTGAAAAACAACCTTGCGGCAGTACTGAATCAAGCACCGTTGCCTATCGAGGTAAAAAGGCTTGCACTGTATGAAGTGTACACGGAAACTAAGCAGTTGGCAGATATGCAGATTATGAAAGAGGAAAGCGAGGTATCTACAGATGGCGCTGAATAAGGTATATACCAGAATCAACTGGGAAGATTATCCCAGTGAAAACACAGACTTAGATGCATACCATCTTAATCAGATGGATTCTGCCATTGATGCGTTGGACAACCGTATCATATCACAGGATGTGTTAAAAGTAAACAAGTCTGAAATAAACGCAAATATTGCTGATTGGACTATGGACGAAACAACCGGTGTTATTACTATTACAAAATACAACGGTGAAAAAATTATTTTTGACCTTAACATTGAAAAAATTCCTGTCGGCTTTTCCATGTCTGATGACGGAATCATTACCATGACTACGGAAGATGGAACACAGTTTACGGCTGATATTGGTTCTATGATTCCGGTGTTGACATTTGAAGATTCTGCAACCATAGCTGTCTCCGTGACCGGTACTGGTAAAAATAAGACTTATTCTTTTTCAATCAAAACAGGATCAGTAACAGATGCTATGCTGCAACCTAATTATTTGGCAGATATTAGAGTAGAATCCGCAAACGCTTTAGCTTATTCACAATCCGCAAATGCAAAATCTGTATTGGCTGAATCTTATGCCGTAGGTGGAACCGGAACAAGAGAAGGAGAAGATACCGATAATGCAAAGTATTATATGGAACAGGCAAAACAGCAAACAGGAGGAATTCCTACAAAAGTTAGCGAATTAGAAAATGATGCAGGATACGTTACAAAATCAGTTTCTGATTTGATAAATTATTATGACAAAACCAATGTTGATAAAAAAATAGATGCAATTCCTAAAACGGATTTGACAAACTATTTGACCAAAACTGGTGACGGCAGTAATTTGACTGCGGAATTTGAAGAAGCAACAACTTTAGAGGAATTAACGACAGGAGAGAAGTTATCATCTGTTTTTGGAAAACTTAAACTGGCTGTAAAAAACCTTAAATCACTTATAAACCTTATCGGAACTACCGATATTTCGACTATTGGAGATGGGACTGTTACTGGAGGATTAAGTGATGTAAATAGCAAGTTAATCATAGATATAGTAGAAGGTCAGAAAAACTCCGTTGATTGTCCAAATAACGGCGCGGAAACATTGATTGGTACTATAACTCTGCCAAAAGAGGGGTTGTGGCTGATAGAAATTGGAGGTTATTGCCCAATAGATGCGACAAACAAAGTAACCACAATCCAGGTAGAACACATTTGGAGAGGCATGGCATCGCTAACTAATAACGTTTTTAACATAAACACCTATTATATCTGTAAAGGTAAAAAAGATATAAACATTTACATAACATCTTGGGAGTCTGATACAGTAAAAGCAAGTACAAATTATGATTTCTTTGCACTTTTGCTAAAATAATATTCTAAAAATGTTTATTTATAAGATTTCCAGTCTGACTCCCATGTGCCTGTATAGCATCTAGTCCAGATGGATGAACCCCAATTATCAGTATTTCTTTGTCCTATTATTACAGCTATTAGATAATTAGTACTGCTCCAATATATTACGCGGATGCCCCATCCACAGTCTGAAGGTGCATTGACTGTGGAGTCATGAAGTATCCTGCACGGTCTGTTGTAAATTCCATTTGGATTTTCCACGTCAACTTTTAATGCATCATCAATATAATCATTTGCAGATGCCGATGAAAGTAACTTGCTATTTACAGAAGGAGTGAGATTGATGGAAGGAGATTAGAAACAAAAATAAATCAATCATAATCATACTTATGATTATTGACTTGTGTAACAATGCTGTGTTAAATTATAGGTGTCGAAGCTATAATTTGAACCATCTGAACAGTAGCAATACTTTCAGAAGAAAAGGGTCGGTGAATTAACACTGACCCTTTTTATTTTTTATCTGATTCCCCAGTCACCGTCATTGTTGACGAATCCAACCACATATCCTATCATGTCATCAATAATGTTTTCCGGGAGTATGCTGTTCGGAGACATAAGCGGAACATATCTCCATTTTCTTACACCATCTTCAATTATATGTGTTTTCACGAAAATATAAATCCCACCATTACTGGTCACAATACAACGTTCACCGTCTTGCGGTTCACGATCCGCAGCAAGGAGAATTATCTCCCCTGGCAGATAAAACGGCATATAGTAGTCGCAAGGGATTTTCAAACCGATGTAAGCCTTGGATTTTATATCTTCCGGCAAGTGGTCTATGCACATGGGTTCCACGGCATTTGTGGTTGCGATAATTCCATTCACAAGCTGTGGCTTAAGGACAGAAATGTACTTGCGTGATTTTTCGAGACTGGAATAGATTTTCGCTTGGTGACGGATGAAGTAACGGATAAGGTAAAGAGAGTGCTCCGGCAGACTGCGGCATATCTTGACAGATTCCAACATCTTATCTTCCATAGTTCCGCAACCCACCAGTTCATCTACACTGATTCCAAAGGCTCTAGCAAGCGCAACAGCGGTCGATAGCTTCGTATCATTAGAATTACCGTACAGCAGTGAATTAAGCGTAGAATAAGGCAAATTGGCTTCGTCAGCAAGCTTGTAAACCGTCATGTCCGGCTCATTGAGAAATTCATGTAGATTCCCACGAAAACTTAACATATAATTTGCACGGTTGGTAGATAAATGTGTCGATATTTCTTTGATTCGGTCTTTTTCCATCATGTTTTTTATCCCCCTTTCACATGATACACTTGTAACATCCCTCGTAACGAGGGACTTCAAGTTCTGGCGAGGGCGGTGTTTATTGGCGTTTTCACCGTCCTCTTTTTGTTGATATTGTACAACAAGAAAAAATGTACGTCAAATATATTGATTGTCAAGAACATATGTTCTATAATGTGTTGTATCGCTACCAAGTGCGGAAAGATTAGGGGGTGTACTATGGGGAAAGAAGATTACAAAAAGGAAATCACAAAGCTTATCAATGATTGTGATAATTTACACTGGTTAGAGTGCATTTATGCCTATGTTAAAAAACTACTTAAATAAAGGAAAAGAGCCAAGGACTTGCGCATTGCCCTTGGCTCTTTCTTATTCGTTCTTTTTTGCGATTGAATCAATCAACTTTTCCAAAGCGTTCCAACCATCTTCGTCCAAGTTGGCCAGTGCGGATACAAGACGGTGCTTAAATGTATCTTCACCGGACTTTTGAATTTCTCCGAGCATTTCCGAGATTTGTTCGTCTTTTGATTTCTGAACAAACATTTCACCAGTTCCATTTCGGAGCCACTCTTCGTTTACATCAAACTCTCTGCAAATATCAGATATGGTTCTTTCAGATGGTGTCTTCGTACCTATCTCAACTTGCGCAATATAGTTTCTTGACAAGCCGATTTGCTTTGAAAAATCATTTTGTGTCATATTCAAATACTTTCGCAAAGATTTGATTCTTTCATTCATTTACATCCCTCCTTTCACTAATAATATACACCAAAAATGTCCCCAAGTCAACCAAAATGTGTTGACATAAAGTTTCTGAGGGACTATAATGTGTTTACAAGGTCAACAAAGAACGAAAGGAGAGCGTTAATGAAAAAATGGACTTATCGTCAGAAGAGAGATCTTCTTGACAAATTAGAACCGTGGATCACTGCACTGGTTCAACTCATAAGTGCACTGGCTGGTGCGGCTGTCGGAATAGCTATCTGCTACTTTTTCTAGGTGGTATGTGGCAGTTGCAGTTATTAAAGCTACAACAAAAGGTATGAGTATATTTCTTAAAAATGAGAGAAACAAATGTTCTTTATAGAATCTTCCTTTTGAAGACAAAGTAAATGTGAACAATTCACGATTTATGGATGAACTAATTATGGTGAAATATCCCTTTTCTTTTAAGGACAAAAAGGCTTGGTAAACATCTTCACCATTGTAGTTTCCTATTTCAGACAATGAAATGGAACATTCAGAAGATTTTACAGTTTTTCTAAGTACTTTTCTTTCAATTTTGAGAAGCATATGAAACCTCCGGTTTTTAGAACATTATACCACAGAAAGGAAGTGAATTGAATGAGTGAAAAAGAGAAAAAGATTGTTGAAAAGTTAAAGAGAGCCATTCCGAATATGTCCGATTTCGACAAGGGATATATTCTTGGAAAGACAGAGAAGATGGCAGAGGAATCTGTTAAGAAGCAGGAGGAAGAAGATGCAAAGCCAGTTTGAGAGAGAACTTCTCAAAACCTTAAAGAGCATTGACGGTACTCTGAAAAGAATTGAGAAGTCCATGAATGATGATGAAAAGAACCACTTAACAATCTGCAATGCAGTTAGGCATGCACAAAGCGGAAACAACTATTTTCCGTATTGCAGAGATACTATGTATGACTGGCGAAAATGAATTTAGGGAAGGAGAACAATGAACGAATTAGAACAGAAAACAATATCTTCCGTGGAAGTAGCGGAAATGGTAGGAAAATTGCATAAGAATTTATTAGCAGACATCAGATGATATGCTAATGAATTAGGACAGCTCAAAATTCAGCCGTCCGATTTCTTCACAGAAAGTACCTATCAGAACAGCCAAAACAAGACACAGCCTTGCTACCTGGTCACAAAGAAAGGCTGTGAGTTCATAGCACATAAGATGACCGGAGTTAGGGGAACAGAATTTACGGCAAAGTACATTGACCGTTTCCATGAAATGGAAGATGCCATTAAGGCACATATCCCTACTGGACAGGAATTGATTGCGCTGGCAGTTGTCGAAGCACAAAGGATGCTTGCACAGAAAGAGGAAGAGGTTAAGCAGTTGCAGACAACGGTGCAACAGATGGATGCCGTGATTACCGATATGACACCCAAAGTTGACTATGTGGACAAGATTCTTTCTTCTAACGACTGCATGACGGTTACACAGATTGCACAAGACTACGGAATGAGTGCGGTGAGATTCAATTCAGTTTTAAGAACAGCCGACTACTTGTCGGAATTGTTTGAAAAGTCTGTGATGTAGGAACCGTCCTAATGGTTTACCAC
>CYGL01000768.1_pt1 | contig 10191 bp, 13 predicted proteins | sample 485531 | NCBI WGS metagenome assembly CYGL01 (sample SAMEA3497897, study PRJEB9818) | human gut metagenome | reverse complement strand
ATCATCATCGTCATAACTCTTTTTGACTGTAAATACGATGTCACACGTATTATCCTGTTGTAATGCCACACCGCGGGAAAACAGGTCAAGGCCAAACTCGCCTGTACTGCCACGGCTGTGATAGATTTCGTTTCCTACAATACGAAACATGATTGCACCCCCTTACTTCGTTTTGAACCAGATAGCATTGTCCATATACGCAGGCTCTGTATCGCTAATAATGATATGGGCCTTAAAGGCTTCAGCGTGCGCACTAGCATTTTGCTCATGCTTGCTCAAACTATCCGTCAAGGTTTCATTGATTTTGGTTACGGTACTATTGTCCGCAAACTCCATAATCGTCCATACCACGGTGCCATCCTGCCAAGAGTTACCGACTTTTTTATCATCCGGCATACTTTCCACGGCATCGGCGGAGCTCATGCCAGCAGTTTCACATTTTAGGTACACATTCAACGGCCCGTTTTTAAATGTCCTCAATTCGCCGACAAAATAGGCTGTTGACGGAATACGCCAGAACATAAACCCGGCTAAAGATGTTTCCGAAAAGGCATTTTCGTAGAGCCATTTCATTTTTAAATCTGCCTTGTTCATAAAGGCATCAAACATGGACCGCGACGGCGGTGTAGACCCGATAAAGTTCCAGCCAGTCAGATAATTTTCATCTGTAAAGGTGTACGGCGGAAGCGGTGAGTTACTGGCCCATATTTTCATAAAATCCGGGCGGTTGTCTGTATCTGCCATAGCACATAGTCACCCCTTTCTAAAAAACCGACTTGTATATCGTCAGCAAAGGCTCCCACATCAAACCCTTTTGCATTAGGTTGTCCGAGGAAGCCCAAATAGTTGTCATAGTTAAAATTGCTCATGCCTTGCACGCCCACGCCCCCGGCACGTACGATGAGGTCCACGGCTCGTGCTAAAGCCAATTCATTGGCATGCAGTGTCCTGCCAATACCGAGGGTAATCTTTGCATTGCCTACCTCAGCCAAAGACACATAAGGCGCGTCAAATATCCGCTTCGTACTAATAATGGTGTCTTCTGCCGTGCCTTTTGAGACATCCTTAAAGACTTTCAGCCACAAAATTTTGCGGTATTCTGGGTCGCTCAGATTGACAGATTGAAGCCATACTTCCCAGCTATCCCGGAAGCGGCCGACATCAAAGCCTAGAGCGTTGGCCTGCCCTTCAAAACCAAGAATGACAGCGGAATGGCATCTTTAATCTGCCGCGGCTGATTGACGATGGTTCCGATGCCGTCGAGCTGCGTGCCTTCGCCGGTATCAATCCAGCGTTTTCCCTTGAGGTCTGTAAAGACTTGGCCAAGTTCATCTAGTTCAGCCCCGAACACGTTCAGCAGTGCATAGATGACTTTTTTATAGCAAACTGCGCGATTAAATGGCCTTGCATGCTTTCCGCCCTGGTCATTGCTTCGTCACCTCAATTCGCGACGCGTCGAATACGGCAATCTGTCGGTCATTGATAGAGATGTTATCCGTCGTATAAGTACCTGCCGTATCGCCAGTGCAGGCCGTCAAATTAATGTAGCCGACGCCGGTCGTCGCCGCGAATACCGTCGCAAAGTACCGTTGTAAGATGACATCTTCGCCGATGCTCTGGGTCTGTCCCTTGGCCAGCAAATCCGCCGCAATTTCGGTTTCGGCCGCAGGCGGTAGTACTTCGTCCGGGTTCTGGCCAATCGTGACTTTGAGCCATACTTTGATAGGTTCGGGCCGATTGAAATTCATCGTTCGCTGTACGCCCTGGCTGTCGATGACAATGCCCGACGCGCTGCCGAAGGTATCAATGCCGCCCGCCTTGTTTTTCCAAATCTGCTTGGCAATTTCGTCTGGTTCGCCACCATCAACGACGATTTCAATCGAGTGCGGCGGCCTGCCTTCGGCGTCTTGTTCGTCCGTATCATTGGTATAGCCTCGGCACGTCAACACGCCGTTAACATTGGCAAAGACTGCCGCCGTGACGGCTTCTATCATGGCACTGGCACGGTCATACAGTGATGAGCTCCAACGTTGCCGTAACGATACGTCTGATTCTGCATCTCGTCCCACATAAGCGGACGCGTTATTAGATACGCCAGTCCATCCGTCATAAGCCGTTGTAATTTGGGTCAATGTCCCAATTACTGGGTCAATCGCGCCGGCTGTATCACATTTAAAGGTAACCGGCGAACCAAGACGCGTAATAATCAAGTTGCTGACCTTAATAGCAAAGGTCGTTTGTGGTGCATCTGAACTAATCTGCAACACATCGTTAGAAAGGGAAAATGAAACATGAGACAAGCTAAACTGTGCAGCCAATGCTGTTAAAACGGCGGTATTATCATCTTTAGCCTTAGCCGTGTAGGTCTTCTGCTGACCTGCCACGGTCAGGCTATAGACTTTGCCTTCCGCTATGGTATCTGCTTCAATTCGGGCGTAGCAGGCACGGCTTGCAGAAATGTAAACATTGGCTTCAGTGCTCGTCCATGATGTCGCGTCAGCAGCGGACGACGTAATTTGCGAACCATACGGAACAGCCGCCCCGTTAGAACCGTAGCACGTAGCAATGACTGTGCTGTATTCCGGCTCAATCAAAGAAATGCCTGCAAGCCCTGCGGCATTAGACAAGGATACGCCGCTTGCCGTGTTCGGGTACATGGCGTTATAGGAATCCTGCGCCATCTCCCAAAGGTCGGCAATTTCATACGCGAAAACGCCGACGAGCTGGCCAAACAATGAATTGCTCCCCGTCTGAATTTCGACGCCAAGGCGGTCAGCCAGGCGGCTATTCATACTACTGATAATTTCCGGCAACCGCTTCCGCCGAAAGCCCTCCCGCGATAAGCCGTATTTAATTTCGTCCGCCATAGCCTAACACCTCCTTGCTTGTAATGAATCCATAGGCCGTTTTTGCTTCGTATTCGACCGTCAGCGTGCGTAATACCCTGTTGAAGGTAAAATCCATCGACGTGATGCTTTCCACGCCTTCTACGACTAAAATAGCGTCACTCAGCACCTGCCGTATGTGGTTTTCGTTCGGGTTCTTGACTAAAATATATTCCAAGTAGGGTACGCCGTCCCTGGTATTTAAAAACCATTCGCCGAGCCACTCACGCAGGGAAATAAGCACCTGTTGCATGACGCGTTCGGCGTTATCGATAAGGAGCAAGTCCCCATCTTTTAGTACTAAGTCGCCTGTACTCATATCCATTGCTAAATCATAGGCCATATCGTCCTCCTTATTGCGGCTTACTCGTCGTACTACCGCCGCTCATGACTCCACCATGAACGTGTTTCGTGAGTGAAATGCCATTGACGACTAAATCACCGCCGCCGAAGGAAAATGTAGTTCCATCGCCTAGCGTGCCAGAAAAAGAACTGCCGTTTAGCGTAAGAAGTGAATCGCCATGGAACAGGCAGACCTCTGAGCCATGAAACATATTGGATGGAACAGCACCCGAATACAGCCCAGGAATGCAAATAGCGTCGTTCATGTCATGTTTGCGCGTGTCGTCGCTGTCGCCGCCGCTTAGATAATCATCAAGCTGCGACTCTGCGAAGACTAACAAGCAGCCATCCCCGGCATTTATGGGGAATGTCACGCCTGCACGACCGCCCATTCCCATCGGGAACACAACGGGCACGTTATGAATGATAGGGTACGGCAACGACCGCCCGTCAAAGATTTTTTTATTGCCGAATGGCAGGACCTGCGCCCGGTTCGTCGCCGCATCATAGGCAACGACCGTACCAGGAAGTGCCGTATGTAAATTTTCTTCCCGATCATCCTGCCATCCTGAAATGATGTCTTTTATATCGTTAGGACGTTGTGCCATTCCCATCACCTTCCTTCTTTTCATACGTCAACCGCTCGATTAAATCTATTTCACTCGTCCAGTCGCCGCTATAGCTATCTCCGCTATGCTTGACCGCTTCCACCCGGAACCAGCCTTTAATATAGCGGCTTTCGACCTTCACGGCGTCACCGGGCACGACGGTTGGGGCCAATAGGGTTTTGATTTTCCATCCTGCCTGCTTTTCCGGCTTTTCTTTTTGTTCTTTCTTGCGCCGTTTACGCTTTGGCGTTTCTTTATCCGGCTTCGGGTTTGACTTGACAATGCGTTCCGGCGACCCAATCAGGCCGCTATCCGACGCAAAGACAAGGCCGCGATTGGCAAAGACACCGCCATTCATAATGATTTGCAAGGCGTTGTTTTGAATGCTCCACGTACAGCCGGAGTGATAGCAAATACCGTCCAGCGCATCCCGCGGCAAACCGGCGTAGGAATAGCCGTTTTGAAACGACCCAAACTGCACGCCCTGGCCTAGGACAAGCGGCAGGCCCATTTCATCGGCGATATACTTTAGAATCGTGTTGCCCGCTACGCCCGGCGCAAAAGACAGGGAAAAGAACGTATCCCGTAACGGCACTTGACCATCCGATAAGGTAAGCTCTGTACTCACGTCTTTCCCGTCGTCGGTGGTCTTGCTACTAATAACAGTGCCAACAAAAATACGGACAGGTCCAGCGTTATCTTTATAACCTGCATATATTTCTACCTGTCTGTCCGCAACTTCGATATTTTTTCGCGATGTCTCGCTGAGATTGTATAACGTGAGTTTGCTCTTATTCGTTTCCTTTGTTAGGTCTTTTTCGACATCAAAGGTAATGCGTAACGTATTGGCATACTCAATTTTCAGTTCCGGGAACTTCACCCGATACTGCCGATTCCATAATGACATGCAGTTCATCCTCCGGTACATATACAAAAGACGCCCGACCATTCAAGAAATCTTGACGGCCTATAGGTGTCTGATTCGTCATATCTGTGACAACGGCCACTAACTCACCAGGTGGAATTTTGGCATGACGCCGGTACTGCGCTAACAGCGGAAAATTAGAGACTAACGGAATACCGCGTACAATGTCGACATTATCGTTATCACATACGTCGACCGTCCATATTTGAGCATAATCATTCCAGGCGAAATGGAAACGGTACGCTGTCGTATCCAAAATAACAGTCTCTACAAAATCATTTGCGTCAGCCATAGAAATAGTAAGCATTACCAAAGCACCCCCGCTCCACCAGTAGACCCGAAAATAGAATACGCCGCCATGTATGCCGTGGCTTCTAGGCCAGTACCAACGCTCCCGTATTGGCTTAAATCAATATTGTTGGTAGTCATGCTGGGCTTAGCTTGTGTAGCATCGACCACCTCTAGGCCTGTACCGATATTCGTGGTTGAAGCGGCACCGGCATCTACGGTCGTCCCGGCTTTGCCTGCGGCATCGTTATCAGTATAAGCTTGCGGGACGTCCTCCGTACGCTGCACAACACGGCGCACATGAACAAATTCCAAAGAGCATTTATAGCAATACCCATCTTGTACGTTCCGCGGCATCGGTGCCGACGTCATGACCATATCCGTATAAATGCCATCAGGTAAGGTAATTGTAATGGGTGCGCCCATTTGATACATCTGCGCAATGCTTTTGAGTACGACATCCAGCTTATGGCCACCGCCAAGGAGCGAATTAAACCATGTTACCGGCGTTGGTGTAAAGAGCACATCAAGAGACAGCTTCAAAGGCTTACGCGTCACGTGGTCAGAAATAGAAAAACCGTCTTCAACAGGGTATTCCGTGACTTCGCTTTCAAAGGTCGTCGTCCGGCTAATGACGACATCACAAGATAAGTCCCCTATTGTCGCAGGCTGTACGAGAGGCGGTAAAATCCCTGTATTTGTCGATACGAATCCACGAGAACCGCCGCCCCCTAAAAGGCCAGACGCCAAGTTTGTGATATTCATGCCCCATCACCTCCTACCAATATCCGGACACGCCAACCGGAGCCGGATATGCAGCACTCGCAACATCGCCCTGATTATCCGTAGGTGCAAAGTTGTTTGTTTGATTATTATTTATGTTAATTATTCGATTCGCCTCACCTTCAAGCGCGCTCCCGCTAGCATCAAACTGCCCTTGCATGCCTAAAAACTCTTTGCCCTTGTTGATAAGGCTTGCCAATCCATCGGCACACCATTGAATCAGCTCGCCAACTTTACCAAGCACCGTTGCAACGCCATTAATGACGGCCGCAACAGCTTCGAAGGCAGTTGTGGCAATGTTCCAAAGGTACAAAATGGCCGCAACAATGACGGCCCCTACGATATTGGCCACGACCTGCAAAATAGGAATAAGTGCTTGAATTAATGGCTGTATTGCAATCCAAGCTTCTTGTAAGGACTGTAACCCATTCATAATGCGGCTTAGGCCAGGCTTAAAGGCTGCCACTACTTCATCCCAATTGTTGCGTACGTAGTAAATAGCCGCCGCAATAGCCGCAAAAACAGCAACTATCGGCCATCCAATTGCCGTAATAATTCCAAAAATAGCAGCGAATACGGTATATAATCCAGAGACGCCCCCAATGACTGAGGATATTGCTGAACCAATAAGACCCAACACACTCCCAACAATCATAACCGCCGCGGCAATCATAATAAACTTAGCCACAATATTACTGGTTCCTAAAAGATTTTCGATAACGAAATTCCTTCTCCGATTGCCGTGATAACGCCTAGAATAGCTACTAGAATGGGATGTTGTGCTTGTAAATTAGCATATGCTTGTTGATCTTCCGATGAGTTGCTTTTAGGGCCAGCGGATAAATCCATAAAAGTATTGAACGTGCTTTCTACATCTTGCATGACTCCAACAATAGATTGTGCAATGCGTGAAAATACTTGTGTTCGCCGTTGAATACGCATAGTCGCAAAATCCCAAGCACTTCCCACCATTGTCAACGACTGCCCAATAGTCATTTGCATTTGTCCAAACTCACCATCAATGGCAGCGCCACTTGCAAGAATCGCTTGAATAACAGCGGTCGAAGTAAGTTCTCCCGCGGACCCCATCTTCTTTAAATCGCCAATGGTGACACCCATATTATCAGCAATATGCTGCATCAAAAGGGATGCGTTTTCATCCAACGAATGGAGTTCATCGCCTTGAAGCACGCCAGAACTTAACGCCTGCCCTAACTGCAAAATAGAGGCCTGCGCTTCTGTTGCCGATGCGCCACCGACAGTCAATGCTTTAGAAACAACATCCGTCACTCGCATGGCATCTTCTTGTGATACACCGAATTGTTTCGCACCACGAGCTACTTTATAGTACAAGTCCCCCATGGATGATAAGCTTTGACGGTTATTCTGAGAAAGTGCATATAGTTGGTCTTCTAGTCCATACCGTTCTTGTTCGCTATTCGTAACGGTTCGTAGGCGACCATCAAGGTTCATCATTTCGTCGGCTGCACTCTTAATACTTGTCACAGTGAACGCCGCGGCCATCGCGCCAGCTAAGGGGCCTAACATTCCCATTAAGCCGTTGATGGAGTTGCGAATCATGCCGATACCCTCTGCGGCTTGTGCAGCACCGTTCCGAATCGTAGCTAATCCACGAGATACAGAAGCACCAGCGCGTGAACCACTGGCGGCCATCGTGGAAAGTGCCCCTTTCGTCGAGTTAATGGATGCAGTGGCTGCGCTGGCACTCCCTTTATCCATTGCCATTCTAATTTTGACAATAAGCTCACGAACAACCATGTTGCTGTCCTTTCTTCGTTTCTGCCTTCATGGTAGCGTATTCAATATCCGCTTTCATGTCGAGGTAATGAGTAAGTCCGACCAAATCCGCAAGGGATACTATACCCGTTTTAACCTCTGTAAATGTCACCATACCGCTAGCAATGACACGGTAAATAAATGCTATTTGTCCGAACTCAGAAGAGTATTCCCCAGGAATGACTGCTTTACCTCTGCCAACGTTTTTCGGACGCCAGTCGGGACGCTGGAGAGCTTGGAAAAATCCATGTAATTTACGCGGAATACTTTAATCATCAAGACAAACATGTCAATGATACGGCCAGAAAAGACTTCATTAATAGCCGCTTCATCCAATACTTGGAACTCTGGTGCGCCTTTATTCATTTTCGGGGCCACGCTGACATAATCCGGGTCGAGCAACAAAGAGGCCGCCTGTTCGAGTTGTTTACCATCTGCATTTTTCGCCAAATTATTCAAGGCATTTGATAAGGTTTCACCCAGAAATAGCATATCTCGTACATCCTTATCCAATGAATCTTCTTTCAAACCTTGGAAGGCACCGCCAATAGCTGGCGCAATGACTTTTTGTAACTCTCCCAGTACATACATAGCGTGGAACGGCGTAAATTGTCGAATAGCAAAGACATACTGCCCTTGCGTATATTTTTCGACTTTGCCGCCGGAATACATAATAGACATATTGACACCCTCCTCTAATTATTGCCGCCAATGACTGGATTCGTGACCTGCCCGGTATTAAATACCCAGTCTTGGCTGTCGATTTTCCGCCCACGTTTTGATTCGGGGAAGTTCTGCACCCACGCTTGTTTGGCAAAAAAACAGAGTCGACCCAGATAAGTCTTTGATTAACAGCGGAGCCATACCGCCGCCGTTGGCCCTATCCTTGTTGTACATGGACGATAAGTAATCATTGCTCTTAGACGATGTAGCCAGCGAAACCGTGACTTCAAACGTGCTGTTCGGGTCAACCGAACGCCCTACTTCGCCATCTGCGCCGCTATAAATCTGCATCCCATCGCCTAACGGCTTGATGGTAATCATGTCATCTTCCGCAAAGCCTGTGAGCTGTTTACCACCAAAGATAATAATATTTTTCTTCGGGTCATACGTAAGTACGTCGCCGCTTGCAAAAAGTTGTAAGTTAAAGTTAAGTTTTTTCATCAGTTATCCCCTCCCTTCTAGCTTGCTTGAATTAAGTTGTCATACGTAAATGAGCCGGTAATATTGACGACGTGAATAGCCCCTGCCAGACGTGCCGTAAACGATACGCCTTCAAGGATGCGGCTTGCTTTTTGGTTTGACGTAATATTCGCCGCCAAGGGCATCGCCAATACGTACCCTAAATTCAAGTTGCCGTCTTCGTCGTATTCGTCCGGCGCAATACCGCCCGCCGCTTGGCCATCTTCTAAGGCCTTACGAATTACGGATTCAATGGCTGCAATACCGCCATCAGTATACGAAACTTTGTCGCTATTAATGAGCAGATAAAAGACGTTCGTCTTGATTTCTTCGGCCAGCCAATCGCGGAAGCGAATAATGTCAATCCATTCGCCGGCCGCTACCTTGCCCGTTTGGGTAATCGAGACATTTCGGAATTTTTCGAACGTGCTAATATTCTTGTTTTTCAAGGCGTTGAATTCTGTTTCGTTGATGGTATCCGTCGAAACGCCTGCAAGCTTCTTGTTTGCCCAGTCGTCGCCGCCGGGCGCAATGGAAAAGACACGGCTCATAATAGCCGCATCCAAGAATTCCGTTTCCGCCAAGGCATGGTACCAGACGCCCGTACGGTAATAATTTTTGGTCATGAGCTGAGAGCCTGTATCCGTCGATACGGCGGCATCTTTAGCCCCCGCTTCGCCGATGGCCGTCAAGAACAGCTTCGTATGGCTTTCCGTCCAGTCTGCCATGGCTAAAATATCGTCCGGTTTGCGGCTCGTCAAGATAATCCCGTAAAAGTCGTTATCCTCTGCCGTAATAGCGCTCATAGCGGTCGGAATGTCTTCGCCCACATCGCCGGAAGCGGCTGCCAAATTCGGAGAGACTTCCAAGGCAAAATCCTTATTTTTCTTCTTCACTGTCAGCGTCGTATTCGCCGCCGTTACGGCAATGACTGCGTTTTTGTCAGCCGTCACCACGCCAGCCAATCCCGTAAGGATAGCCGCCGCGTCGCCGCTCGTATTAGTGTATTCATACGGCGTCTTTGTGACGTTTCCCTTATCGTCCTTAGTGGAGACAGTAAGGGAATATTTTCCCGCCGGCTGAATGTTGCTTACCGTAGCCGTTACGGTATTGCAGGCCATGCGGCCCACTTTTACCACGCTTGGCCGCGGCGTCTGTGATAAATAGTCGCTGACAGCCAGATAAATCTTATCTGTCGTGCTAAAGCCCATTTCTGTAAGCTCGTCTACGTCCGTAATCGAGAGCGCGCGGTTCAGGCTGTGAAAGTGCGGGCCAACGATCATACCCGTACTAAAACCCTCTTTTGATACGCCTGTTGTATTCAGCGCAATCTGGACGTTGACGATTCTTGATAGATTCCCCATAATTTCAACTCCTCATA
>CYGL01000767.1_pt1 | contig 10213 bp, 10 predicted proteins | sample 485531 | NCBI WGS metagenome assembly CYGL01 (sample SAMEA3497897, study PRJEB9818) | human gut metagenome | reverse complement strand
TGTCCAGCAGCGGTGGCAGCGCCGAACGTAATACTATTAACAGTGATGGTACCAGTATCATCAGTGCTGGATTTTACAGTCGCTGCAGCGGTGGCAGAATGGTTAGATTCGGTGTTGAACCAACCAATTTCGGCCTTATTACCAAGCTTAGGCACGTTAATGTACAACACATTACTGTTTGCTGCAACAATGCCCTTTGCCGTAATGACAGTGTTAATAACAAAATGTCATTGATAGTGTAACTTGCATCACCAGTAACAGTAATGTTCGTGTCGGCGGAACTAATAAATTTACTCATATAAATACCTCCATTTTATTAAAAGACGCCCATAAAACAGGGTGCCAGTTCGGCAATAACTTCCATATCAATATTTTTCATTGCTTCATAATATTGCTTAAAAAGTTCGATGTAAGATTTTCCATTAAGACCAGTTACGGTACGATTACGTCCGTAGGTGTCATCAATATTGGTATTGTATGTAGTGGTTGTATTACCATTACTCGTAGATGTTTCAGTACCATTTGCTTTATTTTTAGAAGCTGCATCTGCGTAGGTATTATTAGCAATGTCAGTTTCAATATTAAGCATTTGACCGGGAGTAGCAGAACTGACTTCAAGATTATAATTATTGCTAGTATTACTACCACTATTTACAGTACTAGTAATATCACTACCTGTACGTTTATTTGCACTAGTATCTGCAATAATTTCGGTAAGAGTAGTACCGGTATTAAATTCCCATTCACCATTAAGAGCTTGATACATAAGGTTTTTAAGTGGCATAATTTCGTTCATAGTGGTGTTTAGAAAATGTTTGAATCTATCAGGTGCAGTACAACAAATTTCATTAAAACGGTAATGTGCAATAATTTTCTTATTCAATGCATCACGCCATGCGTTCTTTTCATCATCATTTTTAAGGAAATTAGGAAGTGGATAATCAGCAAGTCCAATATCATAACCAGATTTAATCAGTGAATCAAGTTCGATTGTATAAATTGCCATTAGTTATCACCTTCTTTACCGCCATAAGTATAATTGATAGATGCATTACGAGAGTTAAATTTGGAGTCACCGATTTCAACATTTGCTGCAAGTTCGACGTCAACGGGAGCATCTAAAAGATGAGGAAATAGATTGTTAATTTTCTCACAGGCTGTTTTTCGCTGACTGAGACCAATGTTTGCTAGAGCATTTGCTTGAACTGTATACTGTTCAGATTCTGCAGTGATAGAACGTTCACGTTTGAATTCCGTAATGCCGATACCGAGAATAGACAGATATTCATTATAGATGGTTGTTTTAATATCCTGGAGTTGTCCGGCTACAAATGGTGCATCAGTTTTAAGAACACGAAAACTATTCGGGTCATAAGAATCTTTGTTACCAAAAATAACAGGTGTATTACCATTATATTTTTGATAAATAGCTTGTACAGTTTGCTTTTGTTTCAAATCTGTAAGAATAAGGATTGGTGTTTTCTGTGCTTTAATGTTAACGTCTCGCGCCATGTCGATATCATACAATTCTTGCGTGTATTTAAGAGTTGTAATGATAGTCGGATACATGTCAGGAGTATTTCTAATAAGAACACAATCATTAAATGGAATTTGTGGAAACGTAGTGACTGGAGAAATAGGACGAATATTTACAGGTTCATCATAGAAATTCACACCTTCAAGAGTCGCCTGAAGCGCCATAAGTCCCATATCCGCTTCAAAAAATACTGCATAACCATATCTAAATAAACAATCTTCAAGGAACCGTTCATTTACAGTTTTAGGAAGATTTTTCCATTTGAACATAGTACATGCGAGATTTTTCAATTTAGAATAATAAACTGCATAAGAAACATTTGCAAGATTCTTTTCAGCTAGTTCATTATCGTATTTGTACATTATATCAACTCCTTAACCAAATAGCCAACCTAACAATTTATTTCCTACCCAGTTTAATACACTAGATACAAGCGTTGTTACTATTACCGATACACCACCAGTTGCTCCACCTAATGTAATACCAGCAGCTTCAAGTAAAGTCGTTAATCCAGTCATGACCCAATTTGATATAACTGGTGTAGCATATTTAATACCTACAGAAACGCCAGTTGTAACAAGGCTTGCAATAACATTCTTTCCGGCCTGTTCGAGTGAAATGTCTCCTTTAATAACTTGTCCGACTGACTGAATTAAGGTATTTGAAATACCAATTGCTAATGATGTAGCAACATTCGAAACTTCGGGATTATCTATTATGGTCGGTACGTATGCAGTAATTGCAGTTGCCAAACCATGCATTGTGATATTGGTAAGATAATCGATTGACAAGTTTTTTGTTTGGGTTAGAAAAACATTCGCCGCGTTTTTGACATCACCAGTTGAGATAGCGGTTCTAAGTGCTGACCATCCATTCGTAATAATTGCATCGACATATCCATCGAGATATGTACCAAGTGCTTGCGCTGTATCACTATTCGGGTCGAGATGGGTAGTTTGGAAAATCCAATCTTTAAGACTACCTTTGGCTTTAGTAACTTGTTGGTCGGCTATTGAAATTATGCCATCAATAGCTTGTTGAATTATGCCATTGATTTTGTTAGAAACATAGTTGATAGCATTATTAACAACTGTTTGAGCAAAGTTATTCCAAACTTGTTCGAAATTGCCGCCATTAAGTAAATCATTAACTGACTGTAAACCATTATCAATTATACTATTGATTTGCGAATTAACAAAATCTTTGATAATTTTTGCAAGATTACTACTAGGTTCGACGCCTCTGTCTCCGATGATAGCATTTGTTAAATCATCAATGACTTTATCAATTTCGTTTTTTGTTGCATCACCGGTGATTGCTTTATTGATTGTATTAAGCATATCATCAGTAACAAGAGTTGATTTAGTATAATTTACGGTGGTATATTTTCCTTCAGTCCAAGGAATACCAGGAAAATCGGAAATGTTATTCGGATTTACAGAAAAGTCAGCTGCTGCATTAAAGTTTGTATAATCAGTTCTGGTTGCACTTGTAAAATAAATTTGAAAATGTAAATGATAACCAGTAGACCTACCAGTATTACCCACATTACCAATTTTATCGCCTTGACTTACTTTTGAACCAACTGCTTGACTAGCAAGTGCTTCCATATGTGCATAACGCGTGTAATAGCAATTTCCGGCAGAATCTTTTGTGTCATCATGACGAATAAGAATTGTGTTGCCCCATGAATCCGATTTATAACTTTGAACAACTGTACCGGCTTTTGCTGCATAAATTGGAGCACCTTGAATTTGCCCTGGAGTACCTGTTGTTAAATCAAGAGCTTTATGAGAATTTTTGTAGCCTGTTGAACAATACCAACTACCAACGCCAAGAGGAAAAACCCAAGAATTTGTAGCATAATAACCGTCTACAACAGTGTTTTGATTATTTCCACTTACTGAAGATGAACCTTGACCAATTTGGATAATAACGTAATCATGATTATTTGCTACGAATTTATTACCGACCAACCACGGATTTAATTGAAGTAACGTTGTAACTGGAATACCGACAAGTTTTGAAATATTGTTGATATCGTCCATCCAAGAACCAGTATATTGAACTTTAATGGCAGTATAGCAATTATTGTTTGCTTGTAACGTATTTCGGAAACCTGTAAGATTATCTTCTGGAGTAGCTGCCATTAAATCACTTCCTTATACAATGGGATTTGACTGGTCAAAATTACCAAAAACTGCAGTACTTGACCAAAAGAAAATACCTTTATCAAAGATACGTTTAATTAAATCCATATCTTCATCTGGGAAATTACCGGACGCACGTAAACCTAATGTACGAATATATGTCCAATTAAGGCGTGCATGAAGGTTTGGTACTTTATAAGTGCTCTGTTTATAGCCATAAACAGTAAGATAGTCATCGCATCGTTTTATAATATCGCGAGGTGGGACTTTATATCCATAAGAAAGAGTTGTTTTCTTTCCTGCAACATAAATATTCGATGTTGCCACAGAACCAGTCGCAGGAGCATTATAACTTTCAGTAATGTTAGTAAGGTCTTGATTTATTTCATCAATTCCTTTACTATATTGATATGCTTCAAAGCCGCTCGTTACAGCGCCTGCAGCTGAAGACAACGTACTTGAAGCACCACCAGCTATCGTACCAATAGGATTTGTAAGTAGTCCCTTAGGATTGAACATACCAGTAGCATTACTTACTGTATCTAATGCACCAGTTATTGCGCCAATCGTTTTATTATATTCATTAAGGTTACGATTCATTCTAGAACGTTCTTGATAAATCGCATTGCTTCCACTATGCAGATTATAATCATTTTTATATTGATTATATGCCCAGGAACTTTCTGGAATTACTGCTACAAGTGAAAAATTAGCAATATTCGAATTACCATAATTTGTGACAACGCAGCCAATTGAACCACTTGTATCATCAACGATGATTTGTGCTAATACATTATTGCCAGTAATATATTCTGGATTAAATTCGAGCTCTTGACCAAACATGGCCATATAACAAGAAATAAATGCACCAGAAAGTAATTTTTTATTCTTTGGAGAATAACCGTTAATCGTAGATGGATGTTTTGCAAACGAAAACGTAGCAGAATGATTACCAGCTGGCCATTGTTGAATTTTGGCGACTGCTGTTGCTGTACCATTTTTTACATATTGATTTAACAACGATGTAAGAGTCGCATTATTATATGGGTTACGCCACGCAGCGCCAGTTCCAGATACAATACCGGAAAGGTCTGTAGGAGGAAGTGGTGTACCATCGGGTTGTGTTGTTGCAAAGACAGTTACCCAATTAGGAGTTAAATCTTGACTACCAGCCTGGTCATAACCGCCACGTCCAGCTCCAGTAAAATCTTCTGGTACAATGTTGTCACCGACAACGTCAGTATCAGAATGACATCTATCGATATAACTTTGATAATAGGTAATATCGAAAAACCAAGTTTGAATTACATCAGTAGCAAGATAGATGCGAGTGCTATTATTGCTAAGCCCATTCCATTCTAACAATAAAGGCATAAACCACTTATTAGTAAAATTAGAATTTTGATACATTACATAATTACAATTATATAATGAATCAATATGCTCGTTAATAGCGATCGAATTATCTTTCTTGATGTAATTAAAATCACTAATTACTTTAACTGTTTTACTAGTAAAGTATGCCGCCTGAGCAGCAACGTTTGCGAAATAAAGCGTGTTTGAATAATCACTTTCTAGTGGTGTAGAAAGCAATCTTAAATTTGTATTTGGTGTAAACATATTTTATCTCCTTTATTACCCCTATCCCTAAGTCCCTCAGTACATGATGTTAATCTTGTACCTACCATGTAAAGGAGTGGAAATGGTTAATTAAGCTTCGACAAATGCATGTGCATTAGCAAGAGGCGAGTATGCCATAGTCTCCCAATGATGGAGATAATACTTACGGCTCAGAGTAGCCGCGTTATACTCAGTATTAGCCATCTTAAACATATTGTCGTGAGTACGAATTGCAGTCTCATCGCAAACAACTGCCAGAGTCTTAGATGCAATATCGCCATTACCGAAGTTATCAACAATAACCTGTCGGCCAAGGAATTCGGCCTTAGACATATTAAATGCCTTTGCCAGAACGTCGACATCAGTAATAGCTGCAATATCGGCGCGCATGATAACTGCAATACGATCAGGGGTAGTCCAGGTCTTCAGTGCAGTAGGATTCTGTACGCCCTGTGCAGTTGCCATCTTCAGATAACAGTTATGTGCAGTACTGGGGAACTGGAACTGCAAAAATTTGCTTCGGGCATTGATAACAATATCTTCAGCATAAGCTTTCAAATCGTTACCGTTGGTAATATCGGTTTTGTTAATATTACCATCATTCAGTGCATTAGTCAGCAGACTCCGCATCAGTTCATATTCATCGATATTATCGCCAGAAGTAAGCGTATTCAGAATCATCTGAACAAAACGATTAAATGCATCGGGTTCAACGAATGCACCCTTAAGCTGTTCATCATAAATAGTAACAGCATACTTATCCTGTCGATTACGACGGTAATATACAGTCTTTACATCAGGATTCTGAGGAGTCAGAATATCACTCATTGCAGTTGCATCATAAGGAGTTGCAACGGCAGGGTTTGCAATAGAATCCTGAACATCAGTACCATAAGGAACTGCTGCACCCTTAAACAGACGCAGAGGATTTTCATAAACCGAAGCATGAACTTCCTGGAACAGAATCCGGTTTACCAACGTGTCAATAAATGCGTTCATATAAGGCGTATAAGCCAGAATCGACCCACCAATGGACTGAAGAGTAGCACCATTATCGGTCGAAATATTGTCGCGAAGCAGAGTATTAGATGCTACAACAGCGCGAACGACATCAGTTGCAGTTGCCATTAAATATCATCCTTTCAAATTAAGACGCCCATTAGAAAAGAGCGAATCTACAGATGTGTTATCAGTTTCAGGTCTTACAATAGGACCAGGTTCATTTTTGTCAGGAACAGTTACACGAAGAAAAAGATTCATATTGTCTTCTTTCAGTTTATTGTTCTTTTTCTCCAAGTCGCTTGCCTTTTTCTCGGCAGTTGCCCGTGCCGCAATTTCCTCATTGAATGCAGTGGTAAGTTCAGCAAGTGCTGTAGTCACTGCACCCTGGTCGTCAAGATGGGCAAGAATTTCCTGAGTTTTTGCATTATAATCTGCAAGTTCCATTTTAACCACTCCATTACATTGATTATTTTGTTCGTTTGTCAAAACGTGACTTTACATCACGGACATCAACATGAACAAAAGTGTTGTAAATGCCGATACCAAATTTACTAGGATATTTACTACAAAGGTAATTATAAATTACAGCTGGTTCAATTCCAGAAATTTTAATATCGGCAGCTTTACCAAGCGTGTGCTGCGAACCCGGCGCCGAGTCCTTAAGTTTTGCATTATATGCAACGGTTCGATATCCAGAATTGATAATCACCGGTTTACCAAAGTGATTCCGAATATCCTCAAGAACATCAATAAGTTCACAATCAATAAACACCATTCGCGAATTGTCACTACATTTTGAATTCACGTAATGCAAAATGTTCAGAAATTTTAATATTTCCATAATTTACATTAGGAAGAGTACAATCAAATGCATAATATTGTCGTTTATTCATTATTTGTCTTATCCTTCAATTTCTGTAAATACGGCTTAAAAAGCTTTTCAAGAGAAGGATTCACTACACTGAGATTTTCAATAATACTGATTAACTCAGTAGCGCAAATGTAAACCGATACAACATTCAACAACGGAATGTCAATTCCGAGATTTACGGTCTTGCAAGCATACTCAAGCAATGCAGAACCAATCAGTGCAATAATTTCAGACAGTTTATGATAACCACCTTGACGCATGATTGTACTATCAAAACTCCCACTGTACGAAGCCTTAATGCAACCAGTTACAATATCAAAGATAATAAAACCGGCTACAATAACATAAAGCTCCATAGGAAATACCTCCTTTCTTTATAAAATAATAGAACGAGGCCAAACTCCACGTTTGGGAACAATATGCATGACGACTCTTCGCCGTGGTAAACCATACATCATTCACTCGTTCTATAATATTATTATACCAGATATGGGGCCCTATGGGCCCCCTTTGAATGCATGAAAGTATTTCACTTATTGATATTCAATAATGAATTTTATTCAATATCGGCATGACCAGTAGAACCAAATGCTCCGTCACCACGATTGTTATTGATATTATCAAAAGTATAGTATGGAAGAACCACAGGGAACATAACAAGTTGGCCGACTGCAACATTTTTACCGATATGATATTCACGTTCTGAAGTGTTAGTTACGATAGCACGAATTTCACCAGTATAACCAGTATCGATAGGCGCAAGGTGAGTTGTAATACCTTTACTACCGAGGCTGGACCTGGGGAAAATACACGCAGTCATCCCAACAGGAACTTCAATGCCAATTCCAAGAGGGATTTTCTTAGTTTCATGCGGTGCAATAGTAAAAGAATCTTTAGGAAAAACATCAGCTCCAGCATCATACTCATGGGCACGAATCGGCATCTGTCCACCGAAGTTATACATTTTAATATGCATATTAAGTATCCTCCAAAATTTTCTTAATTGTACAAATTTTAATAAGTGTATCATGAAACTCTTGTCGTGTAGATTTGTTCATAAATCCCCAACAATACGCTTCGAGAAAACGAATATTGTTTACCAAGTTAATAATGTTAATTTTATAAGGAGCCGATTGTGACATTGCTGCGTCAGCGAGTAATTTGCTCTTATTTTCATCATAAAAATGTAAACTACCGACAATATGTGTATATTCACCAGTTTTAATATTTAACTGTGCTGCAATATATTTTGTTAACTCAGTAAAGAAAAGAATATCATATGGAAAACCAGTATACAAATCATTTGAACGCATATATACCGTGGTATGCAATTTATTGTTACGAATAAAAAATTGAATACAAACAGTGCACGGTTCGTCTTTAGTCATAATAACGCTTTTATTAGCGTAATTAAGATTTAGTACCGCACGACGAGTATTTTTATCCATTTTAAGCAAACGAATAATCGTATCAATTTGATTAAAACCAAATTTTTCTTGCAGCAAGTATCCATAAGCACTATTACAAGTTTTTCCATCATCAGAAAGGCGATTCCAAATCGACGAGAACTTATTGATAAAATCAAGATGATTGTCTCCAGAAAAATACCAAATCAATTCACCAAGGGCATAAACAATAGATGCTCTAGGATAAATAACATTATTATCCATATTGGTAAGGTGCATGGTAACATTACGTAATTCAGTAGTATTTGCTACTTTATCACCGACAGAATTTACAGAATCACAAATTAAACGATATAAATCGTTTACATCATTGCTTTCATAAAGTACTTTATCAACGTATCTAATCATTTTCTTACCTCCGGATTGTAAATATCATATACATCGTTTAACAATCCCATAATAATATAAAGATACGCAATCATATCATATACCCTGCCATTCCATTCTCCAACAGTAAACTCTTCAGGGTGTTTGGCCATATCGCAAATTGTAATATAATGTTTGCTTGCTTCACAAATTGTAGCAAAAATAGGATTTGTGCCAAGCAATGTTGCAAGTTTTTTATTATGTTCAAATCTATCGCTACCAGGTCCGTATTCTTTCGCTTTACTATTAAGCAAATTAACAATATCTTCATGAACATTGTTACAAACGTTATTAAATACTTCTGGACTCATATTTCCAACTCCTTATTACATTTTCATAAACATATTGTTTCGTTTCCTCAGAATCATAGTACATTTCTGTAGGAATCTTTTCTGACAAATCAGGACGTTTGTTTAATTTATCAACTACATTCCAAAAATACCTCCCTTTATCATAGCACATTGTTCTAATTAACATATCAGGACGTAACGCTTTATCTTTACCATAACATAACTCCCAATAACAGAAACATGGAAAAATATTAAACTTAAATTTACGGTTACCAATTTGTACAATAAACGTTTTATTAACTTTATCAAATTGAACATTATCTTTCGAAAATACGTCAGGTGGAGTTACATATAAACCGTTTGTTGCTGTATCATTCTGTCCCACTTTTAACACACGAGGAATTTCTTTCATATCCTCATACGCCATTTCAGCAAACTCAATAGCGACTAACGGTGATTCATCATAACCTAAATCCGGCTGTTGAATAATTTTCAAATCACCTGGTTTAAGTTGTAACTTATCAATGTTAATATTAAGCAATGTAAAATATGGATTATATTTACTGATTGTGTTACCAACAAACCAAATACTAACATTTTTTCTACTACGAACAATAGTAGAAACTAATGACAGAAACTTTTCTGATTCCATTGGCAAATATTGTGTAGGGTCCATCAATGCAAATTCTTCAACATCAATAATAGTAACTCTGTCATACTGATTCGATTTATATTTTTGTTCATTACTTAAAGCAAGAACATAACCAATAATATCTTTATCTTTTTTATCGGCGCCGATATCATTGATATAATAATACGGTGCATCATACCAAATTTCTTTATTGTATTCTTTTGCGAGCCATGCTGACAAATTATCATCAAAATAATTTGCAACATATTTACCTTGCATA
>CYGL01000766.1_pt1 | contig 10220 bp, 15 predicted proteins | sample 485531 | NCBI WGS metagenome assembly CYGL01 (sample SAMEA3497897, study PRJEB9818) | human gut metagenome | reverse complement strand
GTTGAGGTTCAATTCCTCCGCTGTGTATATCAAATTTTGGAGGTTTGCTAGTATGGCTAGAACTGGTAAACTTTACTCTGAAACAATGCGAGAACTCAGTCTTTTGGATGAGGACTCACTGTTGCTTTATCAAATGCGTTGGGGGCTAGTAGACGTAGATGAAGTGTTAGTGAGCAAGGTAGGATTTGAAGTATTCAGTGCTATCCCTCCTGCAACTCCTGTGGCTAAAAATGCTATGCTTCAAATTATGGCTAGTTTTGAAGATAGCTATGAGCGTAAGGAATGGGCTGACCGTATTGAGGGTAAAGCTACACAAACTACTGTCAATGTCAACCATGACACAAAAGATGGTGTTGATGAGCTTAAGAACTACACTAAAGCTAAATTGGATGAGTTGTTTGGAGACACAAATGACGAAGACAAACCCAAGGGATAAAGTTTTTGATAAATACTATCCTGACCTGCTTAGTCTCTTAGAGGACTTTGCATCTTCTGTGATTTATGATGGTGATTACTTGACTTCAGAGGATGCAGTCATTGATTATCTTGTGGATATGTATTCACAGACATTCCTGGATGAGATTGATTATATCTTAGATGCTTTAGGTTATAATATCTACCCACAAGATTTAATCCATCTGAGAAATGGTGTAGATACTTCTGCTTTTGTGAGAAGCAATCGAGGAAGACTAAGAGAAATCCTTAATGGTCATGTAAAAGATCTCAAGAAACTTGTGAAGGATAACAAGGACACACAGAGCAAGGATGATATTTACAAATCCTATTGGTCTAACATTGATCGTCTTGCTTTAAGTGAGACACAGATGGGAATTGAGAAAGCTTCTGTGCAAAGTGCTAAGTTGTTTGGTGATATCACAGGTGAACAGCTACTCAAGACATGGAACGCTGTAGGAGATAAGCATACATGCCCTATCTGTAGAGCAATGGATGGTACTACAATCCCTGTGGAAGAGAGTTTTCAGTCTGTAGCTCCTTCAGTCCAGATCTCAGAAAGTCTTGATTACACAGGAGGAGATACAGTTTATGCACATCCAAGATGCAGATGTTGGGTTACTTACTCAAAGGCGTAAGGTATTATCTAACAAAGAAAAGCTATCAATCCTACTAGACCAAGTTACTCCACAGGATGAGCTAAAAGATGCTGTGAAAGGTAAAATTCCTAAGCATTTTAAGCGTAATACCATTCGTGAGAGGTTTGGTTTTGAGAAAGAACTAGAATATTACAAGCTTGGGTTCACCACAGCATTATCTGAGTTTAATTTAGAGCTATGGTGGTCTCAAGCTGTGCAATTTGGAGCATTTCTTAGTGGTGACTTTAAAACTGGTTACTGTGTAGCTACTCCTAGGTATGGTAAGTCATTTCTCTGTGGTATTATGTCAAATCATTTTGCCTATGAGGGAGAGAATTGTTATGCTGTAGGTTCTACACAAGAGTATTCAGGAATTATCATCCAACATGCAAGAGAAATCCTTGTAAATGCTCACCCTGATGTGAAAGCTATGTTATCTTTTGATGATAAGGATGTCACAGCTGTGGATAAGCGACTGAAGCGTGGTTTATCATCATTCTCAAGTGAAGGGTTCACATTTAGGAATGGTGGTAAGCTAGAAGGTCTATCTGCTGGTAGTAACTACACTGATCCATCTAAAATCCATGTAATTGGTCGTGGTGGTAACATGTTTGGTGATGAAGCATCTGACATATCACCTATTGCTCTTGGACACATGGGACGTAGGGAATTTGAATCAGATGATGGACGTAAGTTGATTATGTACCTAATCTCAAACCCTCGGTCACTTAATAGCTTTTATGACTTTATGATAAATGATGATCTTGCAGATGATGAATTTGTCATGTGGCTAGATGTTGTAACAGCTATGGAAGAGGGTAGTATTAAGTACACCAAAGAAGAGCTTATGAAGTCTCAGTTCACTATCACAGAGGATTCCATTAGAGAAAACCTCCTGTGTGAGTTTCCTACTGAGAGATCATCCTTCTTTGATGCTTCACCTGATATTCTTGATAGCTTTAACATGAACCAAGAGGGATTAGAGTTCTTCCTTGGTGTGGATAGTGCCTACAAGGGTGCTGACAGTATTCAGGTAACAATATCTTCTGTGGATAAGAATAATCACTTCACAGCTATTGATACCATGGATATTAAGCCTGCTGAGTGGATAGATGGTATAACAGCTATTGAGATTGTCAATAAGATTGTGACCATTGCTAATCAGCTTAATGTTAAAGCTATTGGTATAGATGCTGGTGGTGGAGCACACATTGTACAGCCACTCAAGATGAGAAGATTATCAGGACAGCTTAAATGCCCTGTGTATGATATAAACTTTGGTGGTAAACCCACTGAGATTAAGATTATTGGGAAAGATCCTAGTGCTGAATATGCCTTTAACAGAAGAGCTGAAATGCATTTGATGTTGAGAGGTATGATGGAAGCACAGAGGGTATCTTTTGTGAGAAAAGTTTGGGATGCTATAGCAAGGCAGATGTCTTTTGTATCTGAGGTTCAAAGACCTGAAGATAGAAAAGTCAAAATCAGACCAAAGGCAGAGATTAAGAAACTACTGAGACAATCTCCTGATGAACTGGATAGTGTCTTACTTTCTCTCCATGTGGCTGAATTGTATTATCTTGGAGGGTCTTAATGACTTGTGGAAAATGTAAGAGAGATGACTGTGGTGGTCAATGTGCAATGGATCAAGCCTTCCTTGCTGACTACAAGGATAGGCTAATCTATTCAAGCACAGGATTTAGAGGAACTTCAATCAATGAAAACCTAGAAGAAATTGAGCAACTAGCTCTTGACCTTCCAGATGTTGACTATATTCTTGATAACATTGTGAATTACATGTTCACTAACTCCCTTACCACAGATGATTATGGCAAGGATCGTATATTGTTTGATTTCCTTCAAACTAAGAACTTCAATGGTGAACGTAACTATGATGTTCTTAAGCAAGTGGCTAAAGGGTATAGAAAATATGGATATTATGGTATTCTATCCACAAAAGAAGGTCTAGTAGGTATTCATCCTAAAGATATTCTAGCTTGTGTGATTGATTATCCTAAAATGCCTGTGTTAAGACAAAACTTGACCTATTTGATCAAGAGAGGCGACTATTACCAAACACCTTATGTACAAAAAACAGGTAATCCTAGAGTTGCTAGTGACTACTCAGAAGAGGATATTCAAGAAATCCTTAAAGATCCTGAAGCTTATAAGAATGATGTAATAGTTGTCACAAGTGATGAGTTCGCTTGTGTTAGATTAGATACATCACAAGTGTTTTGTATGAGTCCAATGCTTAAGGATAGAAAGCGTGTTGAGTTGATTTTGAATATTCTCAACCGTATGAATTATGATATTTCAAGAAATGGTATTGGTACTATTGCTTTACAGGCTAAGGATACCTTGGAAGAGCAAATTGAGGAAAGTGTAGAACAAGGTTCTGCTTTCTCTAGTGGTGAATTGCTTGATATGGGAAGAACAGCCAAGGCTGAACGTACTCAGAAGATTGTAGAAGATATGAATGCTTTTGCTGAGAAACTTTCTGAAACTGAGTTCAATGATGCTATTGTGTACTCAGGTAACTTCCAAAATCTTGAACAGCTTGAACGTGATACTAAAGCGACTGACTTCCTGGACTACTTATCACAGTATGTCCCAGCTATTATCTGTCAGATGTTTGGAGTACCAGCTAGACTATTTGACTTGAATAAGACAGTATCTAACATTGGTACTTACAGTATCATTGATAATGCTATGAAGAATACAATTATCCCAATGAGAGAACATTTCTTAGGACAAATTGTAGGATTACTTCAAAAGTCTACTGGTTTGAAAGAGCATATCAAGTTTGATAGCTATGAGTTCACTAATAGCTACAATTACAACAATGACCTTTACATTCTTGATGTTTATGATAGACTAAAGGGTATTGATGAACAAATGGCTGAGGCTTACTTAGCTAAAAACCTAATTGTATAAGGAGTATAAGATGTCAGACAAGATTATGTCGATTGAAGAGCTTGCAAAGATGCAGGATAAAGTCATTGAGGCAACTAAAACAGATGCCCCTGTGGCTATTGAAACACCTACATCAAATGTTGTGAATGGAGATTCAACTAAGGTTCAATCTATTTATCCTAAGAACTACACAGTAGAGTTATGGCTTCCTGTGACTAGAGAAACACCTAAAGATGCAGAATTGGTCATGGATGGTACAGCATATAAGCAGTTTGTAAATGCTGATCAGAAGTTCATTACAGCTCGTATTGCTCGTAAGGTACGTAACTATGCATCCATAATCACCTTAGCTTTCACAAACTTCAAAGAAGATGGAGATTCTGAAATTTACACTGTGGATGATCTTCTTAAAGTTTATGAAGTGTTTGATGATAATGTCATTGATGCTTGTGAGAAGCTTGTAAGTGTTGTTCTTGGTATTCCTGAACATCTTATGCAATATATCACTGATACTTCATTGATAGAAACTTGCACAAAGATTATTGAGAATAATCCTTCATTTTTTCAAGCTGGTTAGTTATCTAGTTAGATACAACTGGGCTTGGGTAAAATGGAAAAATCAAGGAGAGAGATGACTACAAAGGACTAGCTTATGATGACTATGTAGCTGTTAACCTTGATGATATTGAAGAGAAAGTGCTTGCTGTGGTTAAAGAATATAGCATGGACTACTCCTATGTATCAAATGAGATGTATTATCCTGATGTGACTGTGTATTATGCTAAAATGGCTAATAACAATGCATTTAAGAGCTATAATGACTATCTTAACCTAGATGAACAGTCACAAGGGAAGTATGTTACTGATTGGGGTGTACCTGAACCTTATGTTTATGAGATTCTTACACCTGATAAGCAACAAAAAGCAATAGAAGCTAAAAATAAACCTAGTACAAATACCCTTAAGGATATGTACAGGCATGGAGGAAGATTAAATGACTGAAGTACTTAGTGATGTACTTGGATTCTTAGATACTAAGCGTAAAGAAATTATGCCTGAGTATGTACGCAATGGAAAACCTGTGTACACACTTCGTAAATATGCAAACTTAACTGACCTTGATGCAGAAGTGCTTATCAATGGTGGTACAGAGAATGTAGCACAGAAGATTCCTACAATTGGTGTATCTGGTAATATGCTACGTACACCTCGTACATCTTATGCTGTGAATGTTGAAATTGCCTTTGATAATCGTGTGAAGATTGCAGAACAAGAAGTATCAGAAGGTAAAACTGAGAAGGTTTATACTTTCGTAGTTGACCAACGTGCTTTGATGGAACAATCATCAGGGCATATCTATGCAAACTATGTTGTAGGTTTTGTAGTAGGTAAGGGTAAAGGTGGTAAGCCTGAAGTTCGAGGTACTGTGCATATCAAAGAAGATGAGTTCATTAATGACTTTGATTCAACCTTTGATCCATTTGCCATGGAAGAAATCATGGAGTTGATTAATCATTATAGACTTGAACATGGTACAGCTAAAGTTATTGATACAATTAAGTTTTAATTTAGTTGTGGTAGGGTTGACTCCCTACCTCTTTTTGTTATAATGTGAGTATAATTATGCGAGGAAGGAGCAAGTTTAATGGCTAACACAATTAAAGTTCCTAAAATGCACTTATTGATTGAAGTTGCTGGTGATACTAAAGAATTTACATCACCTTTAGCTGAAACAATCTTAGCACAGGTTCGTAATGTGGTAGTAGGACATGAACAAATTCAGTATTTTGATACTGATGAGAACATGTTTAAGTTCATTCACATATTGCTGTGGGGATAAATACTCATTCAACTACACTGTAGAAGAAGTACCTCTCAAAGATACTGAATTTGACTGTTATGGATTCCCTATTACCTATGCAGGAGATAAATAATGACAGAAGTAAAGAATGTAGGTCAAACCTATCAAGAATACTTGCGTGAAGTTCGTGCAAGACAGTTTGGTAAAGAGGCTGAAGTTATTTCTTCTATCACAGAAGGTACAACTGTTAAAGTTGCAGAAGTTAAGGAGAATACATAGTCGTGAGTAAGTTTAGAGTATCAAGATTCTTGAAGCGAGACCTAGTTGCTAGAGTAAGTTTCTTGAATGATAGAGGTATTATTCAAAACTCACGTAAATTCTTTGAGTTCTACCCTGGAGACAACCAAGAGAGTGAAGGATGGTATGAAACTACTGATGAAGTTCTCTTGGCTAGTCTCAAGGAACAAACAGAACAGTTACCATTCTCACCTGAGACAGAGGCAGGATTAAAACAGGACAATGTTCCTTATGAGTATGCCTACTGTGCCTCTTGTGGTGGTAAGAAAGTGAGAAAGCTTAAATATAATTTATTTGAGGTTATTGAATAATGCATATCAAAACACAGATTGCAGGTAAGATCATGAATGAGATCAATGACTACCTTGAAAAAAAGATAGTCTTGATAACATTCTTAACTTATCTCAAAAAAGCACTGAAAAAGAGTGCTTATCTGTGAATAAGGTTGATAACAGTGATGGTTACATGACACTTCTTTCTGAAGGATCTGTGCTTTATCAAGATGGTACTATTAGACTTTATTTATGTAAGGGTACTTTAAAGAATTGGTATGACAGCATTGATGAAACTTTTGAAGGTTATGTATCAACTGGTCACAGAGATCTCAATAGTTATCCTGTTAGAGAAGGTTATTTTAGAAAGAATGACCTTAAGTTGATTCAGGATAAGAATGGTAGATATGATCTACTGGTTAAGCCTCATGTTAATACACAATTAAGCAATGTAAAAGATATCATCCTTCAAGATGAGCCTTTTGCTATTTCATCTGAGTTCTTGTGGTATCACAAAGACATTGAAGATGAGGATATTGAAGAATATGCTAAACTTATTGCTTATAATGTTGAGCATGGTGGAGACATTGATGTACCTATCACAGATAAGGTAGAAATTGCAGGATTCTCATTTGTGGGTAATCCTGGTAATGCTAAGAGTGGTGGATATGATCCATCCTTACTAGTAAGAAATGAGGAAGAACACTTGAAGAATAAAGAAATTCTTGAAAAAGTGCTTGCTCACCTTTCAGCTCAAGTAGAACCAGAGGAAGTGAAAGAGGAAGAAAAAGCTCCTGAAGAAGCTCCTGTGGTTGAAGAAGAGCCTAAAGCTGAAGAAGCTGAAGAAAAGGTAGAGGAAGTTACTGAAGAGCCTAAAGCTGAGGAAGAAGAAGTTAAAACTGAAGATTCTGAAGCATTGACTAAAGCTATTGAAGCTATTGAATCATTGACAGCTGAAGTAGAAGCTCTTAAAGCTGAAATTGCTACTAAAGATGCTATCATTGCAGAAAAAGAAGCTAATGAAGATGCTGTAGAAGGACAACTTTCTAAATTGGCAGTATTGCTTGAAAAAGCAAACCCTGTAGTAGAGAAAGCTTCTAAAACAGCAGAAGAAAAACCTGTGAACCGTTTTGGACGAGTTCGTTTTGGAGGACAATAAATTGAGTAAAGTAAATTTTGATATTTTGCTTGGTGAAGCTATTGATAACTTGTATGAGCGTACTAAAGCTCAGTTAGCTACAAAAGAAAACTTCACCAATGAAGATGGTAAGATTCCTTTTGGTATCTCACGTGACTGGTCTAAAGCTCAACCTTCACTTCGTGAAGTTGGTATGGATGATGAATTGGTAAACGATATCCTTAAACGTTTTGAACAATCATCCTTTGGAGCTTTGCGTCAAGCTAAAAATGGTGACTGGATCATGGAAGGTATCACTTGGGGTACTAAAGCTCCTGACTTTGCTAATGATACTTCAGATGCCTGCTGTTTCACTGAGAAATTCACTATGCAAGCTACTGGTGATGCTACTCCTGTACGTTACCTCTGTTTTAAAGACTGTGAAACTCGTCTTGACCGTTTGATGAAAGACAAAATGCATTTCAAACAAGGAGATCTTATCAATATCTTCCAACGTTTGGGAATGTCTTATGAAGAAGCTGAACAATTCATGGCATGGTACACATTTGCATTTATTGTTCAACGTCATATCGTCCAAGGTATGTTGAACTTCCAAGGACAAGGTCTTCGTCCATTTGCAGGTGTGGCTGAAATGATGTCTCACCCAGGGGTTACTCCTATTGATGCTTCTGGATCAATCATTGGAGCTTTCCGTCAAGTTGCTTGTTACTTAGATGTATTGAACAACCAATCAGCACGTTACAAGATTTATGTACATCCATTGACTCTTCGTGGAATCAAATCTGAGATTGTTCCAGGTAAAGATGGTAAACTTCCTCAAGGATGGGCTGTAAATGGTGAATCTATCACATTCCGTGGTATTCCATTTGGTGTATCTTACCACTTGCCTTATGACCTTGAAAAGACTATGACTGGTGAAGCTTATGTGATTGACTTGTCTAGAGTTGAAGCTTTGACTCAATATGACTTGTTCGTACCACAATCTTCTATCTACACACAACGTACAGAAGATACAACTAAACCAGGATGTGAAGTGATCTGTGACAAGTATGAAAACTTTGGTTTGGTACATACTAATTCACCAATCTCTCACTTGCTGATCGCCAATATTCCATTGGATCAAACTTGCCCTGCTGTGGTATTTGAACGTATTCAAGGACTTCTTACAGGACTTAATCCATTCCCTATGGCGACTATTCCAGCTAAATAAGGAGTTAAGGTATGCAACCTGAATTGGAGTTAATGAAGATTACACAGAAGCTTCAGGACAGGTGTGGCTGTTTTGACTGTGATGATGGGGCAACTATGCAACGGTACATGGAGAGCTTTCTCCGTGTCCTTGCTAGATTGTTCTGCTGGACTGATGGTGAATGTGATACTATCTTAAGAGCACAAAGGCATGAAGTTATTGAAGTTAAAGACTTTGACATTTGTGGTTGTGATGCAATGGTTGAGATTAAGCCTTACTACTTCAAAGGTTTTGATCCAACTACTCTGAAGGTATATATGCACAAGAGACAAGGACTTAACAGGGAAGAGTATGAAATTACTCCTGATAAGTATAACTGGTCTTTTGTTGATGGTACAATTCTTATCAATGTAACTGATGAGCTTAGTCCATGTTGTAGATGCTGTGATCCTTGCTCTTGTGAGTCTGAGTACAAGATTATTCTGGACTATGAAGCAGGGTATACATCTAATAACCTTCCTGATTGTATCTTTGAAGCTATGTGTCACTTCATGAGTATCTTTGTAGCCTACCAGAATCAATGTGGTACACTTGATGAGTGTGCTAACATGGATAGACTTGCTGTAGGAGCTGTTCTAGAGCAAAAATCAGTAGACTACATTGTCCGTAAATGGACTGTGGATAAGACAAGCTTAGATACAATCTATGTGAAGCTTATCAACACTTGGGCACTTAAGACACTTAGTTCACTATCACTGTGTAAGAAAGTTTACACAGAAAACATGTACTTAACTATTGGGAGAAGGAAAGAATGCAAGTAAGATACAATGGAGAGTATGCTAGGGAGCAACGCTCTTATGGCTGTTCCAAGTGTGGTACTGGTAGATCCATTAGTGGAGTAGAGACTTATAGAACTGTGTATAGAACTTATTACAGTGGTCGACTTTACATCTTTGAACAAGGTAAGACTTATCCTGTTGATGATATTTTAGGTAGATATTTAACTAATCTAAGATACACAGATAAGGAAGGTGTAATCAGAAATACTTTTACTGAAGTACCTGATAACACAGAAGCAACTTATGTGAAGGATGTAGAAGATACTGAGTTTCATATTCCTGAAGCTCCTAAACCAGAACCTTCAGAAAAGCCAACTGAAGAACCAAAACCTTCAGAAGAGCCTAAACCTACTGTAACAGATGAAGCACCAAAGCCTCCTGTTGATACACCTAAACCAACTGAAGAGAATAAGCCTATTACAGAGGATAATAAGCCTGTTACTCCTGAAGAACCAAAACCAAATCCACAGCCTGTAGAAGAGCCTCATACAACTACTACAGAAGCTCCTAATACACCTGCTGAAGAACCAAAACCTTCAGAAGAGCCTAAGCCATCTGTTGAACAGCCTGTAGATCCAGGTACTGGTGAGTATCCACCTACAGACCATTTAGATGATTAGGAGGTAGTAGATGCCATTACCTAGAACTAATAGAGAGATCCTTGTGTTAAGACAAGG
>CYGL01000764.1_pt1 | contig 10226 bp, 17 predicted proteins | sample 485531 | NCBI WGS metagenome assembly CYGL01 (sample SAMEA3497897, study PRJEB9818) | human gut metagenome | reverse complement strand
AGCGGACTAGTAGAATGATTTTAATAATGAAGGAGGTGGGAATTGAACCCACTAAATAAAAATATTCTCCCAACCATTTCGGGTTTCCTTCTTAATTGATAGTTTAAGAATACCAAAAAAAGATAGCGTTGTCAAAAGAAATGCTCTAAGTGTTATTGGCATATTTTATTTTTGTTTGATTTAAGAATGAAGTGCTATAATATAACTATTCCAAAAAACTTTTCATAAGTTTATCCTAAGCGTCCCTCTCCTAACTGGGGCGCTTTTTTTGTGCTATAATATATTCGGGATAATTGTGGGATTTCATCCTATTTCTAGAGTTAAGCTGCTCTTCGGAGTGGCTTTTTTCATTTTCCGAATTAAACCAAATCGTCCGTAAAACAACAATATACGTTGATACATAGCAATTTAATCGTCCATAGATTCGCACATCTTTATTTTCCGAATTAAATCCAGTTGTTTAATTTTATGCAATATCTTCATTATCCCTGACCTCAGCAATATTTGGTATTATGCGGTTTGTGAGTTTGTGACCCTCATTTTTGATGGTCGCAAAATATGCTATAATATAAGTGAGAGCTAATGACTCTCTGGGGCTTGCGAGTTTGCGGGCGAATGATATAGACCGTGTTTCGTCTCTGCTTTGCATGCGTACCAGTACGCGGTCGTCAAGGTTCTTTAGCTTAGTTGGTTAAAGTCCTCCGCTCATAACGGAGTTAGCGCTGGTTCGAATCCAGCAAGAACCATAAATGAATCAGTGAGGATATGCATGAACGTAAAGCAACTATTAGATTTAATTGTCGATGGAAACATAATTTCTATTTCTTACAAGGATGATGATAATGTTATTTTCAAAGGAGTAAAAGGAATAGATTCATTTCAGGAATATCACGATTGTAAGGTACATGAATTATATTCTGGGGGAGTTCAAACCAAAACGGGAGAGCATGTTTATGAAATGGATATAAAGCTCGTCAATTAAATATAATAAGTAAGAAAAGCTTACTTGTTCATTATTGAACCAGTTTTAAGACCACTCAAACACTTGGTATTACTGAAGTTCTTTTAGTGCGACCCTCATTTTTGATGGTCGCACATTCCATTACTAACAAAACAGCCATTTTGTCAATAAAGGGTGGGAAATTCAGAGTCTAATCGTTCAAAAACGGCTTTTTGTCAAATTATAAAATATGCTATAATAAGTATCTGTTCTTAATGGTAAGTCCCTGCTTCGGTGGGGATTTTTGATTAATACAGTACCTAAAACAGACCCAAATTAATTATAATTGTTTTATAAAGGTATTTTGATAACTCCCCTCGCCTCCATTGTATGGTTTTTACTAACTCACATATACTTAAAAATCGCTCAACAGAGCGGTTTTTGTTTTTTATAAATAGATGTAAATAGTTAAAAACTAAAAAAAGACAGACCCAAAAGCAGACCCAAAAAACAATAAAAAAACTAGCCTATCTTAGCTAGTCAAAAATCAATATATGCTGAGAATTTATCTCCGATATTATCTTTAGCAAATTCTGTAATGTGCGTATAGACATTCATAGTAGTCTTTAAATCGGAATGCCCTAGTCTATATTGTACTTGTTTTAAACTCATACCAGAATCGAAGAGTAAGCTCGCATGAGTGTGTCTAAATCCATGTATTCTTATCGGTTGAAGCTCCTTATCTTTAAGAATGTCATGAAGCCATTTTCGGGGTTTTGAAGGTGATAATATCCCTCCGTTTTCGGATTCGAATATACGTGTTGTTTTTGGATATGTATTATGAAGTTGATCCAAGATATTACATGTTTTAGCATCGAGGCTTATAAGACGAACACTTGCTTTTGTTTTAGTAGCAGCAACCTCTAGTCCAAGTGGGGAATTAGAAACAGCTTTATTTATGTCTAAAGTTTTTTTACGATAATCATTCCATTCGAGAGCAAGTAATTCTCCTTTTCTTATCCCTGTGAAAGCTAACAATCTAAAAAGAAGCTATTTTTTTGTATGTTTTCTGTTTGTTCTACTAACTTCATGAACTGCTTAAGCTCATCTGGATTGTAGAAGTCTTTTTTATTTTCTGCAGTTCTTTTAATTTTTAGATGAAGTCACAGGAAGCGCAGGATTAGCTTGTATGTAGCCATAAAGAGCGGCATAGTTAAATACCTTACGAATCATTCCAAAGAGCTTACGTGCAAATTTAAGCTTCTCTGCAAGGTCATTCTGGTAGTCTTGTAACATCAACGGTGTAAAATCAGAAAGTTTAGTATCACCAAATTCAGGTAAGACATGTTTATCGAAAGCACGAGTAGTTTTATAGTAGGTGCTGTTTTGGACTTCTTTCTCATAGACAACTAACCATTCATTATATAGTTCCCTGAAAGTCATTTCACTTTTAGATGTGGGATTTTCTATTTCATTTTGAAGCTGCATTAAAGCAGCTCTTGCTGAAGCTTTAGTTGTGAAACCAGAGCGCTTTACATATTTGTCTTTGCCATTTTCTTTTCCCACATAAACTCGAAACTTGTAAGCAGTAGTACCATTTTTCTTTTTATAAGATTTTATATCCATAATTGATTTTTGCCTCGCTTTACCCTATAATAGAGTATATTAAAACAACTCAAAAAGAGTAGTTTTTAAACTATCACTTAAAGCCGCCCCACAGTCGCCAAACTTGGGCGGCTTTTTTTATTTTCTCCAATCAGCTTTGTACTTATCAGCTAAATTGGAATATAAATGATTAATTAAAATATTAAATTCTTCAATATTTTCTTCCAAAATATAATTCAATAAAGTAATTGCATCATCGACCGAGTTTACGATTGAAACTGGGAATTTAGGATAAATTTCTTTCCAAATATTCCTAAGCTGAACTTCTAAATCAAATGAATCTAATTTATTTTCGCTCATTGCTTTTCGCATAAGTTTTTGCCGCCATTTTGGGACACCGTAGGTTTCTAAGAAATTGAAATTTGTTAAACCACAAATATCTATGCAGAAGGCGATAAGAAAATAATTCATATCATTAGTAAGTTTACATAGTTTATTAATGGTTTGTATTGCGGTATTAAATTGATTTTCCGAAATTGCTTTATTTAAATCGCTAAGTAGTTGTTGTTCTATATTACTTGTTGAGATTTCAATTTTAGAAGATTTTTCATTTTGTTTATAAAGGTATTTAATTCCCTTTCCTGACACGCAGTAAATTCGTTCTTTAATAAGAGGGGCTAAAAACTTAGGAGAAAAATTTTCTTCTATTCTTGAAATTAATTCCTTTTTATTCCCAGAAATTTTTAATTGTTTTGTTTTTAAGATATCTTTTAATTGTGAAACGGTCAATCCGTTTAATGCTTCAAAAGGTTCAGCGTAATGGATATATCCTCTTTTGATAAGATTTGCTATAGCAGGTTCTTTTATTCCGTAATTAAACCACAAATGCTCAGGAAATCTTGTAGAAACAGGTTTATTATGACACCAATTTAATAATTCTATCTCGGCTACTGTAAGTTCAATTTCATCATTATGATTTTGCGGAATATTTTGTACTGTAGCGTTTTTCTTAGATAGCTCTTTTTTTATTTTATTGCTCCTAAAAAACCACATCGGCTCTCTCCTTGCTCTTTTATTTACAGTGTTTAGTCATAGTCGGGGTATAAAGCAAAATCTATTTCTTCTTGAGCGATTTGTACATTCTCAAAAGTACATTCAATATTTAAAAATTGGCATAATCTATGAGGTTCCGCCCACGCTTGATTGTAATCATTTTCTTCTACAAATTGAGGAGCGACTTGACTTAATAAGTATCTAGTTGCATTAGCTTCGTTTCTATTATGTTGGATCTGCTTCAGTTGTTCATTAACTAACGCTAGAGTTTTTCCAGAAACTAAATGTCCAGTTTCATGTAAAGCAACAAATTCTATTCTCTCAGAATCGTTACATAAGTTTAGGACTATGGCCCCATTGGGATAAATGGAACATTTTGGGATGTAAGACCCTTCTTCGCTATATTCGTTATCTATCCAAATAACCTCGATTCCTGCTTCCTTATTAATATCTCTCCAGTCCATTTAAGCTCCTATTTTTTTGTCTCTTTATCCATAGCAGCTTTTTTAGCTTCAATAATAATACGTAACATTTCACGATCAGATTCGTTGAGTTCTCCTCCAGAGTAATTCTCTACACTATCGAGAATTTGATCGATACTTAAATCTGGTACATCAGTTTTTTCTTCACGCCCGAGTAAATAGTCAACTGATACATGGAAATAATCAGCTACTTTAGCTAAATCACTTGCTTTAGGGTTTGAAGTTTTCCAACGATAAAATAAATTATCACTAAATTCTAAATCTGCAGATACAGCTGGTAATGATTTCCCTCTTTTTTCTGCAAGTTTTTTAATCCTATCAAATGTAGTCATATCAGTCATTATAAAGGTCTCCTATAAATAAATTTACAAAAACGTAGTTTAAATCTTGACAAGAACTACAAAAACGTATATAATGATTCTTGTAAGATAAAAAGTTAGAAAAAACGTTAGAAAAACAACTTAATCACAAACACAATAAATAAGCTTCCCGGAAATTTTATATGTTTAGTTAAGGCTTTTCTCTATGCCTTTATTCTATACGAAATGTAGTTGTATGTCAAGATGTTACTACAAAAAACTAACTTTTTATCTAACTTTTTATAGATAGGAGGACAAAAAATGTCAGAAGTAGAACAAAGTTTTGATTCTCAACGAAAGAAAATAGTTGAGTATTTGGAACAAGAGGGAAAAGGGAATAAAGATGTTATCTGGGCTTATGAAAACATCAAAGAACCCCCTTATAAATTTCGTAAATCAGACATCAGTTCTGTATTAAACGGAAATCGGAAGTATACTCAGTCAGTTAAATGGCTTATCACATTTCTCATTAAATACTTTGACTTAGATTAAGAAAGGATTCAAAAATGAATCAATTAATTACAATCACACAAAACGAAAACAACGACCAAGTCGTAAGCGGTCGTGAACTACATAACTTTTTAGAAGTTAAAACTCCTTATCATATTTGGTTTGAAAGAATGGCAGAATATGGATTTACTGAAAACGTTGATTTTATAGGTTTTGAACAAAAAAGTTACAAAACTAGGAGGTCGTCCAAGTGTTGATCATGCTTTAAAACTTGACATGGCAAAAGAAATTTCTATGATCCAGCGCACGGCAAAAGGCAAAGAAGCTCGTCAGTACTTTATCCAAGTTGAAAAAGAATACAAACAGCAACAACAAGTTCCACTCACATTGGACCAACAAATTGCTGCTATCGCAACTGGTTATGGAAGTGTAAAAGAAGAGCTTGTAGAAGTTAAAGACCAAGTTGCTGATTTAACTAATCGTTTTGGACTTCCTTCAAATAAAGCGAAGGTGTTGCAGAAGAAAGTAGCAAGCAAAGTTTATATGTTTACTGGCGGTAAGTATTCAAATGCTCATAAGAAATTAGGAGCTAAGGTATTCAGAGAGTTTTATAAAGATTTGAATAACCGATTTGATGTTGTGAAATATAGCGATATTCCATTAAGCCGTTATGACGAAGCAACAGAATATCTTGATATGTGGCAACCTTCTTTCAACACAACACTTGAAATTCGTGGACTGAACTCACAAACCAGTTTCGACTTTGAAGCTTAGAAAGGAAAGCTCATGTTTGAAGAAATGATTGAGAACTTAAAAACTAGTGTTCGTGCAACGGTTCTTGAAACTGTTCAAGATATTGTAGTTGAAAACTTTCCTGAATTACTTAGTTATTCTGATTTAAAAAGAATGCTTGGAGGTATCGATGATACAACTTTTGGTTTTTATGAATCAATGCTCGAACCTGCTAAATCAAAATGTGGTAAGGGAATGACTAGAAAAAGTTTTAAGTGGTCAAAAGAATTAGTAATAAAAATTATTAATGATCCCCGAAACTTACAGCTACAACGCAGAGGAAAATAACTAGAAAGGGATATTCATGTATCTAATCGTAGAACGTGACACAGGAGAAATTTTCGCCGATATTATCACTAAAAACGTGTGGGTAATGAATATCATAGCCAGTCGACTGAATGCAAAAGCAGTCAAAGTATAAGGAGAACGCAATGAGCGAAGAAATGGAACACTCAAAAGAAAAAGCAAGAGATTATTATTTAAGGAATTTTCAGAGAGAGAATAGAGATTTAGACCTTTTTGGGAGACCAAAGTTAGATGAGATTGGTATAAAAATACTTGATTTATTAAAAAAAGAAGACTTAACACATGAACAAGCATATGCAAGTCTTCAGTACGTTTACAACTTAATTAAATATGAATCTAACTTTTTGAAATTAAGCTGATAGGTTCTGTAATTTCTATTGAATTGCTATCTAAAAATGGCAACTTAATAGAACCGTCAAGTGTTTCGAAATCAAAGATTGTTGAGTATTCCGGAACTTTAGTATTATCTAATCTGTTTATTTTAGATAATTCTAGAAGCTTTTTCATCAATAAATCTGGACGATTTAAAAGGTGTTTACGCTTCATACCAAATTGGTTATGAAAATATTCAAATACCGAATGACGAACAATTGAAAACGAATCGCCATCTTCAGATCTTGGGTTAAAAGTGTTTTGAAGAACATAATCGAATTCAATTTGTTCGCTAAGCACTGGGGAATGGTTATTTTCATAGATAACAGTTTTAGCTTTGGCAATACCAAGAGAAGTATTCCAAACCACTTCAAAAGGTATATGGGAACTATTTTCAATAGTTGCAATTTCATTGAGTACAGATACGGCATATTCAAATGAAGATAATTCTATTTTATTCATATCACGATCTCCTTTCTATAAGTATTAGGCTGATACCGTTAATATCAGCTCACTGTAATTATACCAAGGAGAACTAATAAAAACATAACATAGGAGTAAATAATGCTTATAGGCACACAATTTAAAGCGAGTAATGGCAGCACAGTTACAGCAATCTTTGATGAAAAAGGTAAAGAAGTGAAGTGGGAAATATGGGGTGTAAGGTTTCCTCGTATGTTCTATAAATTAAGTGATTACCTTCGTTACATGACAAAATAAATAGCTCCTGGCGGCAACCAGAAGCTGGGTAGAAATTTTTTGAGAAGTTTCTACTCTGATTATAACAAAATTCGGAGGAATAAAAATGACAAACGAAATTCAAAAAGTTAATAGTGCAAATGCAACGCCAGCTCAGTTTTTTAAAGCGGTTAATATAAAAGAAAAGTTCGAAGAAGTTCTTGGGGATAAAACAAAATCAGAAAGTTTTGTTGCTAGTGTTCTTGCTATCATCAATGATACACCAGAACTGAAAAAAGCGGATAATAACTCCATTATGGCAGCAGCAATGAAAGCCGCGGTTTTAGATCTCCCTGTTGAAAAAAGCCTAGGCTTCGCTTATGTTATTCCTTATTATAACAGCAAAGAGCGTAAACATGAAGCTCAGTTTCAAATTGGATACAAAGGCTATCTTCAGTTAGCACAACGTTCAGGAGTTATCTCAAAAATTTCAAGAGGAAAAGTATATGAAAATCAATTTATATCCTATAATCCTCTTGACGAAGAGTTGGATGTCGATTTTACTGTTGAGGGTCAAGGAGAAGTTGTCGGATACTTTGCAAAACTTATATTGACAAACGGATTTTCACATTTGGTCTATTGGAGCAAAGATAAAATAGAAAAACATCGAGATAAATTTTCTAAATCAAAATATGGACCATGGAAAGACAACTTTGATGCCATGGCATTGAAAACTGTTATCAAGGATTTACTTAGAGATGCCCCGATGTCTATACAAATGCAAATAAAAGAAGATGGGACAACAGGGAGTTTCAAACAAGGAACAAAAGATGTCACGCCGAAAGAACCGGAAACTCTAGAGGATTTGATACCTCACGATGAAGAAACGGGAGAGGTTATCAATGAACCCGAACAGCTTGATTTAGGAGTATCTTATGAAGACCCAAACAAGCAATAACGCATTGGATTTATTAGGTGCTAACTACTACACTTTAGAATCTTCACTCAGATATTGGTCAGTTTCTCAATTTAAAGACTTTAAAAAATGTCAAGCAGCTGCAATGGCAAAGCTATCTGGAAAGTGGCAAGAAAATAGTGATAAAACAGCTCTTATTGTTGGCAACTATGTTCATAGCTACTTCGAATCACTAGAAGCTCATAAATCTCATATTGAAAAATACCATGAACTTATGATTAGTAAATCGGGCAAAACTAAAGGTGAATTAAAAGCATCGTACAAGGTGGCAGACACTATGATAATGGCCCTTGAAAACGATAAGCAATTCATGAGCTATTATCAAGGCGAAAAAGAGGTAGCTGTGACAGGCTTTGTTGATGGTGTTGAATTCAAAGGGAAAATCGACTGTTTGAATGTCGAAAAAGGCTATTTTGTGGATATTAAGACCACACGCTTACCGATTGACGAAACAATATGGAGCACAGAATTCGGGGCACGACTACGTTGGTTTGAAGAGTATGGATACGTCCTCCAAATGGCGGTTTATCAAGAGTTGTTACACCAAACATACAATAAAACTTTCTTGCCGATTATCTATGCGGTGACTAAAGAAGACATTCCAGATACTAGAGCCATCGCTTTTAAAAGCCAAGAAAAACTGAATTATGAGTTGGGAGAATTGAACCTTCTTATTAGACAGTTCGACGATGTAAAAAAAGGGACGTTGGAGCCAGAGTCTTGTGGTCACTGCGATTTTTGTAAATCTCATAAATTAAGTAAGCGAATAGAAATATATTGAAAATAATGTGCTCGGAACCACACTAAAAGCAACGTAGATTCATTTGTTCAGCAATAAGACGGAAATAATAGAAAATCGTATTTTGTCATTGAAACACGTTATAAAGTCATAGTTTTATCTGAATATTAAATGGATCAGCATCACACAATAGGCTTTGTGCAGGAAGGACATGTAAGTACCTAACGCTATGTGCTCACGGAGACCCAGTGTTAACCTATTGTTTACGAGGAAATATAATACATGGCAGATAATAAAAAAACCAAAATTTACTTTTGGCTAAAACTTGATGAAAATTTTTACAAAAACATAATCATTAAAAAAGCAAGGAAAACTAATGACACCATAGGTCATTGTTTACCAAAGGTTGATGTTGCAGTCTTTAGCGACAAATGGCTACTTATATTATGAGGGAGCTTTTGAAAATATAGCGGATGAGCTTGCGATGTCTTTAGACGAGGACGTGGAACAAGTACAAATGACACTGGCATTCTTTTCTCAATATGGCTTAATTCAGTTTGATGATGAAAACAATGCGGAAATGCTACAAGTTCATGCATTAATTGACCAAGAAACAAACTGGGCACGCTATCGAAGAGATTCTAGAAAGAAAGAAAAAGTAGAAAAGTTGGACAATGTCCAACCAGTGTCCAACCAGTGTCCAACAGAGATAGAGTTAGAGATAGAGAAAGAGTTAAAGATAGATATAGAGTCAGAAGTAGCAAGCAGCAACTCCAATCTTCAAAAATTATCTAATTTTTACCAAGAAAACTTTGGAGCAATGAGCAGTTATATAGCTGAGGAACTAAAATCTTTGTGTGAAGATTATGGTTTTGATTTAACACTAGAAGCTATGAAAAGAGCAATAACAAGCCAGAAAACATTCAGATACTCAAAAGGCATCTTGAAAAACTGGGATAAAAACGGAATTAAAACACTGGATGATGCAATGGCAGAGACTGCTGCTTTTGAACGAACTAAATCTAAAGCGACAGATATAAACTCACAACCCAAAGCAGGGAAGAAACTGCCTGAATGGTCGGATGAAGCCAAACTTATTAAAGCTGGTATTGACACCACAGGCATGAGCCAAACGAAATGTATCATCTTGTGCGAGAGAAAGGTCTAGTGTTAAATCAAACCATAATCTTCACACAAAGATTTTAGTTCCTCAGCTATATAACTGCTCATTGCTCCAAAGTTTTCTTGGTAAAAATTAGATAATTTTTGAAGATTGGAGTTGCTGCTTGCTACTTCTGACTCTATATCTATCTTTAACTCTTTCTCTATCTCTAACTCTATCTCTGTTGGACACTGGTTGGACACTGGTTGGACATTGTCCAACTTTTCTACTTTTTCTTTCTTTCTAGAATCTCTTCGATAGCGTGCCCAGTTTGTTTCTTGGTCAATTAATGCATGAACTTGTAGCATTTCC
>CYGL01000763.1_pt1 | contig 10229 bp, 16 predicted proteins | sample 485531 | NCBI WGS metagenome assembly CYGL01 (sample SAMEA3497897, study PRJEB9818) | human gut metagenome | reverse complement strand
GTTTTAGGTGTTTTGTTAGTACTAACTGTAAGTTTGTGCGGTTAGGATAAATATTGAAACCATTTGAAAATACATATTTAGCCATTTTACTACTATAACCATGTTCCATAAAACATTGGTATTGACGGGCTTTATATAGACGTAACATTAGAACGGTATTCTTATCAATTGAAATTTTTCTATTTCCTGCCTCAGATTTAGTACTGTTGGTTTCCATACGACTAAAAGCAACTGTTTTGTTAACGTCAATATAACCATTATCTAAGTCAATATCAGACCATTCAAGGGCTACAGCCTCCCCAATACGTAGACCAGTTGAAAGTAAAGTTAGATATAACGTTTTATGATAGTAGTTTTTAAAGGTGTTTGGGAGACTATCCAAGTAGTCTTTAAATTGTTTCAATTGGCTAGTCTCAAAAAATTTTAGTTCTTTCTTTTTGGAAATATTTTTCTTGTTTTTAGGTACGATAACATTATCTGCGGGATTTACATTGATTATTTGTAAATTAACAGCATATTTTAAAATACGCTTATTAATGGATAAAATTATCCTAAAAGAAACACGCCCCAATTTATCGTTACTTGCTAATTTATTAACAAATTCTTGAACCATTGGGAGCGTAATTCTTTCTACTTTCATATCGCCAAAAACAGGTAAAAGGTGCGTTCTTAGTTCGCTAACTGTTTGGCTATATGTTTGTGGTTTAACTTCCAACTTATGGTTTTCCAACCACAACTCACTTAGTTCACGGTAATTCTTAACAGTAACACTCTTATAGCGCGTGTATCCATTTTCTTTAAATTCGTTTATTTTGAACTCACGTTTTTGTTTGAGTTCTTTTTTTGTAGGTGCTGAAATGGAAGTGTAGACCTGTTTCCCAGTTATGCAATCAGTACCTAGATAGATTTGTTCACGGTACACGATTGTACCGTTTTTCTTTGTAATTTTCTTAATATTTGCCATTTGTAACCTCTTCTCTTAACTACAGCAGGCAGGCTATAAAGGTTTTAGAGTTTGAGGTTTTAGAACCATTCAAAATAGCATGGTAGTAAATATATATTATTCGCCCTAATCGTTATCGGTTGGGGTGTGTTTGTTTTTTACAATGTTTGGTTGGTGAAATATATGGTTTATAATTTCACTAGTTTGTAAAATCGTATCGTGTATATCTACTTTTTCAGTATTGAGAATTTCTATAAGTTTTTCACCTAATTCAATATCTTGTTTTGTAATCTCTCCTTTTTCTGCTTTATCAATGAAGAACGCAGTGAGGTCTATAAGCATTTCATAAAGTTCATCGCTTCTAAATTTGAAAAGGTCAGTATAAAATGATAAACCGTAGGAATTTACCCGCCTTAGGCGTTCAGCTTCTAAACGTTCTTCACGTTCCTTTATTTCTTCCATATACTCAGGGTCGATGTCGTTATCAGAATCATTATCTAAAAAATCCTTTGTAATATCTAAAAGACTTTTATATTTACTATACCCTAAAAGATAAGCCTCAGATACGCCGAAATGTTCCGCCAGCATTTTAGCTTGAGGGGTTTTATTTCAAACTCTCCTTTTTCCCATCTAGAGATAGTTTTTACATTAACACCCATTAGTTCTGCTATTTGAGCTTGAGTATATTTCTTTTCTTTTCTAAGTTCTTTTAATCGGTTCATAGAAAGCCTCCGTTTTTATATCTAGAGTATACCACAAAACATATAAAAGACAAAATGTCTAAAAAAATCCAAAAAAATAATCATTCAACACTTTACAAAGAACAAAATGTCTGTTATTATAAAAACGAAATCAGACATAATGTCTGTTGTAGAAAGAAAGGAGCTTATATGCTAATTACAAAATCTATCTCCGAGAAAGTTAGAGCCAAAAGAGGGAAAGAGGATTTTACCAAGTCCCATGTGGCTATTTTACTTGGAGTAAGCAGGACAACCCTAGCTAAAATCGAAAAAGGCAACTATGACGCCCCTAAGCGTATCTATGAAAGTGTTATGAATTGGCTTATCGAAGATTTATAAAACACGGTAAAAAGTCCCGAATGTTCAAAATTACAATAGGGAGTGTAAAGGAGGAATTTATATGAATTTAGTTTATTTAGACGGCGCAAAAGAGCCATATACAACGAGCGAAATTATCGCCGAATGTGCTGACGTACAGCACCACACTATCACACGTCTTATTAGAGAAAATAAAGATGATTTTGAGGCTTTAGGAATACTTGGATTTAAAATCCATAAATTAGACGGTAGGGGGCAACCTAAAAAGGCTTATATCTTAAACGAACAACAAGCAACGTTACTTATAACTTATCTCAAAAATACCGAACCAGTCAGAGAATTTAAGAAAAATCTGGTTAAGGCATTCTTTGAAATGAGGGACGAACTCTCAAAGGTAAGGGAACAACGAGCCTTAGAGAAACCAACACACAAAACATTGAACGAGGCTATCAGCAAATGGGACAACGCTCCTAAACCACCCCATGGTTATTCTATTGTAAACAACTTACTTCTAAAACTATCAACGGGTAAGAATAAAGCAAAACTAACCGAGGATAGAGGTGGTAAAACGGGGTTAGATTGCTTAACAAGCGTTGAACTAGCAAAATACCAAGCTTATGAAAGAGCGGTTATCCCACTAATTGAACTAAATATGAAATACGGTGTTATCCGTGACACCTTAAAGCAGGTTCAATTATAAACGCAACAAAAAAGGCTTGAGGAACGAACTCAAACCCGAACAATTTAATTAACATAACATAAAACTAAAACACTACAGCAGGCAGGCTATAAGGGTTTTAGCAATACTTTTTATGTACTCATTATAACATAGAAACAGCGTTATATCAAGGTTTAGGAGGTTTTGGAATGGTAAAAAATTTCCCGAGTGGGAGCTTGATATCTTGGAATCAGAGGGCAACACAATTGTGATTGTAAACAAAATTAACTTACATTTAGACTAAAGGAGAAAACGACATGAAAAAAGATGAACTTGAAAAACTTGGATTTGAATTAAGTGACTTACTACCAAGATTAGAGATGATACAACACGCTAGTGAGGCAGTAACAGCGCTAAACCAGAAAGCGGATAGCGCCACTACAGCATACACGGCTTCTAAGGTACTTTCAAATATCTATACACAAATGCAAAAAGTAAGTGCTGAAATTGATGACATTGCTTTTAAACTAATCAACTTTGAGGAAGAGGAGGCTGAAAAATGATTTATCAAGAAATCAATTTACCAGTATGGGCGCAATTGGTGCTTATGGCATTTTGGTTGTTAGCGTTGGTTTTATTGCTATATATCAAGCCAAGAGAGGACGTTAAGCAAGAGGCTAAAGAAACACGCGCAGACCACGTCAAAGAGCGATACGGAGCTTACATTCAACTTAGAGGACGTTATTACAATTAAGGAGACATGACATGAAATTATATCACTATTCACAATTTACTAACCTAGCTAGCATTAAAGAAAATGGCTTACATGTTGGTGCTGATAATGTTGTTTATCTTGCTGAAAGCCCTATGTTAGCAAGAGCATTTGCGTATATTTACGGTTTAAAGGATTATGCATTATTTGAGGTATCTGTAACACTAGATGAAATTAAACAGAGCGCAGACCACGACGAGGACTATTTTAAGAAGCTGACAGGGGAGTTAAGTGCTGAATGTTATTCATGTAAGCATAATATACCAGCCGATAGAGTAACTTTTTTAGGTTGCTATTCATTTTCAGATTAGGAGACAGACCATGACAGATAAAGAATTGAATAAAATAGCTGACCTTATCAATGAACGTGTAACGTTTGCCGAATTAGAAGATTTCAAACACTTGGAAGAGCGAGTGGATAGAATAGTATGGGTTAAAAATCAGATTGCTAAGCTAGATAAAGGAGAAATATTGTTATGACAGATATCGTTATCCATATTCAAGGCACTAAAACAAAGTTAGCGGTAGCGCGTGACCGTTTGAATTGGGTTACCCGACAAATTCGAAAAATGGAGGTATGACCGTATGGAAATTAATCTCCTAAGCAATGAAACAGAGCAAGCATTAATAGGTGGTATTTTAACTAAGGTTGGTACTTATCTAGAACGATATGAAAGCTTAGAAAACCCGTTAGGCATAATCTCACAGCGTGAGGCGACCGAACGCCTAGAGGTATCTTATCCTACTTTGAGACGTTGGGAGGCTAGAGGGCTTAAACGTTACACGCCTCCTATTGCTGACACTAAGACCGTTTATTATAAAGTCACTGACTTGTTGGCATTTTTGGGGGTAGAGGAATGAGCATATATTACACTAAAGGCATTCAAAATTCACGCCTATTTCTTTACGATGATGACAAAGACAAGTTTGTTTCTACTGAACCCTTTGAGTTTTTTAAAGAATTCCCAGCAGTTGAAACCGAGGGAATGGATATAGAGGAATTTAAGAAAGAACACGCGCCTTACTGTATCTCAGGTAAGTTTAAAAAAGATAAAGATGACATGTATAGACGTAATGACACCAATCTAATTTATAGAGACTTGATTTTCTTAGATTATGACAATATCACCATATCAAGCGAGGAATTTAAGGCTACTGTTGAACGGGCAATCGGTGACTACTCTTATATCATTTATCCGACAATCAAACATACAGAGGAGAAACCCCGTTTTAGGCTAGTGGTAAAGCCTAGTGAACCAATGAATAAAGAGACCTATAAGTCAGTGGTTGCTGAAATAGCTGAAAAAATCGGCTTAATATATGATACCGCCTCCCTTACATGGTCGCAGTTGCAAGGCTTACCCGTAACAGTTGGGAAACGTCATGAGTATGTTAAGACTGTACACCGTGGGAAAGATTATCCCGTACCAAAATACGAAGGTAGCAAACCTGCTACAATCAAGCAGACAAACACAAACGGTTATAGTATTCGTTCACCTAACGAGCGAAAAAGCTTAACTGTAAAAATTATTGAAACTCTATTCAATGGCTTTGGCGAAGAGGGTGGGCGTAACGTTGCGTGTGCTAGCTTTGTTGGTATGTTATTCAATCGTTACGTTAATTTTGATATTGCCACAGCTTATCAGTTAACTGTAATGGCAAATAACAATACGCCTGACCCGTTGCCAGAAGAAGAATTGGATAGAACTTTTGAAAGTATCGCTAGAAAGGAATATTCAACAAGAATTTAAGGAGGTAGATTATTGGCATTAGACATTGCAAAACTAGAAGAAGAAATTAAAGAAGAGCAATCGCCTTTTGATAGTGAGGGCTACTTACTAACGTTTAAAAATATCAGAGGTCAGTTTAGGGACATTATAGAAAAACAAAAAGAAAACGCCTATAAAGAGGCTTACAAAGCTTACATGAAAAGTCCCAAGGCTTTAAGCAAACTATCTAAGATAAAAGATGATGACCTTAACGCAGACCTAGAGCGCCAATTAGTAGAGGGTAAAGCGGTAGAGCACGCAGAAAAGGTTAAAAGCAAAGCGAGTCCCAAAACGCCCTTACAATGTTCAATCTTTTTGAGAAAATATATCCGCTTTGTACGGATCAGACCTGAGGGCAAAGGGCAAAAAGCGCCGTTATATTTTTACGATCCCGACAGTGGTATCTATTCAGAGGATAACGAGTTATTGCAAGATTTAATGGCAACCATTTATCCGAACATTACAGAAAGGCAAGCTATTGATACGCTTTATAAAATATCTCACAGCGTTCCTTTGAAAAATAAGCAAAACAACTTTGTTGTTATCGGTAGCGAACTTTACAACAATCAAACGGGCGAATTTAACCCATTTAACCCTAATGTTATCGCAACCCGAAAAGTTAAAGCAGAATACAACCCCAACGTAACAGAACCAACTATCAACGGCTGGAAACCGACAGAGTGGCTTAAAGGACTTTTTAACCATGATCAAGAAAGTTATGACCTAGCCATTCAAATTATCAGAGCCACGGTTACGGGTAAGACCTTAGATAATATATTTTGGTTACATGGCGTAGGTGGAACGGGTAAAGGAACGTTTCAAGCTTTGTTAGAGAATTTAGTGGGAGCTGAAAACACAGCCAGTTTTAAAATTGATGAAAAGAATGGGCGTTTTGATACTTCTATTCTTATTGGTAAGTCTGTAGTTATTGGTGATGACGTTCAAAAAGACGTAGTTATCAAAGATACTTCTATTGTGTTCAGTCTTGCAACGGGTGACCCGATTAGGATAGAGGATAAAGGAAAGAGACCATACACCACGCGCTTAAAAATGACTGTTGTTCAGTCATCTAATGGTTTTCCGAGAATGAATGCAGATAAAAACGCCATTAACAGACGTTTTAGGGTGTTGTCGTTTAGTGAACTCAAAGGGAAACCAGATAAGAGAATTAAGAATGACTATATTAATCGCCCCGAAGTGTTAGAATACCTTGTTAAGCTTGCTATTGAAACACCGTTCAAAGACATTGAGCCCCAAAGGTCAATCGATTTTCTTAACGAAGAATACAAAGAAATGAACCCAGTAGCGGACTTTGTAGACAGATTTTTCAATGATGACGTTATTCAATGCAAGTATGTACCTAACGGATATGTTTTCGAATGCTTTAAAGCGTATTGTAAACAACACCAAAACAGTAAATACTTTCTAAACGAAGTCTCTTTACATACAGAGATAAAATCATTGTTACCTAAGTCCTTTAGACCTAAAAAAGTAACTATCCCAAAAGGAAAGAGATTTCACAAAAACTTTAACCCTAAGTTAGTTTTCAACCCTTGGCATTTTGATACTTATTACAACGGCAGAGAGCACGAAGAGAACCAAAATAAAAGCAAAACAGAACGGGGATATGAAAGAGTTTAATTTCTAGTACGGGTTTAGTACGGGTTTAGTACAGTATACAAAAATATAAAGCCTTTAATATCAGTGCTTTTGTACACTTAGTACAGTTAGTACACTAAAAAATAATATTAATACATAAAAAAAAATAAATAAAAAAAGTATGCTGGAAAAACTTTTTAAAAAAAGGTGTCATAGCCGTACTAGCTGTACAAACGCCTTGATATATCAACGTTTATTCTTTAGTACAGTAGCTTTTGCACTGTACTAGGGTGTACCAAAAATACTAAGAAACAGATAAAACAGAAAGGACAAAAACAGATGAAAATTAAATTATTTAACCGTGAGACAATCGCAGAGGATTGCTACAACAATAGTTGGACAAAACGTAGACTTGAAACCAATGAGGAACTAGAAAACAGAATTAACGAGTTCATGGCTGGTAAGAAAGTGATTGATATTAAATACTATGAGGCGACTTATGGCAATTACGAAGACATGGATACATATTTAACAATCATGGTTATGTATGAGGAGGTAAACTAATATGAATGAACAAGAATATATTGGTTATTGTGAGAAAGAAGTAACACGCCTCGAGGCTAGACGTTATCAGTTTATGGGTATGGAATGGGAAGACTTAAACAAGTCAGACCATACAAAACTGTTAGAGATTGGTAATAAGGTAATGAATGAGGATAACACGGTTAACTTATACATGTTACACAGAGATACGGATACACGTCTTAAAATGTGGGAAATGATAGCACGAACAGCATTACACTATGATAAGAAGTTACCTACTGATGATAGACTACAGTTGTTCACTGACACCTTAGAGGAACATTTTGACAACATGATCAACAGAGAGTTAAAGCAAGCGGACATGAACAAAGTCAGTCAATTGGTTAGTGACTTTGAACCAGTGTTACCAGAGGATAAGTTAGAAAGACTTAAGACTGATATTGTATTAGTTGGATTGGTTTAAACTAACTAAATGGAGATTGTCAATGCTATGTTATTATTGGAGGAAACAAGGACAATGCTTTAGGTGTTGTCCTTTTGCTTATGTTATAATGTTGGTAAGCAAGTTAACACAGACAACAAACACAAGAGCTTTACTGTATTGGTAAGGTTCTTTTGTCTTAATGTTGGCATGAAATACGAGGAAATCAAAGTGTATAGTCACCAATAGAGCAAGCATAGAGACAGAGTAAGCATGTATCAGTAAATCATAACGAACTCCGAACGAAGTCCGAGAAACAGCCAAAGGGAGGCTTATAACGGGGTGTGTAAATGTTCGGAAATGCCCCTTGTTTTTTTATCGGGGATATGTATTGTTCGGATATAACAACGCCGCCCTCTTCCGTGCGCAATTTTCCCTTTTTGATTTTTCTAGCACGTCATTATTAGCCCCTAAAACGCCCTGTATGACGTTTTAAGTGATTGGGGTATAATTATATTCAAACATATTTAAATTGACCCCCCGCCCCTATTATGAGCCTAGGAGAGCCACCACAAGGTGTCCGCTTGTATCACGCGCCATTTTTTCAGATTTTTAAGGGGTGTCATCACTTGCATTGAGTTTTGTTGCTATGCTATTTGTTAGGTATCTAACAATAAAATTAGCTCAGTTTTTAGGTATCAAAAAAGACCATGGATAACCCACAGTCCAAAAGAAAAAGCCCGCTCAAACAAGCAGGACAACACACACAGAAAACTTATTCATATTATACCACAATCGCTTACAGTGCTACAATAAGAACATGGATATCAAAGACAAACTTAAGAACTTACATTCTATAAATATGCTGATTGAGAGCCTTGAGAGACTTTTGGAATGTGATAGAGAAGAATTTAAGAACTTTCCTGAACTGTTAGAGGGATTGGAGCATGATAGCTTGCAAGAAATCGCAAAATTAAAGCGTCAAAAGCTAGAAGTTGAAAGCTTGATTAATAGCCTAGATAATGACTTACAGCGCAAAGTACTTATAGAACATTACAGCCATGGTTATAAGTGGGATAAAGTAGCCGATGATTTGGGCTATTCTAAAGCCTACTTATCTAAGGTTCATAGCAAAGCTATTAAACAGTTGGCGTCAATGGTTTAAAATTCTTATGATAATTTTAGGCGAAAAATATAATAAAGGTACCCTACAGCACGGGGGGTACCTTTTTTTATCTAAATAAAAACCGTGGAATAAACCACGGATAAGAAAATTACAAAAAAACATTCTATCTAAGTACATTAATATTATAGCATAATCACGCGCAAAAGCCCTTATAGAACATTTTAATTAGTAAAAATTAGTGCTTTTTCTGTTTCTTTTACGAATAGATAAGTAAGGAGGTATGGTTATGTTGTATTATGATGAATTTAAAGAGGCAATAGACCGCGGATATATAAATAGTGACACTGTTCAGATTGTAAGAAAGAATGGGATAGTATTTGATTATGTTCTTCCTAATGAACCAGTAAAGCCCTATGAGGTGGTCACTACTGAAAAAGTGTCAGACGTTTTAGAAGAGTTAAAAGAATGGTAACAAAAAAACCTCAAAAAACAGTCCGAACATTTTCACTATATCATAAAAGCACCCGTTAAGGTGCTTTTTTCCTGCCTGCTGAACTCATATTTTTTAATGTGTTTTAATATGTAAGGTGTATTAAATTAGTATTTTCGTATATTGACGTATTTTCATAACAACAATAGCAAAACATTGATATAATAAGCTTTATTTATATTTATGTTAGTTGGCGCTATTGTCCCAACATAAATTTATGTTATAAAAAACAGAATGAAAGAATACTGATATATTAAGGGTTTTCGGTAGTAATATTCTTTTTTTGTTGTGTGTTTTAATGTATTTTATAAATTTGCCATAGCCTTTTCAAAGAAATTGACGGCGTCTTTTTCCTTTTCTTTTGATAGATGGCTATAAGTATCCATAGTCATGGCTAGGGTAGAATGACCGAGACGGTGTTGCAATTCTTTATAACTAATACCAGCGTTTAATAATAAGCTAGCGTGTGTGTGCCTAAAGGCGTGAAATGTAAAACGTGGTAAACCAGCTTGTTTTAGGTGTTTTGTTAGTACTAACTGTAAGTTTGTGCGGTTAGGATAAATATTGAAACCATTTGAAAATACATATTTAGCCATTTTACTACTATAACCATGTTCCATAAAACATTGGTATTGACGGGCTTTATATAGACGTAACATTAGAACGGTATTCTTATCAATTGAAATTTTTCTATTTCCTGCCTCAGATTTAGTACTGTTGGTTTCCATACGACTAAAAGCAACTGTTTTGTTAACGTCAATATAACCATTATCTAAGTCAATATCAGACCATTCAAGGGCTACAGCCTCCCCAATACGTAGACCAGTTGAAAGTAAAGTTAGATATAACG
>CYGL01000762.1_pt1 | contig 10240 bp, 6 predicted proteins | sample 485531 | NCBI WGS metagenome assembly CYGL01 (sample SAMEA3497897, study PRJEB9818) | human gut metagenome | reverse complement strand
GGGTCCCCCCCCCCCCCGCGGGGGGCTCCGCCCCCCGGTCCCCCCCCCCGAAGTACGTCACTAACCACGTGACTCCCACAGGCCAACCAGAGTCTATGTCGTGCATTTCCTGGGCATGGTCTACGTGATAATATAAAGCGGTGCACTTCCGAATGGCTGAGTTTTCCACGCCCGTCCGCAGCGGTGGAGCAGCGCAGCAGCGAACCCCGCGTCCCGAGGGCGGGTGCCGGAGGTGAGTTTACACACCGGAGTCAAGGGGCAATTCGGGCTCGGGACTGGCCGGGCTATGGGCAAGGCTCTTAAAAAAGCACCCCCAAAAACTATGTTTTTTGGCAGGCCTTACCGCCACAAGAAAAGGAAACTGCTACTGCTTTCTGTGCCGCCTACACAGAAAACACCTTCCATGAGCTGGAGCAGACCCACTCACGATGCCGCGGGCATCGAACGCAGGTGGTATGACTTGCGTTTGGAGTAGCCATTCTGCTTGCTGTGGTTGTGGCGATGCTGTTGGCCATCTTAAACCGTCTGGCGGCTCGTCTTGGACGTCCTGGTGCTCCACGAACCTCCGGTACCTCCCAGAGGACCCCAAATAAGACCCCTCCGGTCACTGCCGGCGCCTGAAGCATGGCCTGGAGAGGACGCAGGCGCTGGCGCCGGTGGAGGAGGCGCCGCCGGGCCTTGGGTGGTAGGAGACGCCGCCGGTGGAGACGTCGCAGACGCAGACCTTATAGACGCCGTCGACCTCGCAGAGTAAGGAGACGCAGGAGAGGGTGGGCGCGCGCGTATAGACGGTGGAAGAGACGCAGGGGGCGACGCGGACGCAAAAAGAAACTAGTACTGACTCAATGGCAGCCCTCTATGGTGAGGAGATGCCGCATAGTGGGCTACGACCCCATAATTATATGTGGCCACAACAGAACCAGCACAAACTTTAGCAGCCACATTGATGACTTTACTTTTAACAATGACGCCTACGGAGGGGGAATATGCACTCACAAATACACCCTAAGAACACTGTACGATGACTTTCTACTACACAGAAACTACTGGACAGCCTCAAACAAAGACTTAGACCTGTCCAGATACTTAGGATGCAGTATAATATTCTTTAGACACCCCACAGTAGACTTTATAGCCAGAATAAGAACCATGCCCCCATTCGAGGACACTGACGCCACAGCCATGACACTACACCCAGGCATGATGATGCTAGCTAAAAAGAAAATACTTATCCCCAGCCTTAAAACAAGACCCAGCAGAAAACACTACATTAAAGTAAGAGTAGGGGCCCCCAAGCTGTTTGAAGATAAGTGGTACCCACAGAGTCAGTTATGTGATGTAACTTTGCTAACCATACAAGCAACCGCAGCGGATCTGCAATATCCGTTCGGCTCACCACTAACGAACACCATATGTAGCAACTTCCAGATTTTAGACAGTAACTATGATGACATTCTAACCGTCCTCCACGGCACAGAAAAAGCAACTAAAAGAAACAATAGATACAACGAAATGTTAAACATTATAACAGTATACAATAGCACACAAACACTAGCACAACTCAAAGGCTACCTACCAACAGCAAACACTAATCCTTTAACAAGTAGCAATGCTACATCAGATACTATTGAAGTAAACAAATATACCAATGGCACTAAAACCAACAACTTTCAAAACGTGGAACTTCAACAACACCTACACAACAACACTCTATATGCAGGCAGCACATACGCTACAAACACAGGAACTCAACATACACCACCACAAAACAAAATACCACCCACACAGATGAAAGAGGCAAACTTAGCTTATGTTAAAGCTGCAAAAGTAAACCTACCTAACTGGAACCCCTCTCCATATGGCACTAATTTAGAAAAACCATATCCATTTGAATACTACACTGGCATGTACAGCAGCATCTTCTTATCCTCAGGCAGATCAAACTGGGAAATAACAGGCAGCTACAAAGACATATCATACAACCCACTCGCAGACAAAGGCATAGGAAACATGATATGGCTAGATGTAATTACTAAAAACACACAAGAGTACGAAGAGGGAAAGTCCAAGTGCATGATGGCTAACTACCCACTGTGGGCCATGCTGTACGGGTACTTTGACTTCTGTGACAAAGTACTAGACCACATAAACATTAACCATGAGTACAGACTACTCATAAAATGTCCATACACACACCCCATGATGACCAAACACGACCGTCCCCTGTGGGGATTCGTAGTGTACAGCGAGAACTTTGGCAAGGGACGCATGCCAGGGGGCAATCCCGTTCCATCGCTGTGGCAAAGGGTACACTGGTACCCCACCGTCATACACCAGAGAGAGGTGGCAGAGGCCATCTGCCAAACCGGACCTTTTGCCTACCACAGTGACGAACGCAAGACTGTACTGACCATAAAATACAAGTTCAGATGGACATGGGGAGGCAATCCTATATTCCAACAGGTGGTTAGAGACCCCTGCAAACACCAGACGAGACCCAGTCCCCGTAGACAGCCTCGTGAACTACAAATCGCTGACCCGAAATATCAGACACCAGAAGTCATCTGGCACGCGTGGGACTGGAGACGTGGACTGTTTAGCGAGAGAAGTATTAAAAGAGTGTCAGAACAACCGCTTTATGCTGAATTTTCTGCAGACAGGAGCAAGCGGCCCCGGAAAGATACCGGGGTCTTCCAAGAACAGGAGCAAAAAGAAAGCTCCAGTATCCCCCAGCGAGTCCTCCAGCCCTGGGTCGACTCCTCACAAGCCTCGCAAACGGAACAGGAAAGCGAGCAAGAGGAGACGAACCTCCAAGAAACACTCAAAAAGCAGCTCCTCGAGCAGCGAGTCCTGGGAGACAAACTCAGACTCGTCTGCCAGCAGATCTCCAGTCTCCAAGCCGGGCATGGCCTACACCCCCTACTACAATCCCGTGTATAAATAAAGTGTACATGTTTAACCCCCCCATGCCCCCTTCCAGCAACGACTGGAAGGAGGAGTATGAGGCCTGTGCTTTCTGGGACAGACCACCCAGAAGCGACCTAAAAAAGCCACCCTTCTACCCCTGGATGCCTCCTACGCACTCTGTCTCTTTTAAGCTCAACTTCAAATAAATGTTGGCCGTGGGAGTTTCACTTGTCGGTGTCTACCTCTTAAAGTCACTAAGCACTCCGAGCGTCAGCGAGGAGTGCGACCCTTCCCCCTGGTGCAACGCCCTCGGCGGCCGCGCGCTACGCCTTCGGCTGCGCGCGGCCACCTCGGACCCCCGCTCGTGCTGACCACGCTTGCGCGTGTCAGACCACTTCGGGCTCGGCGGGGGTCGGGAATTTTGCTAAACAGACTCCGAGTTGCCATTGGACACTGTAGCTGTAGAATCAAGTAAACGAAAGTGAGTGGGGCCAGACTTCGCCATAGGGCCTTTATCTTCTCGCCATTGGATGGTGTAGAGGGTCGCCGTAGGCTTCGGCCTCCGTTTTAGGCCTTTCCGGACTACAAAATACGCCATTTTAGTGACGTCACGGCCGCCATCTTAAGTAGTTGAGGCGGACGGTGGCGTGAGTTCTAAAGGTCACCATCAGCCACACCTACTCAAAATGGAGGGCAATATCTTCCGGGTCAAAGGTCACGCCTACGTCATAAGTCACGTGGGGACGGCTGCTGTAAACGCGGAAGTAGCTGACCCACGTAGACTTGTCTACGTGGTGCATGCGTCACGGCCGCCATTTTGTTTTACAAAATGGCCGACTTCCTTCCGCTTTTTTGAAAAAAGGCGCGAAAAAACCGCTCCGGCGGGCGGCGCGCGCGCTACGCGCGCGCTGCGCGCGCGCGCCGGGGGCTCGCCCCCCCCCCGCCGCCGCATGCCGCCGCGGGTCCCCCCCCCCCGCCGGGGGGCTCTGCCCCCCCGGCCCCCCCCCGTGCTACGTCACTAATCACGTGCACTCCACAGACCAACCACCGTGTATGTCGTGCACTTCCTGGGCGTGGTCTACGTGATAATATAAGTAACTGCACTTCCGAATGGCTGAGTTTTTCCACGCCCGTCCGCGAGCGGTAGCGCCACGGAGGGAGACAACCGCGTCCCCGAGGGCGGGTGCCGGAGGTGAGTTTACACACCGCAGTCAAGGGGCAATTCGGGCTCGGGACTGGCCGGGCTATGGGCAAGGCTACTTAAAAAAGCATGTTTCTCGGTAAAAATTTACAGAAAAGAAAAGGAAAGTGCTACTGCACCAGCTGCACCCTGCAGAGAAAACACCTCCTGCTATGAGCTACTGGCGACCACCCACCAGGGAATGTACCGGGACAAGAGCAGGGCTGGTACGACGCCATTTTTCAGTTCTCACAATGCTTTTTTGTGGTTTGTGGTGATCCTATTGGTCATGCTAACAATCTGGCGACTCGTTTTTGGACGTTTCTGGAAGATCCAGACATCCAGCTACGCCTGACACACCACCACCAATAAGGCCTCTGCCAGCCCCTGCCCCGCGCCGGACCCTCCGGTACCCCCCGAGACGCCACGCTAGAACCGAGAACCAGTCATGGCCTGGTACTGGTGGCGCCGGAGGCGACCGTGGAGATGGAGACGGCGGCGCCGCCGAAGGAGGAGACGACCTAGGTTCCGACGCCGTAGAAGAGCTGCTCGACCTACTAGACGACCCAGAGTAAGGAGGCGCAGAGTGGAGGGGAGGGTACGTGGAGACGAAAGACTAGTAAGACGCAGGAGACGACAGAAAGAGAACAGAAAAAGATTAAACTGACTCAGTCGGAACCCCGCCAACTGTTAAAAAATGCATAATCAAGGGCTACATCCCCTTGATAATATGCGGTACCGGACACCACCGGTACCACCTACAAAAACTTTAGCCTCTCACATGAACGACTATACAAAGTACGACCCCTTTGGGGGAGGGCATGAGCACCATGATGGTTTACCCTGGCAGGGCCTGTACGAGGAGTACGAAAAGACACCACAACAGCTGGTCCAGGAGCAACCTGGAACCTAGAACTAGTGTAGATATAAAGGGTAGCAAATTCACCATGTACAGGGCACCCCGAGACTGACTTTTATCTTCTGGTACTAACAGAAAGCTGCCCTTTTAATGACACTCAGCTCACGGGGTCCAGAAATGCAGCCGGGAATAGCCATGTGCAAGTAGAAAAAAGAAAAATAACTAATTAAGAGCTTTTAAAACAAAGCCTAAGGGGGCCCATGACAGTGTCAGTTAAGATTCCCCCCCCCGACGCTGTTCTCTGACCGTTTGGTACTTTCAAAAAGGACTTGGCCAATGTTCCGTTGCTAACCACAAAAAGCCATAGCTTGCAGTTTGCGGTTTCCGTTCTGCCGACCACAAAACTGACAACGCTTGCGTATACTTCCAGGTTCTAGACACGTGGTACAACCAGTGCCTCAGTATATCCCCCACCTATGTAGACAATAACTGGACAGCTCTTAAAAACAAATTACAGTCCCAGTATGAAGCCACTAGTGGCACAAAAACTCCTAAAAGGGGCTATGCTGGCACCGTGTTTAACACCTTTAAAACTGAGGAACACCTAAAGTGCCCTGCAGCCAAAGAGTGCAAACAAGCTGAACCCTTCAAACGCTACTGACAACTGCTTTTTGAAAGTCAGCAGCCTTTGGGGAGACCACGTATATGAAAAGGACAAATTAATTAACGCGTGGCAACAGAACCATGATAAGTACTGGACCGCCAGAAATGACCAGACTTTTAGCGAGTCAAAGGACCCTCAGTCACAAAACTAGGCCTGTACAGCTCCATGTTCTTGTACTCAAAGCAGACTAAGCCCACGACTTCCCGGGCCTAGTACAGAGAAATAATTTTACAATCCCTACTTTAGACAAGGGCACAGGCAACAGGGTATGGATAGACTGGTGACACAAAAAACGACTCCCCAGTTCAGACGACCTCCCCGGCAGACTGCCCCATAATAGACGTGCCCCTGTACGCGGCGTTCCTCGGGTACGCAGACTACTGCAAAAAAGTACTACCACGACCCCTGGCCTAAATGAAAGAGGTTTAGAATAACCATTCACGTGCCCCTACACTAACCCACCACTATATGACAAAGACAACACTGACATGGGGTTCGTGCCCTACGACTACAACTTTGGGGACGGCGAAAATGCCAGACGGAGCGGGGTACATTACCCATAGCCTACAGATTCAAGTGGTAACGTGTGCATGTTTTCACCAACAAAAACTTTATGAACGACATAGTGCAGTGCGGACCGTTCGCGTACCCGGGCGACCAGAAAAAACTGTGTGCTTGCCTGCAAATACAGCTTCAAATTCTTATTTTGGAGGCAACCCTATTCCCCAACAGACTATCAAAGATCCCAAGACGCAGCCCGACTTTCCAGTGCCCGGTACCGGTCAATTCCCTTCTCGAGTACAAGTCGTTAACCCCGAGGCACATCGACGAAGGGGCGGCGTCTTCCCGACGCTGGGACATTAGGCGGGGGATGGTACAGCAATAAAGCTATTAAAAGAATGCAAGAGAAACAGAGAGATGCTGACTTTTATTGCAGGACCTCCAAAAAAACCAAGATTCGAGGTCCCCGCCGCGCAGCAAGAAGAAGACTCGCCTTCACAGGAGCGAAGATTGGAGCTCTGGTACGGATCGACAACGGAAACCGGAGACAGAAGCAGAAGCCCCAAGAAGAAGAGACGCAGACGGTCCAGCAGCAGCTCAACCAGCAGCTCCGAGAACAAAGAAAACTGGGGAAGGCAATCAACAACATCTTCAAACAGCTCATAAAAACCCAGCAACACCTCCACGCCCCCATTATCCACTAGTAGGGGGCTACAAATACCTGTTTCCAGAGAGGCTACCAAAACCTTACACCCCCCAAGACTGGGAGACCGAGTACCAGTGCTGCAAAGCCTGGGACAGGCCTCCCAGAAACAACCTGTCAGACGCCCCTTTCTATCCCTGGATGCCCCGAGATCAGTACCGTGTAACCTTTAAGCTTGGATTTCAATAAACTAGGCCGTGGGAGTTTTCACTTGTCGGTGTCTGCTTCTTAAGGTCACCAAGCACTCCGAGCGTAGCGAGGAGTGCGACCCTCTCTCTGTGGGCCCCCTCCTGCCAAGACTCAACTTCTTCGGAGCCGCGCGCTACGCCTTCGGCTGCGCGCGGCACCTCAGACCCCCGCTCGTGCTGACACGCTCGCGCGTGTCAGACCACTTCGGGCTCGCGGGGGTCGGGAATTTTGCTAAACAGACTCCGAGACGCTCTTGGACACAGAGTGGGCGTATCAGTAACGAAAGTGAGTGGGGCCAGACTTCGCCATAGGGCCTTTATCTTCTCGCCATTGGTCCGCGTAGGGGGGCGGCGTAGGCTTCGGGGCTCGGTTTTAGGCCTTCCGGACTACAAAAATGGCGGTTTTTGTGACGTCACGGCGGCCATTTTAAGTAAGGCGGAAAGGCTTCAGCCTTGTACAAAATGGCGGCGGAGCACTTCCGGCTTGCCCAAAATGGCGGCCAAAAACATCCGGGTTAAAGGTTACAGCTACGTCATGATTCACGTGACCGGCCAGCTACCACAACACGGAAGTAGCTGACCCACGTGAGTCGTCACGTGACTGCAACGTCACGACGGCCATTTTGTTTTACAAAATGGCGGACTTCCTTCCGCTTTTTCAAAAATAACGGCCCTGCGGCGGCGCGCGCGCTGCGCGCGCGCGCCGGGGGGCTGCGCCCCCCCCCCCCCGCGCATGCGCGCCGGGTCCCCCCCCCCCGCGGGGGGGCTCTGCCCCCCGGCCCCCCCCCGTGCTACGTCACTAATCACGTGCAACTCCACAGACCAACCACCGTGTATGTCGTGCACTTCCTGGGCGTGGTCTACGTGATAATATAAGTAACTGCACTTCCGAATGGCTGAGTTTTCCACGCCCGTCCGCAGCGGTAGCGCCACGGAGGGAGACAACCGCGTCCCGAGGGCGGGTGCCGGAGGTGAGTTTACACACCGCAGTCAAGGGGCAATTCGGGCTCGGGACTGGCCGGGCTATGGGCAAGGCTCTTAGGGTCTTCATTCTTAAAATGTTCCTCGGCAGGGTGTATCGCCAGAAGAAAAGGAAACTGCTACTGCTGGCTGTGCAGACTCCACCGGAGGCATCTTCCATGAGTCTGTGGCGACCCCCGATACGCCATGTCCCCTCTCGGGAACGAGATTGGGTTGAAGCAACGTTCAGAGCCCACGCTGCTTTTTGTGGCTGTGCTAATCCTGTTATTCATTTCACTAGTGTACTTGCACGTTTTAATCTTCAAGGAGGCCCGCAGACACCACCGGACGACCCGCCAGAGGGTGCGCCGGTGCTGAGGGCCCTGCCGGCCCCGAGCCCGCGCAGACGCCACACCGCGAGCGAGAACCCCGGTAGCCAGCCATGGCCTACTGGTGGCGCCGCCGGAGGTGGCCGTGGCGACGGAGATGGAGGCGCCGCAGACGCCGCAGACGAGTACCGCCCAGAAGATATAGACGACCTGTTCGCCGCTATCGAAAGAGATACACAGTAAGGAGGCGCAGGCGGAGAGGGAGGCGAGGGCGACCGAGACGCAGACTGTACAGACGCAGATACGTTGTCAGGCGCAAGAGAAAAAAACTGACCATTAAGGTGTGGCAGCCTAACAATATAAGAAAATGCAAGATAACCGGCATGCTCCCCATGCTCATATGCGGGCACGGCATGGCCGCCAACAACTATGCCATAAGGTCGGACGATACGCAGACCACGCGATTCTCTTTCGGGGGAGGGGTGAGCACAGTGACTTTCAGCCTAAAGGTCCTGTACGAACAGTATCTGAGGGGGCTCAACAGATGGAGCACCTCCAATGACATACTGGACCTGGCCAGGTACAACGGGTGCGACTTTTACTTCTACAGGGACAAAAAGACTGACTATATAGTCCAATATGATACAGCAGCTCCTTTCACTATAGATAAAGACAGCTCCCCCAACTATCATCCAGGAGTACTAATTAAAGCTAGAAAGAAAGTCCTGGTCCCTAGCTATGACACGCACCCAAAGGGTCGCGCAAAAGTAAAAGATACACATAGAGCCCCCCAAGATGTTCATAGACAAGTGGTACACTCAGCAGGACCTCTGTGAGGTTAATCTTGTGTCATTTGTGGTCAGCCTAGCTTCCTTTACACATCCGTTCTGCCGACCACAAACGAACAACCCTTGCATAACATTCCAAGTTCTGCAAAATTTCTACAACAGTTTCATTGGCACATCGATTAACATAACTGACGACCAGTACAAGTCTCTTTTTCAAAACTATCTGTATAAAGAAGGCAGTTTCTATCAGCAAGTACTCACTGCCTCTTTCATTCGCAAAATTAATCACAACCCGGACGGTAGCACTCCAGTACAAGGGGGCACAAACGCCACAGCAAGCCAGATGACTAACTACAACACGTGGGTATCAACCATAGGACAAAAAGACAACTTTGTGCCAGGAAACTCCTCAGTTACACTACAACTTCTGCACATATAATCCTTCCTATCAGCACCTAAATGTGCTCAGAGAATACTACTTTTACTGGGAGACGGTGCAGTCGGTAGCCACCTCCTCATTCAACACACAGCACGTCCCACAACACGGCACCAAGCCCACCAAGAGCTACTGGGAGTACAGGATAGGCATGTTCTCGCCCATCTTTCTGAGCCCTTTCAGAACCAGCCCCGTAGAAGGGTGGCCCATGGCCTACAGGGACATCAGCTACAATCCCCTTAATGACAAGGGGGTGGGCAACAAACTGTGGCTACAGAGCATAGTTAAACCAGACACGCAGTTTCACCTACCCTCCTGTATATATGTACTAGAGGACAAACCCCTGTGGTGCATGACCTTCGGGTACAGGGACTTTATAAAGAGCGTAAAGGAGAAACAGGACATTGACTTTGAGAACGTTGTCTGTGTTATCTGCCCTTACACCGTGCCCCCCCTCTATGACAAGAGCCACCCCAACACGGGGTACGTGTTCTATGACTCTCAGTTTGGTAATGGTAAATGGATCGACGGGACTGGGTTCATACCCGTAGAGATGCAGAGCAGGTGGAGGGTGTGCCTGGCCTTTCAGAATCAGGTGATGACTGACATAGCCATGAGCGGACCGTTCAGCTACCCCGACGAACTGAAAAACACTACAGTGACTGCCAAGTACAAATTCAGATTCAAATGGGGCGGTAATATGCTCTATCAGCAGACCATCAAAA
>CYGL01000761.1_pt1 | contig 10244 bp, 17 predicted proteins | sample 485531 | NCBI WGS metagenome assembly CYGL01 (sample SAMEA3497897, study PRJEB9818) | human gut metagenome | reverse complement strand
CTCCTCTTTTTTTTTTCGGGCCTGTAGCATAGCGGTTAATGCAGTCGACTCATAATCGATGGATCCGGGCTTCGAATCCCGGCAGGCCCACCTATATTTTCTGGAAAGAAGACTATGACTTCTTTGTATAAGATATTTTATCAGATTATTGAGCATCCTAAAATATAGAAATCGGCTGGTTCTGTTTAGCAGCCATTTAACCAGCGCGTTATAGACTGGCACCGAGAATATACAATGGTGCCCCCACTGGGAATCGAACCCAGATCTTGGGATTAAAAGTCCCCTAGTCTAACCGTTGACTTATGGAGGCCTATAGAATCGTTACGGATCAAACATCATCGTGTCGTGCATGGTAATCAATCTCCTTTCAAGAGAATTTAATTCAGAGTTGGTGGGACTCTAAAATATACATGGAGCCCTGATTGTAGGATTACAAGGCCTATAGTCTATCATTGATTTAACAGGGCAAATATGGTGCCGGTGGTGGGATTCGAACCCACACGACTTCCGTCCAAGGTTTTTAAGACCTCTGCGTCTGCCATTCCGCCACACCGGCTTTTATGTTAAAACGGAATATCTGATTCGTCCTTGTACAATGCGCCATTCGGATCGAGGATATTAATGCTCTCCACATCAGGACGAGCATTTAACTCGTTAAGGGTTGCCTGTAACCGCACCTCTGAGACCTCCATAAGTTTAAGGCGTCGAAAAGACTTCCTTTTATTATGCTCAATAATCTGATAAAATATCTTATACAAAGAAGTCATAGTCTTCTTTCCAGAAAATATAGGTGGGCCTGCCGGGATTCGAAGCCCGGATCCATCGATTATGAGTCGACTGCATTAACCGCTATGCTACAGGCCCGAAAAAAAAAGAGGAGCCTATGTTTCCATAGACCCCTCTCTCTTTAGTCCAACTTACTTTTTACAGTGCAGCCTCAACAGTTTCGGCAACCTCGGGCGCTGCGTCGACAACAGCTTCAGCCGCAGCCTTCGCAACCTCAGGATGGAACTTCTTGAACGCTACAAATCCTCCAATCACAGCCGCAGCCGCAATCACAGAACCAGCAGCAATCAAGATATTCTTTCCCTTAGCGCTCAGCTCAAACTTCTTGCTGTCCTCGATCTCAACGTTCTCGTTAACCTTCTCCATTTTAGTCTCCTTTCAAAAGACTGTTAGGACCTCATTATAGCATGTGTAAATTCTGCGAATTTAGCCTAACAACGCTCGAATACTCTGCCAGGTTGCGAGAATGGCCCAAACCAAACCGAGTACAACGAAGATTAATATGAGTACTGCAATAAGTACTACCAAAATGCACGCGACACTTGCGAAGAAATCCCCTGGCTTGTCGCTCTTAACGATATTTATATTCGCCTTATTATCCTTAACAGTGTTCATATTTACATCCCATACTTGTAAGCGGCGTACGGAAGCGTGAAGTAATCCAACACAATACAAGGCTCGCCGTTTGCTGCAATCTGGGAAGCAAACTTCACATCAAGAAGCTTATCGCTATTCCAACCGAGTTGCTCCCCAACAGCTATCCCAGGAAGCCCGACAGTCATAAACCAATCGTTCAGATCCATATAGCATCCGCCAATAAGCTCTCGGTTAAAGTCGTTAACCGCTGCCCGAATCGTCTCTCGATCAGACTTGAAATATCTCCCACTTATCGAGTCGAAGCAGAGGTACTTACCTTCGCCAATAACATAATCGTCGTCAGTCACCGGCGTCTCTGCAAGCTTATCTTTAGCAATCTCGTCTCGGATCTCCTGCTCTTTATCCTCTCCGAGAATATCCACGACCTTTTTCTGATATGTCGTCAGAGTCTTCTCTGCAAGAGAATACGCCCCAGCCATAGCGATATTACGAGCCGAGCTGACACGATTGCTCATCACAAAGCATGCAATACCAAGCCCAAGCATGCCAGCAGCTGGAATATATGCCTTCCACGACACGGTCACAAGTTCCTTAGTATCCATCTCATGAAGACATTCTGTCACCTTCTTAGACTCACCCGTCTTATCGAAATATGCCTCCTCGATAAGTTCCTGAGCCTTTAGAGTCCCCTTGGCTGTGAACGCAACCGCCGTTACGCAACTCACGATGCCAGCTGCCGTCAAGATCTCCGGACTGTGCTTAGCGATTGATTTCCCTGCTACCTGAATAAGACCCTTTGCGTTCATAACAATCTCCTTTCAAGAGAAAAAATAATAGGAGTAGAATCCCCTAGATACGGATAGAAGTTAATCAACTTCCTTTCATCGTCTAGATTACCATCGCTTGGATATCTCCAAAGATTCTACTCCTTCATTATAGCATGTGTAAATTCTGCGAATCCCCAGCTAGCTTCTCAGATACCCCTCAAACATACTGACAAAATCGCTACGAGAAACCCCGATAGCATCATGTGCCATATGGTCGAATTCCTCGTCATCAGGGATCTTATCAACGTTAAAGTCCTCGTCCGTATCGTCATCATACGAAACGCGGTACATGTTATGATTATTCTCTGAATCATGCACCGGACGGATCTCAGTCACGTATGGTTCTTGAATGATATCCTCGTCATCAGGCTGCTCTTCAAGGGATCCCGAGTTAGGATCCTGAGAATTATCCATGCCCGGATTCACGGAATACTTTGCTGAAATAACTGTTAGGATGACTGTCAGAGCATCATTAATCTGGTTTGAAATATCCGCTCCAAGCATATCAGCAATATTCGTGTCGTCATCAGGTGAAGCGATGAATGCAGAATATGTCTGAGTCTTTGAAGCTAAATCATGCTGATACTTATTGTTTACATTGATTTTGACGTCTACACTAATCTTCTGAATCATAACTACCACTCCTCCAAATATGCAGTTAATTCTTCGTCCTTGGCTCCACTGTCAATCATCTCAAAATACTTTTTGAGATTGTCCTCTATACCCCTATCAGAGATAATCTGAGTAATTTGGTGATCGCCAAGAGGAACACAAGAAAGTCGAGTACGATACTTCCCTATCCCAAATATCGGCGTAAACATGGTAAGGTTCTGCTGAGGATATATCTGCTCTTCTGGATGAAACGAGAGAAATATACCCTTGATAGCCCCTGAAGAACTGTGATAGATATGCTTGTCACAGATAATTGGACGATTTGAGGGAAGCCCTGTGTAAGAAGTCATTACTTCTCCTTTTTGAATCCAGGAATATCGTACTTCTCGGCTAACTCAATGAGCCTTGAGGTGTACCACTGATTTTTACGAATATCCTCAAGACCATTCTTCGCAAGTGCTCGCCAATTGTATTTAAACATCACCACGAGACAATAATGGGCCATGATCTCGGGACCAAAAGCGGCAAGCATAGCATCCCAGCATTCAATATCGCTATTAGCATAATGATCCGGATGATTTACAGGGTCATTATCGTTCGGCTTATCACAATCCTCGTTAATCGTATCGGAACTCTCGGACTCAACATACTCTCGAATAACCGGACCCTCGTCAGTGACAGGCTTACCCATTATTACCTCCTATCTTATTGCTCTTCAGTCTCTTTGCCCTTACCAGCAGCTATTCGGATGAGATCAAAATATGGAAGTGTCTCGATCCATGCGCAGAATGTACACCACTCGTCAAGCTTGTGGTTCCTGCGATACGTGTAAATATTAGCAAGAACCTCGTAATTCATCATAACCGTGCGCTTCTGATTATACGAGCTAGGAAGAAGCTGGATCATCTGCCACCAATACTTCTTGTCCTTGGTTTGCAAATATAGTTCACGATTTTGATTAAGAGCGTCGACAATTCCATTTAGCAAAGCCGCAGGATTAACCAATTCTGTAAAAGTTTCGTGTAAAATATGCTCATGACTGAAATCGTCAATGGTGAATCTCTTAGCAGCAATCTTATGCATGGTGCTGCAAGAATTTGCCACAGTTCCAACTTTGTATGTGTCAAATTCCTTCCACCAATATAGAGGTGCAGTAATATCGATATATACGGCAATCATGCGCATGAACTTGCGATGATCGGGTCCAGCAGAAGCAAGACGCAGCATTAGATTATAATCGTTCTGGCCTACAACACAAGATCCATCGCTCTGCTCTGTGGAGTCCGAGAGATGCCAACTGTTTAAAGGATTCCTCATTCCTCGAATAGCTTGAGACATACCATACACGCGACATCCATACTGCTGTTCGTCGGAAATGGTAAGCATATTACTTCCTTCCGTGGAGAGCCTTCAGGATCAAATAAGCTAAGTACCAACCCCCTGTAATACACGTTAGAAAAACATCGACAACGAATCGACCAAGACCATAGCGCTTAGGCATGTTGATCTTCCTTTCTATGATCTGCTGCATACTCGCGCTTTCGTTTAATATCTTTCAAATATAATTCATAGAAAAGAGTATTAGACTTCTTTGCCGTCCCGTCCTCAATCCGATATATTGTTTGTCTAGTGAGCCCCATTCCCGCCCCGACTTCTGCTGGTGTAAGGCACAGACTGGTTCGGAGCTTTTTTAGGTTTGACGAGAGCATCGATATCTCCTTTTGGTCTAACGACTTCTATAATATCGCCATCAAAATTAATTGGCCGAGTCGAATTCAGGTTCCAAGGCTGATTTAGACACTCATTGCATGGCGATTTAACCTCTTCAAGCTTATAATATGAGCAATGCGGGCACCAAGCTTTGAAATTTACTTCTTTTTGACTCACGGTATACCTCCTTTTCGGCAAATATAGGTCTAGTTATACCATAGAGCATAAAACTCACCCTTAGAAAGCATTACAGCGGCTATGTTTACCAGGGATTTTATAAACAGAATTTAACAGTCTTAATTTATGAAATTATCGAATTTATCCGTCCTTGCGGTGGCCATAATATGACTTATCTCAATATCTGACGTGGCAAACCGTATTTCCTCGAGATATTTTTCTGAATAATACAATTGCTTGGCAGCGCGATAGACTTTCAATTTATAAATCGATACAAACTTTGATCGTAGCATGTCAGCAATTTCATCGTCGTCAATCTTTTCGTTGCCTGGGTAAAGGGGTATATGATTTTTATCTGCATGATGTGTTGGCATATAATCACCTCCTAAAAATAAAGAGGCCATGTATTTCTACATAGCCTCTAGATCTACCGAGAATTTGCTTCGTGAAGCATCTGCTTATAGTTCTTAATACGCTTCTGGCAATACTCTTCTCTGCGCTCTCGATTGACTTGAGTAACGCCCAGTGTCATAATCATACCTGCTATAAAACTAAACACCGCGACCAACTCAAGTGCTCGAGGAGCAACCCATTCAGCAAGACCATTGATAATATCATACAACATATCAAATCCTTTCTCACAAATTTCTCCGTCATTATATGGTATGTAAATTCTGCGAGAAAAATAAGATGGCATGTAAATCATCATCTTATTTTGAAGGATAAAAGTTCTGTATGTGTTATCTGATCGTTATTTGTTTAACTTATTGCTAACTTTACAACATGGTCTTTGCGACTTCGTTAAACGCATATCCACCAGCACAACAAGCGATAGCTGCCTGACCGATTCCAAGAATAAAATTTCCTGGCATTCAAAAGTTTACTCCTTCGTTATAGCATGTGTAAATTCTGTGACAAACAAAAAGAAAAGGCTATGTAATTTCTACATAGCCCTTCCTTTCCGAGAGGATTTCTAGATATAACTTATCTTGCTGGTTTCTTACAGCTTTCGAACAAGTCCAAATGCCTTGCTAGTAACTGCATCAAGCTTCTCATAGTTGAGAACAAGCACAATTCCAACAATAGACCCCAAGACTGTCAGACCAGCTTTAGCCAACTCAGTTTTGTTCAAGACAAAGTCCTTTTCATAGTTCTTCGCTTTACACATCAACTCGATATTAGCCGCGGCCTTCTGATACTCCTCGGTATCCACGTGGAGCAGCGACAGCTCTTCAAGAGCAGCGTTGATTTCTGCTTCTAGCCCCTCATAGTTCTCATTCTTTTTCCTGGTGAAAAACTTCATGATAACTCCTTTCAAGAAATCCTCTCATTATAAGCCGTGTTAGTTCTGCGAGCTAATCTTTGCGTTAGGATTCACCGTCAGCACGAACTGCTTCTTAGTGGCCAGCTGCTCCGGATCGACGTTCAGATTCAGACGATACTTATCCGAGTCCTCGGCCGAGGTATCAACATCAAGGGTCCCCTCACCCTCGTAGGACGCCGTGGAAATATGCATGATAGCACCAAGAAACGTTACCACAGCTGCAATGATGCCCGAGACAGCCTCAGGATACGGCAAACCGACAAGACCATTCGCCTCAAGCACACCACTGATGCCTAAATATAACGTGGCAGAAGCAGGCAGCACAATCGTGACGATCCACTTAATCGCGTCATACGCCTTATTGGTAAGCTGCATAACGAACATCCTCTTTCTACTTAAGACTATCGCTAATACGCTGGATCATTTTGTTAGTATCATGGACAACGCTATTGGTATCTAAGACTGTAGCATTCATACTTTTGCTGCGATCTTTACTATCGTTTATGGTAGTTATTAATGTCGTTGTCTGCGCTGATAAATTTTCCATGGTCCGAGCAACTGAGTCCAAAATAACATTCTGACTGGCAATCTGCTCAGTTCGATCGCACTGAACTTTTATTTCCTGCTCAGCTTCTTGAGCCTTGCGAGCTTCTCGCTGTTTATCAATGTCTAATCGCTGCTCGGCAATAGAATGATCAGATTTGATTCTCTCAAGATGAAGTTCCTTGTACGCAGGGATCGACTTAACAGCAATATATGCGAGAATCACAAGAAGACCGATGACAAATAAGAGCTCAACTCCCATTTTGTCAATAAAATGGTTAAGCACACTATCACTAGGCATATTTCCTCCTTATAATTAGAAGGGAATACCCCTACTCAGCGTGCTCAGTCCAATGGGAGTTAGTGGTACCCGGCTCAAAGACGTTGCCATCAATACCAGAAATATACTTCTCGCCATTATGTGTTACCTTATCACCGGTAACGTAAGCATCGGTCGTGCTGCTCGGCTTGCTCCACTTAGGCCATTCAATTGTAGTAGATAACTCTCTCATGGTAGACTCGAGACTGGCCACTTTAGACGAGAGATTATTCACCGTAGCTTGCATGTCCGTCAGATTAGGGACCGGAACCGGCTTGTTGGCGAACATAAAGCGCCACTGCTCGACTAATTCAGGCTCCTCATCCGTCGAGAAGTGCTTGAAATACACCAGAGTCTGGTTGATAAAAGTCCCGAGCATGCTATTGATAAATCCTAAAGGCTGATCAGTTTCGGTTTCCTGCTCGACAATAATCTTAGCAAGCTTCTCTTCAGTAAAATACGTCTTGTCGATGGGGGAAAGTGTCACGAAAGTGTTACCATTAATAGTCAAACCAGTAAGTTCCGACTTATCAGCAAATGCAATTTTGAATGTAAGATCCGACATTATATAGTCTCCTTACTTTAAGCAGAAATAGGGGATGACAGAATAGATAGTTTTTGAGCCCTCGTCTGCTAAAGTAGTGTAGCCATTCGTCGCATTAAATGTAGTTTTTCTATCACGGGTATAAAACCAAGCAATACTCGATGTCCAAAACTCAGCAAACCCCGATCCGCCTGCCTTATACCATCCGTTGATATACTTGGATGCCGAAAATTCTTTAGTATAGATATCCGAATTATCACGTGTCTTATTAAAACTAAGATAGTTAGCTCCACTAGGGGCGTCCATGAATGCTAACGCGTTTGATACCATAGACGAATTTATGTTGCCAACGTTTGGGAGCATCAGTTTGACGTCACACTTTGTTACAGTGACACTACGAGCGTCGTAATTAATATTGGATATCATTTGGTTTTTTATGTTCAGTAAATGATTTGCATAGATATCAGGAACTCCCATACTATGAAAAGCATTATTCAAGTCATTCTGATATTTCGGGAATAGTGTTTTAATCAGATCACAGTTTAACAGCCCCGTAGCCGCTAGTGAGTCCTCCGAGTGTATCTGCACTCCATCAGCAAACGCATTCCGAGGCATGATCACAACATGATGCTCGTTGATTGTATTCAAAAATGCATTAATATTATAAAAATAATCGAAATCCATAATAACAAATTTATTATTATTTAAACCAGGATACTTGCTACCGGAACTCTTAAGCTCCCAGTAATCACCGAGCCAGAGATCGTGGAACGTACCATTCTTAATCTCGTTCAGCTGTTCTTGAGTGACCCTGGTTCCAAGATTCTTGCCACGCCAGATTTGATTGTGCATCTGAGGGATACCATCAAACAGGTCATACACAAGATCGGACTTGGCAATGGTCTTGGTACCAGACGGACCGTCAACCAAGAAAACGTTATCATTATTAAGTCGATTAAGTCGACCATACTCGGTAATCTTCATCTATATGTCACCCTTTCTTAGTGCACGGACACTGGACATTGACGTATCGACTTGCGAGAACCTCTCCTCCGGTATAGTCGAGGACTTTGCCACTAGTTGAGTCAAGGAGATTAGACGTAACCGGCTTGCCATCGAGAAGAAGCTCGAGCTTGGTATTCAGCATCTGAATCTGATTAGCAAGGTTCGCAGCCACATTACCATCTAGTGTAACTTTAAGACCGTTAAACCACTTATTGAAATCGGTCTTAGAATTGACCATCCAGTTGTCATAATCTTTCTTCTGACTGGCTAGCCACTGGTTCCACTCGACGCTCCAAGCACTAACAAAGTGATCGATCGTCATAGTCTTGACAACGCCAATGACAAACGGACACTCGGTTGTTCCAACCATATTTGCCACGTTTGCAGCGGTTAACTTAGTCAATCCAGGGGTTACGGTAATATAGGCTAGTGGATACTGATGGACCTTAGCAGTCTTGGTCAGAGCTGGTCGCTGGGCATTGCTTGTAGCAGGTGTGCCAGTCAATACCCTGATATTATTGCTACGGGCCTCCTCATTTACCTCAAGGCACACTGCATCAATGCGTGTCTTGGTCACATCCGCTGGATTGAGAGTAAATACCAAATCCGAGTCATTCAACGTCCAGGTGTGATTGAACCATGCACGACCAGTTCCTACCTTAAAACTCAGACCACTGGTTAACTCAACCATCAGAGCGTCCCCAATGGTTTCGAACACACCATCGCCAATAATCCCGTCAAATAACGACGAAACTTGGGTAGCGTCATAGCGACGATCGCCGTTAAAAGAATTGTAAAATCCGTACGTTATAGCCATATAGCACCTCCTTAAGAAAGAATTTTGAACGACGGATACTCATTTGCTGAACTCTCATCATACGAATAGATATATTCGCTAATTCGTGCAATAAAAGTCTGCTGGTACTCGGTCTCAAGCTGAACTAGGTCGCCGATATTGAACTCCTTCATATACTCGAATGATCTACTTGTCTCCGCTTCTCCATCAAACGTAGTGGTAGTGAGAAATTCAGCGAGCTTCTCTTTACCGCGGTTCTTAAGAGATTCTGAGTATTCGGCTGGCGTCAATTCCCGGGTACTTCCGTCGTTATTGGTAATCTTTGAGGAGACGTCACGGGCATCAATAAATATCTCGCGTCTGGACAATCCACTACCAGGTCCGGCGATTTCAGAAACAGTCTCATATTTTCGATCAGAGCCCTCCCCCTCGCCACCAACAAGAGCGACAGTTCGATGATTCTCATATGAAGTTATCGAGTTTGAGTTCATCAGGTTTTCGTAATAAGGAGAGAATATAATGTAGGGGCGCTCCGTTTGGCCGTACGTTCTGTCGACACCCGCGTACAAACGAAATTCGTACGCCCCATCCGCTGGCATGGTGATCTTAAATCCTAAATGAGCTGCTTGGCACAAAGACACAACTGCTTCGTATAACGAATCTCCAGTAAACTGAGTATCCACCGTAATGTCCGTCACATGTTTATCGGTGCTTGCGACGAATTTCAATCCAGGAATTCTACGATTACTGTCTGACGGATTAATGGCATTCTCATTCAGCAACATTTGAATGCCATTTTGAAGGTTTCCGCTTACCTGCCGCTGCTTCCACACAACTCGACGATCGAGCATCTTCTCAAGAGAATGCCCAGAAACTCGAAGGATCGATCCGTTCTCGGCATCACTCTCCATTTCGATCATATCTACATACATGACATGCTCAGAGTCTTGACGGACGATATAATAATCCTCGTCAAAAAGCGTCAAGTTATTCGGCGTAACAGG
>CYGL01000759.1_pt1 | contig 10275 bp, 7 predicted proteins | sample 485531 | NCBI WGS metagenome assembly CYGL01 (sample SAMEA3497897, study PRJEB9818) | human gut metagenome | reverse complement strand
AGGGCGGGGGGCGTAAAATGGCGGGATCCAATAATTTTATACTTTCAGTTTCCAATTAAAACCCGCCACGTCACAACAAAGGGGTGGAGACTTCAAAACTATATAACTAACTGGGGTGACGAATGGCTGAGTTTACCCCGCTAGACGGTGCAGGGACCGGAGTCGAGCGCAGCGACGGAGGTCCCCGGCTGCCCGTGGGCGGGAGCCCGAGGTGAGTGAAACCACCGAGGTCTAGGGGCAATTCGGGCTAGGGCAGTCTAGCGGAACGGGCAAGAAACTTAAAACAATACTTTGTTTTACTAGATGTCCAGCTTCTTTAAACTAACCACTTACAATGGTATAACCAAACAACAAATTTGGTTAACCACTGTACAAGACTCTCATGATATTCACTGTGGATGTGACAAACCATATGCACACCTACTAGATGCAATATTTCCAGAAGGCCACAAAGACAGAAAACTTACCATAGAAGAAATTATTAAAAGAGATTCACAATGCCATTCTGGTGGAGACGAAGAAGAAGACCATGGTATCCAGCTTGGAGGAAGCGCCGCCGCTTTGGCAGATATAAAAGAAGAAAAACAAGAAGATTCAGGAGACGCAGAACTCGCCGCTCTACTCGCCGCCGCAGAAGAGGCAGAAAAAAGGTAAGAAGAAAAAGAGCTACCTTACCTGTTAGACAATGGCAACCAGACAGCATTGTACTTTGTAAAATTAAAGGATATGGAACTTTAGTTCTAGGAGCTCAAGGCACACAGTACTTATGCTATACCACCAAAAAACAGCCTGGACTCCTCCACAATACCCAGCAGGGGGTGGGTTTGGCATAGAGGTATTTACACTACAATACCTATACAGCCAATATATACTCAGAAATAATATATGGACTAAAACAAATGAGTACAAAGACCTATGCAGATACCTTAAATGCAGATTTACATTTTACAGACACCAAAATATAGATTTTATTATATGGTATAGCAGACAACCACCATTTAAACTAGACAAATACATATACCCAAGCATTCACCCACAGCAATTGTTGCTTAGAAGAAAAAAAATTATTTTACTAAGCAAAAAAACTAACCCTAAAGGCAAACTAACAAAAAAAATAACCATTAAACCTCCAAAGCAAATGATCACAAAATGGTTTTTTACACAGCAATTCTGCACTGCAGATTTACTACAACTAGCAGCAGCAGCAACTAGTTTTTCTTGGCCAAAACTAGGTTGCTGTAATGAAAACTTAATTGTTAGTGTATACTACTTAAACACACAGTTTTTTCAAGACAGCACATGGGCACAAACACACCAAACAAACACAGCATGGAAACCATATTCTACAATACCAGACAACCTTACATTCAAATACAAACAAGGTAACCAAACACTTACCTTTAAACCAGACACAACTTCATACTGGAATTCTATTAGCTATGATAAAGGATGGTTTAACAAAGGGGTTCTACAAGCCTATGAAGTTATCCTTTCCTCAGGCACACAAACCTATGGTGCATTGCCAATTGTTGCAGCTCGATACAATCCAGCAATTGATGATGGAGAAGGCAATGAAATCTACCTAGTAAGTACAATAACAGGCCACTACACTAAACCACAAAATGATCCCATTATAACATTTAACAACATGCCTCTTTGGCTAGCATTCTATGGCTACTGGAGCTACATAGAAAAACAGAAAACAATTAGCTTTATGAACCAACACATGTTTGTTGTAAAAAGCAAATATATTTTACCACAACCAACCACAGCAACACAGCAGTACTTTCCATTTGTAGACTTGAACTTCATACAAGGAAACAATCCATACAAAGCATACATACCATATGCAGACAAAAAATACTGGTACCCATCTGCATTTCACCAAGTAGAAACCATTAACAACTTTGTACAATGTGGACCATACATACCTAAGTTAGGAAATGACAGAGAAAGTACATGGGAACTACCATACTCTTATTGTTTTTACTTTAAGTGGGGAGGCCCAGAAATTACTGATCAACCAGTGGCAGACCCAAAAAAGCAAGAACAATATGTTGTTCCCGATACTTTGCAACAAACAATACAGATATCCAATCCACTCAAGCAAACCACAGAAGCAATGCTACACTCCTGGGACTTCAGAAGGGGATTTGTTACAAACAGAGCTTTTAAAAGAATGTGCGAAAACCTCCCGTCTGATACAGATATCCAAACAGATGCAGAGTACAGTCCCCACAAAAAGAAGCTCAAAACTGGAGAGCTACCAACCATGCAAGAAGAAACACAGAAAATCCAGAGCTATCTCCAAGCGCTCTCAGAAGAAAGTATCTGCCAAGAAACGGAGGAAGCACCAGACCTCCTCCAGCTCATCCAGCAGCAAAGACACGAGCAGCAAAACCTCAAGCTCAACATACTCAAGCTCATCCAAGACCTCAAACTAAAACAGAGAATGCTTCAACTTCAAACAGGACTCCTAGACTAACCAGATTTAAAGAAGGATTTGAAAGACAAACAGAAAATGAACTAGCACTTGCATTTAGCAGACCCCCAAGGCTTTTTAAAGAAGACACACCTTTTTACCCCTGGCTACCAAAACCTGAACCCCTTGTAAACTTTCACCTAAATTTTAAATTCTAGGCCTACACTGTTCACTTAGTGGTGTATGTTTAATAAAGTTTGCACCCCAAAAAAATTGTAAAAATAAAAAAAAAAAAAATAAAAAATTAGCAAAAATTACGGCGCTCGCGCGCGCTGCGCGCGCGCGAGCGCCGTCACGCGCCGGCGCTCGCGCGCCGCGCGTATGTGCTAACACACCACGCACCTACGATTGGGGTGGCGCGCGCTAGCGCGCGCACCCCAATGCGCCCCGCCCTCGTTCCGACCCCGCTTGCGGCGGGTCCGGACCACGTTCGGGCGTCGGGGGGGCGGCGCCTGCGGCGCTTATTTACTAAACAGACTCCGAGTCGCCATTTGGCCCCCCCCTAAGCTCCGCCCCCCTCAATGAATATTCATAAAGGAAACCACAAAATTAGAATTGCCGACCACAAACTGCCCATATGCTAATTAGTTCCCTTTTACACAGTAAAAGGGAAGGTGGGGGGGCATACGCCCCCCACCACCCCCGGCGGGGGGGCGAGAGCCCCCCCCCGCACCCCCCCCTACCGTCACAAACCACGCCCCCGCCGCCATCTTGGGTGCGGCAGGGCGGGGGGCTAAAATGGCGGGACCCAATCATTTTATACTTTCACTTTCCAATTAAAACACGCCACGTCACAAAAAAAAGGCGTGGTTTTGTACACTATATAAGTAACTGCACTGACGAATGGCTGAGTTTACCCCGCTAGACGGTGCAGGGACCGGATCGAGCGCAGCGAGGAGGTCCCCGGCTGCCCAAGGGCGGGAGCCCGAGGTGAGTGAAACCACCGAGGTCTAGGGGCGACTCGGGCTAGGGCAGTCTAGCGGAACGGGCAAGATTCTTAATGCGAACAACTATTTTACAGATATGTCTTCCTTCTACAGAAAACAAACCTTTTTAAACACCAGTGCTAAAGAACAAGAGTGGATTCAAAATGTTGAGTGCTCGCATAATTTATGGTGTAGCTGTACTAACTGGCTTGCTCATTTCCTTGATACTACTTTTCCTCCTGATTCGAGCAATCGTCAGAGAACAATTGAAGCACTCCTAAATCAAGCACACAAACAAATTAGAGCACTCCCAGCACTGCCTTTAAAACCATGGTTTGGTTCTGGAGAAGGAGACGAAGATGGCCCTGGCGCCGTCGAACCTACCGAAAACGAAACCGCCGCCGTCGATACCGCCGCAGACCTTGGTATTCCAGAAGACGAACTACTAAATATTCTACAAGAAACAGAAAACGCAGACAAAGAAAACGCAGGGTAAGAAAAAAAAAGACTACTAAACTAATACAATGGAATCCTGAATCAATTAGAAACTGTAAAATTATTGGACTAGCACCCTTAATATTAGGATGCAATGGCAGACAAATGTATAACTATATATACTGGCAAGACTATTGGACACATCCTAAATGTGCCGCTGGTGGGGGATTTGCTGTTTATAAATTTTCTCTAGCTTTACTATATGAAGACTATAAAAAACTAAGAAATGTATGGACATATTCAAACTGTGACTATGACTTATGTAGATACAAAAAAACAATTCTTACATTTTATAGACATGAAGAAGTAGACTTTGTTCTAACATATACTAGAAACCCACCAATGGTAGTAGACCAGTGGACATACATGAGTACACACCCTAACTTTCTTTTACTAAGAAAACACAGAATAATTGTACCCAGCATGAGAACAAAACCTAGAGGTAAAAGAACAATAAAAGTAATAATAAAACCACCTAGACTAGCAATAAACAAGTGGTTTTTTCAAAAACACTTCCAAGACACAGGCCTCTTTATGCTACAAGCGTCAGCCTGTGACTTAGACTACAGTTACTTAGGATCTAATAGTAGAAATAGACTCCTAACATTCACTGCACTAAACATGAAATTTTGGAAAAATCCAGATTGGGCAAATGCCACAAATGCATACTCCTTCATGGTAACTATAACTGCAGGAGACAAAGCAAAAACTTTAATAGACAACAAACTTCAAGACTACACTATACCCACAGACTTTAACACACACTCAGGTACAACAAACACAAAACTCACATGGGAAAAAGGTATATTTAACTACAAATTTTTAAACATTCAATACTGGACAACACCATCAGCTTTACAAAGACCTATACCAACCATAACAGTACAATACAATCCAATGGTAGACAAAGGCAAAGGAAACATAGTATGGTTTATTTCTACACTAACAACAAGCTGGGCACCTCCTACAACAGATGCGTTACTTGTATGGAGAGACAAACCAATATGGTTAATATTATTTGGTGTACAAGACTACATACTAAAAGCAAAAGGAAGTTCCTCAGCGTTGCGAGACTATATTTGTGTAATAAAGAGCAACGCTTTCTTTCCAACACTTGACCGCATTGTACTAATAGGAAATAAATTTCTTAAGGGTCAAACTGAATGTGGAGAAATACCTACTAACCCAGTAACTATTGACAAATGGTTTTTAACTCTAGAAGATCAAAATGATGCCTTAAATGAAATAGTTAAAAGTGGACCATTTATACAAAATATGGACGGTTTTAGATGTTCCTGGGAACTTAAATTTAAATACAAATCTATATGGCAATGGGGTGGAGCTAAACCTCCACTAAAGCCTGCCTGTGATCCTTATCAACAGGAAATCTTTCCCCTACCCGATACAGTCAAACAATCAATACAAATCAATTGATCCGTCCAAGCAAATCCCAGAAGCATTATTCCATAGCTGGGACTACAGACGTGGAATCATTACTAAGTCAGCTCTTAAAAGAATGCAAGAAAACCTCTCAGATGCAGGCTCTTCTTCAACAGGCTCAGAAGAACCAGAAAAAAAGAAAGCAAAGAGAGGGGAGCCACCGTGTTTCCACGAAAAAGACCACTCACTCCTCGAGACGGTACAAAGTATCTGACCAAAAAACCCAAGAAGCAACAACAGACCAGCAGCTCCAGCAGCTACAGCAGCAGCAGCTCAACAAAAACATCCAAATCCTCAAACTCATCTCAGAGTTAAAACAACGTCAATTAAACTTACAATTAATGACAGGCCTAATGGAGTAGAATTGTTTCCTACAAAACCAAAAAATCCTGTATTTGAAGGGTGGGGTAAAATAATAGAAGAAAGATGTGCCAAAGCTTTTCATAGACCTCCTAGAAAATATATGCATGATACACCTTTTTATCCATATGTAATACCTGAACCTAAAGTTAATTTTCACTTAAATTTTAAAGGCTAGGCCTACAATGTACACTTAGTAGAGGATGTTTATTAAAGTTTGCTATGTTTAAAAAACACGCCCACTTTGTATACGTCATGAATAAATTTAAATAAATAATTTTTAACCGGCGGAGGGTTCGCGCGCTACGCGCGCGAACCCATACGCCGTGCCATTGGTCACTAACTGCTCCTAGATTGGGCAGCGCGCGCTAGCGCGCGCTGCCAAATGCGCCCCTCCCTCGTGCTGACACGCTCGCGCGTGTCAGACCACTTCGGGCTCGCGGGGGTCGGGAATTTTACTAAACAGACTCCGAGTTGCCATTGGACACTGTAGCTATGAATCAGTAACGAAAGTGAGTGGGGCCAGACTTCGCCATAAGGCCTTTATCTTCTTGCCATTGGTCCGTCTCGGGGGTCGCCATAGGCTTCGGGCTCGGTTTTAGGCCTTCCGGACTACAAAAACCGCCATTTTAGTGACGTCACGGCGGCCATTTTAAGTAAGCATGGCGGGCGGTGACGTATAAGTTCAAAGGTCACCGCGCTTCCGTGTTTGCACAAAATGGTGGCCAACTTCGTCCGGGTCAGAGGTCAGAGGCTACGTCATAAGTCACGTGGGACGGCTGCGTCACCAACGCGGAAGTGGCTGTCTCACGTGACTTGTCACGTGACTGCTACGTCACGGCGGCCATTTTAGATCACAAAATGGCGGACTTCCTTCCTGCTTTTTTAAAAATAACGGCCCAGCGGCGGCGCGCGCGCTGCGCGCGCGCGCCGGGGGCTGCCGCCCCCCCCCCGCCGCATGCGCGGGCCCCCCCCCCCGCGGGGGGCTCCGCCCCCGGCCCCCCCCCCCCGAAGATCGTCACTAACCACGTGACCCCTCTCGCCCAATCAGAGTCTATGTCGTCCATTTCCTGGGCATGGTCTACATCCTGATATAAAAGCGGTGCACTTCCGAATGGCTGAGTTTTCCACGCCCGTCCGCAGGCGGCAGCACCACGCGAGGGTGATCCGAGCGTCCCCGAGGGCGGGTGCCGAAGGTGAGTTTACACACCGCAGTCAAGGGGCAATTCGGGCTCGGGACTGGCCGGGCTATGGGCAAGGCTCTTAAAGCGTACGCTCTTTACTATGTTTTTTGGCAGGAGTTGGAGAAAGAAAAGGAAAGTGTCACTGTCCCGCGTGCACGCTAAACCGAAAGCACAACCTGCTATGAGCTTTGTTTTTCCTCGCAGAAATGCCTCCCAAAGGGAAGATATGTGGTACCAGTCTGTTATTTTGGCACATAACGCTTTTTGTGGCTGTGATGATCCCATTGGGCATCTGCTTGGGCTGCACAGGAGTAGAGCTGACACACCTTCTCCTGAGGGTCCTCCGCCACCTGTTGCACCTAGAATAAGGGGCCTACCCGCTCTGCCCGCTCCCAACACCCCGGTTGAGCGCAGGCACACCCGCACAGAGAACCCATCATGGCCTGGAGATGGTGGTGGAGACGCAGGCGCCCGTGGCGATGGAGATGGAGGCGAAGGAGACGACCAGCTAGACGCCGAAGACGTAGAAGACCTGCTCGGCGTGCTAGACGACCCAGAGTAAGGAGATGGCGCAGGCGCAGGGTGTGGGCGCGCAGGCGATACATAAGAAGGCGCAGGCGACGCTTCCGTAGAAAAAAAATTAAAATAACTCAGTGGAACCCCGCTGTTACTAAAAAATGTACTGTAACTGGGTACCTACCAGTTATATACTGTGGAACCGGGGACATAGGAACCACTTTTCAGAACTTTGGTTCTCATATGAATGAGTACAAACAGTATAATGCTGCGGGAGGGGGCTTTAGCACAATGCTTTTTACCATGCAAAACCTGTATGAAGAGTACCAAAAACATAGATGCAGATGGTCTAAAAGCAATCAAGACCTAGAACTAGTTAGATATTTAGGCTGTGAACTAACATTTTACAGATCCCCTAACACAGACTTTATAGTTGGCTACAATAGAAAGCCTCCCTTTATAGACACTCAAATAACAGGATGTGCTTTACATCCAGGAATGCTAATACAAGAAAGAAAAAAAGTAATAATACCTAGCTTCCAAACCAGGCCAAAAGGTAGAATAAAACGCAAAATTAAAGTAAGGCCCCCCACCTTATTCACAGACAAGTGGTACTTTCAGAGGGACCTCTGTAAAGTTCCTCTTGTAACTGTTTCCGCTTCTGCGGCGAGCCTGCGGTTTCCGTTCGGCTCACCACAAACAGAAAACTATTGCATATACTTCCAGGTTTTAGATCCCTGGTACCACACCCGCCTGAGCATAACTGGTGGAAAGCCAGCTGAATATTGGACACAGCTAAAAGCTTATTTAACTCAAGGCTGGGGAAGGTCAACAAATAATGCAGGATATCAACATGGTCCACTAGGTACTTACTTTAATACACTTAAAACATCAGAACATATTAGACAACCCCCAGCAGATAACTACAAACAAGCAAATAAAGATACTACATACTATGGAAGAGTAGACAGTCACTGGGGGAGATCATGTATACCAACAAACAATAATACAAGCCATGGAAGAAAACCAAAGCAACATGTACAACAAAAAGAGCACTTCACACATTCTTAGGCAGCCAATATCTAAACTTTAAATCAGGTCTATTTAGCAGTATATTTCTAGATAATGCCAGACTAAGCCCAGACTTTAAAGGTATGTACCAAGAAGTTGTTTACAACCCCTTTAATGACAGAGGAGTAGGCAACAAAGTATGGGTTCAGTGGTGCACAAACGAGGACACAATATTTAAAGACCTACCAGGCAGAGTTCCTGTGGTAGATTTACCATTGTGGTGCGCGTTAATGGGCTACTCAGACTACTGCAAAAAATATTTCCACGACGATGGCTTCTTAAAAGAGGCCAGAATAACTATAATCAGCCCATACACAAATCCTCCACTAATTAACAACAAAAATACAAATGAGGGCTTTGTACCCTACAGTTTCTACTTTGGAAAAGGCAGAATGCCAGACGGCAATGGGTACATACCCATAGACTTTAGATTTAACTGGTACCCTTGCATATTTCACCAAACAAACTGGATAAATGACATGGTTCAATGCGGACCCTTTGCCTACCACGGAGATGAAAAGAACTGTTCTCTCACTATGAAATACAAGTTTAAATTTCTATTTGGGGGCAATCCTATCTCACAACAGACTATCAAAGACCCTTGCCAACAACCCGACTGGCAACTTCCCGGTTCCGGTAGATTCCCTCGCGATGTACAAGTATCGAACCCGCGCTTGCAAACCGAAGGGTCCACGTTCCACGCGTGGGACTTCAGACGGGGTTTCTATGGCAAAAGAGCTATTGAAAGACTGCAGGGACAACAAGATGATGTTACATATATTGCAGGACCTCCAAAAAGGCCCCGCTTCGAGGTCCCAGCCCTGGCTGCCGAAGGAAGCTCAAATACACGCCGATCAGAGTTGCCATGGCAAACCTCAGAAGAAGAAAGCTCGCAAGAAGAAAACTCAGAAGAGACAGAAGAAGAAACCTCGTTATCGCAGCAGCTCAAGCAGCAGTGCATCGAGCAGAAGCTCCTCAAGCGAACGCTCCACCAACTCGTCAAGCAATTAGTAAAGACCCAGTATCACCTACACGCCCCCATTATCCACTAATTGGGCAAAAAGCCCTTCTCTTTCCTGAAAGGGTACCACAACATGTGTGGACCACCCAAGACTGGAAAGAGGAACAGGATGCATGCAAGGTCTGGGACAGACCAATGCGACAAAACCTTTCAGACACTCCTTTCTATCCATGGGTACCCCCATATAAACAGTCATTTAGAGTAAGCTTCAAACTTGGATTCAACCACCAATAAAAAAGCTAGGCCGTGGGAGTTTCACTTGTCGGTGTCTGCTTATTAAGGTCACTAAGGCCTCCGAGCGAAGCGAGGAGGCGACCCCCCTAGGGGACTCAACTTCTTCGGAGTCCGGCGCTACGCCTTCGGCTGCGCCGGACACCTCAGACCCCCGCTCGTGCTGACACGCTTGCGCGTGTCAGACCACTTCGGGCTCGCGGGGGTCGGGAATTTTGCTAAACAGACTCCGAGTTGCCATTGGACTCAGGAGCTGTGAATCAGTAACGAAAGTGAGTGGGGCCAGACTTCGCCATAAGGCCTTTATCTTCTTGCCATTGGATAGTGTCGGGGGTTGCCATAGACTTCGGCCTCCATTTTAGGCCCTTTCCGGACTACAAATATGGTCCGTTTTAGTGACGTCACGGCCGCCTATTTTAAGTAAGGCGGAAGCAGCTCGGCGTACACAAAATGGCGGCGGAGCACTTCCGGCTTGCCCAAAATGGTGACAAGCTCTTCCGCGTCAAAGGTCACAGCTACGTCACAAGTCACGGTGGGAGGCTTGGCGTA
>CYGL01000757.1_pt1 | contig 10329 bp, 19 predicted proteins | sample 485531 | NCBI WGS metagenome assembly CYGL01 (sample SAMEA3497897, study PRJEB9818) | human gut metagenome | reverse complement strand
GCTGACCGTTGGTGGTATCGCGGGGAAGACTTGTATGCCGCCTATGACACACGGCAGGTGTTAGGGAAGACGCATCACAGGCGCCGTACAGCTACCTGCCGGGGCTGGTACACGCATGGCCGGCTGCAACCGCAGAAGGTGCGTGGCATAGAAGCGAAACTGGACGAACGACGCAAGATTCTGAAGCTGCGCGAAGCCGGGATCATCACGCAAGAGCAGTGGCGCGAGTGGTCTAACTTTATTTCTCGATGCCCCTCATGGTGAGGGGCTTTTCTTTGGCCGGCCGGCCCGCGAACCCTTGGCGCGCTTGGCTTTCCGTCCTTCCTTTCCGTTAAGTGTTATTACTACAAGTAGGGCGGGCCTTCGGCCCGCCCTTGCCGGGGCGCTGCGCACCCATCGGCAAGGGCTCCGCCCCAACACACCCGCCCATCCTCGCCAGAACGGCCTACAGGCGTTCAAAGACCAGTCAGAGGGCTTCGCCCTAGTGGCGCTCGCCGCGCGGCCTCTCAGATCGCCTACCAGGGTTGTCACCGTTCCGCTGAGTTCGCCGTCCCTCTCGGGAACATAGCGTCATCGCTGCGGGCTTTCGCGGCATAAACGGCCCGCTCCCCAATTCCCCGATACAGCCGGGGAACCGGGTCCCCTCCATTTATTCCACGTCCCGCAGCGACGCCGCTATCCATGTTCCCGGGACGACGAACTCAGCGGAACGGTGACAACAGCAGCCCCGGCAGGCTCACCGAGAGAAAGACGCCGGGACTCAGAATCTAGCGGCCCGGTAACCTTGAGAGGCGAAACCATGGAACAGCTTTCTTTCAACCTGATCGGCGGTCTTTGCACAATGCCTTTGTGGTTCGCGCTGCCGCGCCGCCGCACCATCCAGCGCGGCAAGCTTCCATACCGCCCATGGCAACAACTCACGCTGCACCTGCCGATCCGCCGCCTCATCCGCGCCGCGTCGCACTTCATCTGGACCCGCCCGGACGGCAAACAATTCGTATGCCGCACCTTCCGTCAACTTGTCGCTCGCGTGTACGACTACGACGGCCATCTGCTGCAAGGGCTACTGCGAATGGTAAAGCGGTAGCCCCTACGCCTTGCCACGCTGTCAACCCGTGCTGTCCAACACACGCACGTACTCATCCAAGTTCGCCTGCAAGCCTTCGTCGTACACAACAATCGTGGCCTGCCTCGCGACAACCGCGTGCAAATTGAGCGCAACCTTGGCCAACTGCCCGCACGGGCCATTATCCAAATACAACTTGCGCAGAAACGCTAACAGCGCAGCCTGATCGTGATCGTTGAACTGAAATGTCGTGTAGTGCTTAGCCGGGTCAATCGCACAGGCCGCATCCATACGCTTCAGAAATTCAGCTTCCGTTTCTTGTTGCATACCCACCTCCAGAAAAAGCCCCTCACCATGAGGGGCATCGAGAAATAAAGTTAGACCACTCGCGCCACTGCTCTTGCGTGATGATCCCGGCTTCGCGCAGCTTCAGAATCTTGCGTCGTTCGTCCAGTTTCGCTTCTATGCCACGCACCTTCTGCGGTTGCAGCCGGCCATGCGTGTACCAGCCCGGCAGGTAGCTGTACGGCGCCTGTGATGCGTCTTCCCTAAACACCTGCCGTGTGTCATAGGCGGCATACAAGTCTTCCCCGCGATACCACCAACGGTCAGCCACCATCGCGTTGTACTCGGTGCCGTAAAGCACCTTTGCGACGTGCATACGCGGTAGCTTGAGCTTGACCTTGCCGAGCGTGAACGTATCCACAGCGCTCGACAGAAATGGAATCTTCAGGCGGTCAAAGCGCCGGCACTCGACCAGATATTCAACCAGCGCGTCACGCACCTGGCGGTCTACTTGGCTGATGTGCTGGCAGATGAAATACGACGTCCCAACCTTTTTTCCGACTGCGCACCAACCAATCGATCACGTCCTGCTGACGCTTGTCCTGCCAGTTCCGCGCGTTGAGCAGTTGCGACACCTCATCGAGAAAGATGCCTACCGTTTTTCGTTTCGTCATAGCTCTCATTGCCACGCCCAAGACTGTCAAGATGAGCAACGGTGGGCTTGTCTGGCAAGCGCACCACACGCGGCGTTTTCGCCTTCGGCCCGCAGAGCTTTTCCAAATCGAGATCAAGATTTGTGGCCACCGCACGACCTTCGGCCAACAAATCCCGAATGCGGCCCACCGTTGCAAGGCTCTTACCCGAACCAACGGCGCCCCGTGATGATGTAGATCGGCATATCAGGCCGCCGCAACAATCTTGATGTTGCCCACACCCCAGCGATACAAAAAGATCGCTGCATCGGCTGCAAAGGCCACGTCCAACGCCGCATTCAGACTATCCGCAGCAACGAGCCACATTGCGTCACCGAGCGGAACAGCAAGGTATGAAGGCATCGCGCCGATCAACCCATTCAGCACCAGCGCCTGCGCGGCAAGCATGCCAGTGGTGAGCGTGCCAAAGGCAGCAACGGCAGCCATCGCAAACGCCACCTTCTGCGTAAACCACTTTGCAAAAAATCCAGCCATCGACCCGAACAGCCCGACCATCAAGGATGCAAGCAAAGGCATGATCGTCTCCAGTTACACAGCACCAGCATTCGCGCCAGCAGCTTTATTCCAGACGTAGACAGCAGAGAGCACCGGCCAGAGCCACGCCAACAAATCGCGCACGTATTGAAGCTGCGTGCACACGTCCCACGAACCACGCCACGTGCCCCACGAAAACCATTCAATCTGCTGACACGTCCCGCCCGGCAAGATATGCGGCATGGTCAGCGTCCATGACCGACTGTTATTGACCGTCTGCAACTGCGTCTCTGCCGCTTGCTCAGCGGACTGCAAATCCGTTCCCGGCTGAGCCATCGCAGTCGCACCGTCCGCCTTGGTCGGCGTACCAGTCTCATCAATCAGACATTTGGGGCTGCCGTTGGTACCGAGACCACAGGGGATCGGCGAGGACGCAGGCACAGCAGCCGGGGGACGAAGCGGGCTGGGGGATTCGATCCATCACCCGTTGTGGGCGTCGTCGTTGTGGTCGTGGTCGACGTCGTGCCGTCGTGGGTTCGTTGTGGTCACCGTGCACACGACCGACACCGGCTTATTTGCAAGCGACGACGAATCGCTATTCGGTGAAACAGTACAACTGCGCCGCTGCGTAGTCGTTCCGTTTGGCCCCTGCGTCGTCGTGCTCGGGCCAGTCACCCTACCATCAGCAGGATTCACGATCTGCGCGGGCAACGCCTGCGTGGAAGGATCACCAAGCGCGGCAAGCTGATCCGTCCAAGGCATGAAGCCCCAATAGTCCTTTGCGCGCTGCGGATTGCCACTCAAAGCGTCAGCAAGCTTCGGGGACAGCTCAGGATAGGTGATCGGAACCGGCTGAACATGCGCGCTTGGATCGACAACACACGCGTTGCCGCTAGCAACATAGCCAGTGACGCACGTCCCCACCTGCTGCACAACGATATTGCACACCCCGCCGCATTGCCGCGGATCACTCGGAAAATGACCGTGACACACGCCACTAGCAGCGTCATACCCATCAATCACCCATGCCGGGATACGCACCGGACACATACGCAGTACACGCAGCAACAGGAGAGTCACCATAAGCATTGGCACTCCTCCACTGAAACCCATTGAACCCGCTATCCGACGAACTCGGGTTCGTAGGACCAGGCTTGCACCATCCGTTAGGACTGCCTCGCACATTGCGTAATGCCGTACTTGATCAGATCAACAGCCAGCATCGCCAAAATAACGGGCGCCGATGACGTAACAGCCCGACCGGCAATCGCACCCAAAGGGATCGACCGCAACTCATTAATCGCCACCGAGCCAATCAAACTCGACCCAGATCGAATGCCAACGCTACCCGCCTCCGCAACCTGCAATCCCGCAGACGAAGCCGACACCGTTTGAGAGGTGTTGCGAATGAGATCAGGGATCAACTGCCCAAGCGTCATGTTTTGCGCATAACCACGCACGGGCACCAAGAGCGAGCACAACAGAACAATCACAAGCGCCATAGGCCCGACAAGCAAATCGAGCCACACACGCCGCACGCGTTCAGCGCGCGCAGTAGAACTCAGCAGCAGGGCAGACATAGAGCATCTCGTAATAGGGGTCGAGCGGCGTACCACACGCGCTCAAAAAGAAAAGGCCCGCGAGGGCCAGGGGGGCAAACGCGGGCCGGTACATCACGCCACCTTGTTGACCAGCTTGCGACCGATGCGGAAGCCGATGTAGATGCCCCACACGATGACCGCAGCAGCGATGGCCTTGGTGCCGAGCCGCCGTGGCGTTCGACGTGGTGCTATCGAACACCGGTTGCATGGCCTTCGGAAAATCGAACGTGCTTTGCGCTTGCGCAGCAGCAGCGCCAGCCATGCCCACCACCGCAACCGATGCCAGCAGCACCTTGTGCTTCAGACCTTCCAGCTTCACCTTCATGATTCACCTCCAAATATGGGCCGGTTGAGAAATTGCCCGGCTTGGCCCGTCAACCGGTCAAAAAAGATCGAGCAGCTTGCGACCGAGACGAAACAACGACCCGATAAGCCAGCCCGCAAAGAAGAACAGCATGCAAAAGCCCGCATACGTAGCGAGGTCCGAAACGCTGTAGCTCATCGCGTGTTCCCCGCAATGAAGCCGAGGCAGAAACAGACCGCCACGAAGCCCACCGCCAACACCATGAAACCGTCATAGCTCATACGTTTCTCCCTACAGCCCTGCGGCTTGTATCGCCTCGTCGTACTGCTCGCTGTACTTGCGAATTTGTCCTTCCAACTCATTACCGCGAGCGATGGCCATCCACGCCTTGCGTTCCCACTCCCTCGCGTCAGCCTCTGCCTGTTCGCGTTGCTCTTCAAACCTCTGGGACAGCATTTCCAGACCGTGCGAAATGCTTGCAAGCTCTTCCGCCTCGTCATCCCAGTTCGCCAACTTCATCCCTGGGTCCATCCCGCCGTTCTTGTCCGCAGCCCACAAACGGTCAGTCACGACAACCAGGCGATCCGCGACGAGCGACATCTTTAGCGTTGCGGCGTACTCACGATCCATCGCTTCCATGTGTCGCTCCGATGCGCGATCAGCTTCACGGTTCGCCGCATCCAACTTCCGCTGCGCACGCTCGCGCTTGCCATGCATTTCGTCAGCGGCAAGCAGGTATTCCTCTCGGTCTGACGCACCGTCATCCAACAAGCCAGAGAACCAATCGGAGATACCCACGTCCGCCCCCTTATCGATACGAGACTTGCGCTGTCGCGCGCTCCAACTCGTCGCGCGTGTCAACGTCGTGCAGCCAGTGCCACGAAGCGGCATACGCCCAGCCCGCACCGAGCACGATGCCCGCCACCAACCATGCGATGCGCTTCCATTCGTCCATCACGAACCCCACCGGTTCGAGGAAGTACCAAACCACCGCGCGCAAGTAGTCAGATGCCATCCATGCACTAATGCCTGCACCGAAGCCGCAGACAAACCGTGAAGCCACTGAGCACCAAGCCCGCAACGGCCACCCGCTTGCTTTGCGGACTCATTCCTCGCCCCAGCCCATCACGCGGTCAGCAAACATGAACAGATAACGACCGCAGACGATCAACACCACGGCCAGCACCACAAACATCGCCAGCCCACACCGAGCACCGCAAGTGCCTTGGCGATCGTCAACCAAGCACCAAGGACGGTAAAATCGTCATTGCACGACGCCGAAAACGGACCCATTGCAACCTCCGGTCAAAAACGGGTGATCCGGCACCACGCCAGTACCACCACACAACTCACAAGCACCCGGCTCTTCATACGCATCCGGCCCTCCACCAACCAGATGCATCACCTCACCAGAGCCACCACAACGCGTGCAGTACTCAGGCTCCGGCTGATCTCACAAGCACCCGGCTCTTCATACGCATCCGGCCCTCCACCAACCAGATGCATCACCTCACCACGAGCCACCACAACGCGTGCAATACTCAGGCTCCGGCTGATAGCCAACGCACTCAATGCAATTGCACCAATCCGCCCATCCGCCGAACCCCCGTTAACTGAAAAAGCCCACGAAGGGACATACCCTCCGCAGGCTTTGCGTTATGCAGAATGATCACGATGCAGCGGCTTGCGCTTTCGGTGCGTTGGCAGCCGGGCGGACGTTCAGCGCCTTCAAGCCAACGATGCGAGCAACCAACTCACCATCACGCGAGACGAACAACTTGAAGTCGGCCACGTAGTCGCCGGGCGTGGTGTCCTTGAGTTCGTCAGCGACGTTCACGCGGCCAACCTTCACCTGCTCGGAAACGACGCCGTTCGCGTCGGGGACACCTTCGGTCAGGATGCATTGCGCCTCATGCATCGAGTAGGGGCGGCCAGTCTTGGCAGAGACGCCGTTACGGCTGTTGATTGCGATGATGGTCAGCTTTTGAGAGTTCGACATAGTGGCTCCGACGTGTGAGCGAATTGGTGTATGGTTACGCCATTAGGAACCTACTAATGCAATAGGAACCTAATGCAATTGAATCCTAATGCACGGAGGTTGCCATGTCCATAAAGACGGCAATTGATTTTCTTAAACAGAAAGGGAAGTTCGATAGCTATGCGGCGCTAGCACGCGCGGCAGGCATGGACAAAATCCGCATGCAAAACATGCGAGCAGGCGTTGTAACGCCTAGCGTCCGAGAGGAATTCGCACTGGCCGATGCCTGCGGCATGCAGCACGTGGAAGTGATCGCCTTACTTGAAACCGCAAAAGACCCGGAGCAAAAAAGCTTCTGGCAGCGGTACACCAATGTTTTTCTGAAGCAGCTTAGGGCCATGAGCCAGACGGCAAGGATGGCCTCCTAACCCGTTGCCCTAAGCACGGGAGGGGGTTCAAAAACGACCCTCTCCGCCAATACTGCTTAGGGCAAGCTAGACTGCCAGAAACAACACGTTTCCAGGGGGTCTATGTTTTACGGCTACGCCCGAGTCTCGACGCAAGAACAAGAGACTCACGCTCAAACCGACGCACTGCTTAAAGCGGGCGTCGGTTTTATTTTTTCCGAGAAACGCAGCGCCGCCAGCATGGCAGGCAGGCCGCAACTCGAAAAACTCCTACGCACGCTGAAACGCGGCGACACAGTCATCGTCTACAAGCTAGACCGAATCGCACGCTCGCTAAAAGACCTCCTACGCATCATTGAGCGCATAGAAGAGAAGGGCGCTCAATTTCGCTCTCTCACCGAGTCACTCGACACGACAACACCAGCCGGACGGATGTTGTTCCACATGGTAGGGGCATTTGCAGAGTTCGAGCGAGAGCTAATCCGGGAACGCACCCGAGCAGGGATGGAAGCCGCAGTAAGACGAGGAGTCAAACTAGGCAGACACTACGCGATGAGCAGGGAAGACGAAGCGGAGGCAATGCGCTTATGGCGACAAGGCACAATGACCAAATCGGCAATAGCAAGAATGTACGGCGTGCACATGAGCAGTGTGAAACGTGCAATTAAGCGCCACCAAGAAAGCGTGCAACCGAGCTTGCTAGACGCCGCGTAACACGGGAGAGGCATCATGGGAATTCACGATCGGGATTGGTATCGCGACGCGATACTCAGACGCGAAACGAGAGAGGCAGCGCGAGAAAAACGAACGCTCACCGAACATCACGACAGCCCGCCAAAACCGTCCGCTCACTGGACCGTGCGACTCTTGTTCTGGATCGCCATCTTCCTCATAGCCCACTTAGTCAACAAACACTGGCTATGGCCGATAGTTCAACAGGCCTTGACGCACTAGCGAAATAAGACGAGCCATCTATCGCGACGTAGCAGCGTATCTCCGCGATATCGAACTCACCGCAGAGCGTAGTGAGCACGTCCTTAAGTGCGTCAGCGCAGGAAGCCTGCCCCTGTTCTATGTGGTACACGACCGCTTCCGGAACGTTGATGCCACGACTGGTGTAGTACTTCTTTTTGTTGAAGCGATCAGTGCCGATATCTTTGCCGATGTACTTGGCGATGTAGCTGGCCAACGCATCAAGCTTCCATTGCTTGCCAAAGTGCGCGCCCTTGGGATTGCTGATAAAGCAGTAACCCTTGCCCCGTCCGCCCACCACCTTGAGCCATGCCCGCCGCGCGAGGTTGAGCGCAGCCCGGCCGGAAACGGCGACGTGCATGTGCCATGCGCCGCGTTTCTGAAGCTCCGGAACAGCGATGTAGTGGAACTCACGATGCGCGCCCATCGTGCGCCGGAAGGCGTCCCATATCTTGAGGAATCGCTCCAGATCGGTAATGCATTCACGCGTGCTCAGCGTGAGCATGTTGCGTGACGTCGAGCAGCCTTAGCAACGCAGGCGCACGTTTTGTTTGGCGCGCTTGGCTGCTGACTTGACGCTAGCGGCACGGGCGTCTTTGTCATCTTCGGTCTCAGGCTTCGCGCCGCGCGCACGACGGGGCAGATTGCGCAGATCGCCCAGGCGCTGAACAACCGTGCGTCGGTAGCCGCTGAACTCGACGCTGCCATCATCGAACGCCCGCACCTTAGCAATCATGTCATGGCGCGCCGGGCCTTCCGGCCACAACTCCGCATCCGACTCTTCGCGCTCAATCCTGCGAACCTCTACGCTCGCACGATGCGCATCACTCCCCCAAATGGCCGCTTGGCCGTATTCATAGTTTTCTGCTATCGTAGTTTCACGCATGGTAGGGTGTCCAACCGTTAGAGCTACCGTGTCGGCCCCGGAGCGTTGGCGCGCTTGCGGGGCTTTTTCTTTGGCCGGCCGGCCCGCGAACCCTTGGCGCGCTTGGCTTTCCGTCCTTCCTTTCCGTTAAGTGTTATTACTACAAGTAGGGCGGGCCTTCGGCCCGCCCTTGCCGGGGCGCTGCGCACCCATCGGCAAGGGCTCCGCCCCAACACACCCGCCCATCCTCGCCAGAACGGCCTACAGGCGTTCAAAGACCAGTCAGAGGGCTTCGCCCTAGTGGCGCTCGCCGCGCGGCCTCTCAGATCGCCTACCAGGGTTGTCACCGTTCCGCTGAGTTCGCCGTCCCTCTCGGGAACATAGCGTCATCGCTGCGGGCTTTCGCGGCATAAACGGCCCGCTCCCCAATTCCCCGATACAGCCGGGGAACCGGGTCCCCTCCATTTATTCCACGTCCCGCAGCGACGCCGCTATCCATGTTCCCGGGACGACGAACTCAGCGGAACGGTGACAACAGCAGCCCCGGCAGGCTCACCGAGAGAAAGACGCCGGGACTCAGAATCTAGCGGCCCGGTAACCTTGAGAGGCGAAACCATGGAACAGCTTTCTTTCAACCTGATCGGCGGTCTTTGCACAATGCCTTTGTGGTTCGCGCTGCCGCGCCGCCGCACCATCCAGCGCGGCAAGCTTCCATACCGCCCATGGCAACAACTCACGCTGCACCTGCCGATCCGCCGCCTCATCCGCGCCGCGTCGCACTTCATCTGGACCCGCCCGGACGGCAAACAATTCGTATGCCGCACCTTCCGTCAACTTGTCGCTCGCGTGTACGACTACGACGGCCATCTGCTGCAAGGGCTACTGCGAATGGTAAAGCGGTAGCCCCTACGCCTTGCCACGCTGTCAACCCGTGCTGTCCAACACACGCACGTACTCATCCAAGTTCGCCTGCAAGCCTTCGTCGTACACAACAATCGTGGCCTGCCTCGCGACAACCGCGTGCAAATTGAGCGCAACCTTGGCCAACTGCCCGCACGGGCCATTATCCCAAATACAACTTGCGCAGAAACGCTAACAGCGCAGCCTGATCGTGATCGTTGAACTGAAATGTCGTGTAGTGCTTAGCCGGGTCAATCGCACAGGCCGCATCCATACGCTTCAGAAATTCAGCTTCCGTTTCTTGTTGCATACCCACCTCCAGAAAAAGCCCCTCACCATGAGGGGCATCGAGAAATAAAGTTAGACCACTCGCGCCACTGCTCTTGCGTGATGATCCCGGCTTCGCGCAGCTTCAGAATCTTGCGTCGTTCGTCCAGTTTCGCTTCTATGCCACGCACCTTCTGCGGTTGCAGCCGGCCATGCGTGTACCAGCCCGGCAGGTAGCTGTACGGCGCCTGTGATGCGTCTTCCCTAAAACCTGCCGTGTGTCATAGGCGGCATACAAGTCTTCCCCGCGATACCACCAACGGTCAGCCACCATCGCGTTGTACTCGGTGCCGTAAAGCACCTTTGCGACGTGCATACGCGGTAGCTTGAGCTTGACCTTGCCGAGCGTGAACGTATCCACAGCGCTCGACAGAAATGGAATCTTCAGGCGGTCAAAGCGCCGGCACTCGACCAGATATTCAACCAGCGCGCACGCA
>CYGL01000756.1_pt1 | contig 10343 bp, 6 predicted proteins | sample 485531 | NCBI WGS metagenome assembly CYGL01 (sample SAMEA3497897, study PRJEB9818) | human gut metagenome | reverse complement strand
CAAATGTGAAGTTATGCGCCAAGATTAGCCGAAGTGTCGGATTGGGGAGCACCTGGTTATGAAGAAGGCCGGATTTATTCCCATGTTCTACACAAAATTGGACCTGCAAGAGTTAGAAACGGCCAACAATATCTAATTGCTGGAATGGACTATGGATGGGGAACAAGTGATAGAGCAGGTGTGACTGTGGCTGTGTTTGGAAGTGCTACATTAGAGGATGGCGTGGATATGTTCGGTGAGTATATCCAAGACAATAGACAAGTTAAGAAGGATGTTAATCAAACCTGTTTTGAAATTGTGACATTTTACAGAAAATGTATGGGTGATTTCATGTATAGAACCAATGCTAGACAACCCTACCCATTACATGTAAGAGTAGATAATTCTGCTACTGGTGTAATTCAAGTGTTACAAAATGAAGCAGCAGCCCAAGGTGTGAATAGTTGGCTAACTTTTGGAAAATGTGTTAAACAGCCAATCCAAGATAGAGTAGAATTAACATTATGACTAATGGGAACTAGCAAGTTTAGAATGTCGCCAAATATGAAACTGCTTAAATCTGAATTTGAAAGCGCTTTTTATGAAGACATTGAAACTCAAAAGAGAAGCAACACCAACGACCACGCTATTAATGCTTATGAGTATGCTATTGAACCATTGTTATATAAATTCAACAACCCAATCACAATGAGAAGTAGTACTAGAATGTTGCATAAATCACTAGGAATATAAAATGAGTACAGCAATAGCCAAGATAGAAGATATGTTAGGGATTAACCTACCCAAAGCTAAAGAATGAGATTTTAAGTTTAACTTGAGAAGAAAATTAGCTCGGGATATGTCTTATAACATTTGAGGACAACACATTAACTTTTTTAGCAACAATAAGGAGCTAGAAAAGCTTTTTAGTAAATTCAAGATTGATAATGACTTAATTAATGTGCTTTCCTGAAATGAATATTTGCTATCGCTGACTGGTAGAAGTGTTGTAACAATCAATAAAACAAAAGGTGGAGGTTATAGATTAACCATTCCATCCATTTATTTTTTTCAAGGGATGTCTAAAAGCTTTGTAACACCACAAGCAGCAGTGATTTATCAAAGGGTAGTTTTAGATGATAAATTAGTGGTGATTAAATCCACATACACAACCACATATTGCCAAAATGAGCTATGAGGGATGGATAACAAAAAGGTTTATACCTTTGGAACTGAAAGCAAGATTTGAAAAGATTTACAAATGGAACCATACTGAGAACATAATATGGGGTTTGTGCCTGTTGTTGAGTTTATTAACACATCTAGGCCATTTGCTTTTTGGTTAAACACCAATTGGGAAGAATTAGCGGATTGGTCTTATGGGGTGGGATATGAAAACACCATTTGAGAAGCTATTAAAAACCTACAAAAAGAATTAAAAATGTGTCACTCTCGAATTTTGGTTAATGACACGCAACAAAATGTCATAGACACATTTAAAAAAGGTCTGGATGATGACTATGATGAAGATATTTTAGGGGATTTAGTGATTAATACTGGTGTTGGTAACCAAGCAGTAGCTGTTCCTGGTGTTGGAGATTTTAGCAAATATACTAAAGTCATACTAGATATGTTAGACATCTATTTTAAGTTTTGTGGTTCATCTCGTTTTAGTGAAGGTGGAGGAGCACAAAAAACGGTTGGGGAAATTGGAGCTCAATATAAGAACAAGCATGAGCTATTGGAATACAAAACCACATTAAGACAAGAAAAGCTAATTGAGCTATGCTATAAGTTTTTTAGATTAATGGGGATAGGGGAAGATGAAGCAAGAAACTTTACCTTACACATTAGACCTAACATCGCCAAAGATGACTATTCATATATTGAAACTCAAAGTGCTTTATTACAAAACAACATTATCTCACCTATTGACTGAATTAAGGATTATTACGGATGCGATGATAAGCAAGCTCAAATCATTTTTGATAGAAATAAGAAAATGAATGAGGAAATCCAAATGCAGCAAATGGAACAAGCGCATAAATTCGCACATGGAATAGACAATGACGGGGTCCATACTAATGAAAAGACAGGAGAAAGATTTAGCTAATGTCATATGAAACCTTGTTTAACGAGCAAATAAGAAAAGCTAACCAACAAAAGCAAGAAATTAAGCCCGTTGTCTATAAAAATTCATGAGTGATTATTCCTTACATTGTTTCAGGTGTCATTAATTACACTAATAGGGGGTTTGTGGATGGTGAAATAAACCCTTATGATGCTGAAACATTTAAAAGAATTTGAACTGGTAATGATAGTTGCTGTGTGATTTGGGAAGATAGTGTCAAGATTGTAAGTGGTTCAAGTAATCCACAATTAAAGTATCAATTGGGAAATTATAAACTTGGAATGATGTTATCCAACTCATCCACCAAAGAGATTTTAAAAGATAGTGGCTATGGTGAATACGCAAGCGAGCAAATCAAAAACTATTTGACATTTGAGTTTTCAGCAGATGATAACACTTTTTCAGCATATGATATGTTAAAGTTTTACAAAATCCCTAAATTTAGCAAAGAGGATATTTACAGGATTATTTCCATCCACAAAAACTTTAAACCCAACACAAGGGAAATTGATTTTTACACTGTTTCATTTGAAAGTGTCAATCAAACATTTAGCAATTCAGGAAAAGCAAGACAGCAAAATATTAATATGTCATCAGTGGGACAAGGTTATTTAAATCCCAAGGTGTTATCACAAAAAGAATTTGAAGCTATGCCAGGGTCCTCACATTTAATAGCAGGGACTGATTATAAATTACTTGATAATGGAGAATACTTATTAGCTGATAAAGATAAGGTAGAACATAAACCAGCCAAGAAAGCAATTATTAAGCTTTATGGTAATGCTATGCCGATTAGTATTTCATTTATTGGAAGACCAGTATTTTATGGTGATAACAACACTAAATTAAGAGCATTAAGACCAATCTTTGGCTGCACCCTAGAACAACCTATCACACCCAACCTACAAAGAACAAGCAATGCTACCAATAATTGATATTTTGGTGAGTTTATACCAAGTATGGATGCTTGGGCTGACATTTCTAAAAGAATTAAAGATAATGTTAATGCTGTGGTAGCTACTCAAAACTTTAAGGGGACATTTGCTTTTGATAAAGATAAAGTCCAAAATACTAATATTAGTGTTGATGGTCCTTATCTAAATAATATTTATCAAGAAATTTTAGGTAACAATACTGGATTGAAACAGTGAATTCCTAAAATAGCACAAAAGAATATGACTATTCCAAATGTCTATGGTGTAGATAATAGAGATAATGCTTTTAAATATGGTGGAACAACAAAAAACATTATTGATATTTTGTTTGACAATTACTGGGTTTATAAGAATGATTTACAAATTCCATTAAACATCAAAGAGACAACTACCTTTGGGTCATTTATTGGTGCTGCTAGTGGTTTAGGTGCTGCTGGTGCTATGACCTACAAACCTAAACAAAACTGATTAAGGATTTTTGGATTAATTGGTATTGCTGCTGCTTTATTATGTATTGGAATAGGTTTTACAGTTTCTAGACAAGTTAATCCACCACCTGCTAAAAGTGTTTTTGGTTTGGTGTCAGCTCCATTTTTAGATTTGAGTTTGTTACAGTTTGTGGATGAAATATCAGGACCTAACCCAAATAGAATTCCCATTTCTTCATTTTCTAACAATGAATTAGACCCTGTGAATAGTGCTGTGTTTGACACGCCAAACTCATTTAACTTTCAAGTCCAAATGGAACTAACCGATTTATTCCAAAACAACAATCCACAAAATAGCCTAAATCCTAGGGGAATATGGAGCACCTCATCCATAGGCCAAACTGACAAATTTTCCGACCAAGATGATGATGTGGTTACTAGAAGTGGGGCTAAAATGTTAATGAATGGGGAACAAAGTTTAGTTCCACACAAAAACATTAAAGGATACATTATAGAGCAAATTAACATTGATAGTTGCTTTCAAGGTGATGTGTCAATTGAGTTTTTAGACATTAACGACCAAGTGATTTTTAGTGGTATTTATCAATCACAAGGTAAATGAACTGGAAACATTAGGGATAGATGAACTACTATTAACACCTCAATTTTCAACAATAGCAACATTACTACCAACCAATTAATGGAATACCCTAAAAAGATTATTGAACCTCAAAACTCAAATTGAGTTCCAGTGAGATTAGATTTTGACACATCAGAATTAATTACAGTAAGTGAATTTTATTTAAGAAGCACCACACCCTTACCAGACCCTAATATAGCTAATAAAACAAACCCACAATCTAATATTGGTTTTAGAGTTACACAAACATTACCAACAGGTCAAATAACAGTGCTTACACACGCTCAGCTCACATCATGAAATAGAATTTTAGCTAACTACAAATCAATACAATTTAGCATTTCAGGGAACCCAACACCAGGGACAAATGCTGTTAGAGGCCAAATAGTTATAAATCTAGAACAATTTACAAGAGATAAAACAAGTCCAGGCACATATTCATACACCTGAACTAATGATGGTGAATGAACTAACACTGCAACTTGTATTGCTAATAATAGATGAAACTATACATATGAATATGTTCAAGGGACAGGACCAACAGGTCATGGGGGATGAAAACCTAAATTCACCACACCAGCTGATAACATTTTATCAGTCCTACAAAGCATTAGAAATGTTAGCATTAAAATAATTTTTAATCCATCCACTCAATCTTTCTATATTACACAAACATATGACTACTCTAATAATTCAAGTCAAGTTATAGAAACATATAAAAGTTCATGGGTTAGAAATGGATTAAATCTTACTCAAAATCCAGAAGCACCAAAAATTATTAATATGTCTTTAATTCCTAAAAGATAGTGTACAATTATGAATGTGTAATTGTTGTTATCTCGGTGCGATTACATACTGCTAATTAATAATTTATTTTTTATTGTTCTTAAAAAAATCCACTTTATCGGAAGAGTGGATTTTTTTGTGCTATACTTGTAATGGGTAGCATTTTTTGTTTTCCTTTAAGCTACCTAATAGATTTGATTGTAGAGTTATCTTTTTTTCCTTAAAATTAATCAGATAAATTCTTTTTTCAATAATATAAAACTCTCTTGTTCTAGCATTCAAGAGGGTTTTTTTATTTTGCTATAATGTTAAATGTAATTGAGAAAATTATTCCACAGGGAGAACCAAATGGACCAAAATACAAACAATCCTCAAACAGAGGAAAAACAATATACTCAAAAACAAGTTGATAACATTGCTGACAGTGTGAGAAACACCGAACAAAAGAAGTATAGTGATTTAGAAACTAGATTTAATGATTTACAAGCACAAAATACAAAGTTGAACCAACTATATGATGATTTGCTTAAAACTCAAGATAAGCTAGTTTATGACGCTCACAAGAGCACTTTTATTAGCAATGGAGGAAATCCTAACTGCTTTGATGACTTTAATGCTTTACATGGTGAAGAATTTGACACGATTAAGTGAGACGAGCTAGCTAAAAATAAACCTCACTTTTTTACAAATACAAGTAATGAAGTCACACCTGATTTTTTTGATAAATCTAATTTTATGAATGTAGATGATATCAGTAAAGGTTTTGCAGATAATAGGGCTAGTTTTGAGGAAGAGTTTTTAAAACAAATTTACAAAAAATAGGAGCTAAAAAATGGCTACACTACAAGGTATCCAAGGGATGCTTGGAGGTTTTGGTGATGGTGTAGGTGGAAACATTGCCTTATCACTAAAAGAAAAAGTTTTAAGATTGCTACAAGCTAATGTGACATTGTCATATTTGACAGCATCAATTAAACCGGATTTTTCAAGAGCAGGTAGTGCTTATTATAGAAAAATTCAAATTATCCAAAACGAGCAATACAGAGGGTCTAACAACTCATTCCAAGAACCACAAGCAGACATGATAAGAGTTGATATGGACCAAGCAATGGTTGCTAAATACAAATATGAAATCTTTAATATGTCGCGTGTTGCTATTGCGGATGAATTATTGTCACAAATAGCGTCAAGTATGTATATTGGTATGCAGCACCAATTAAACGCTGCTTTCTTGTCATTCTTGAAATATCACACATTACAAAACCAAACACACATTAATGCTATTAAGACAAACTCACCTTGAAACACTGCTAATCTAATTCCACCACAAGCAGAAAAACAATATATCAAGGTTAAAGGGCTTGGTTTTAGACCTGATGAATTCGGGGGAACATGAGCTACCGCTGGCACATTCACACCACCTACAACAATTAAAACAATGAATGAGTATGGCGATGGTGTGTATCGTGACATTATGAATATTAAAATGCTTGTTGATGAAATTGGTACAAGATATTCAAAAGACATGTTAGGGGTTAATAAAAAGGACTTTAACAGCATCATATCAAGAAAAGGCCAAACATCATTAAGTGCTATTGGTCGTAACCAAACTTCAGGAACTATTGGAAGTTTCCAAATTAAAGAAGTTGAAGGAACAGTGATAGATGGGTTTAAATTCTTAACTGAAAACATGTTAGATACAAAGATTGCTGCTGGAGCATCTTTTAACAAAAATTATAGTATTGATATGAAAAATATTGTTGGGTTCTTGGTTCATAATGAAGCGGTTTGTATGCCACTTGGAGAAGTTTATGCTTGAGGTGAAAAAGACCCAGGAGACGGAAACTTTTTATTTGGTTTAAGATGGATGTATGGAATTGGTTTTTTACGGCCACAATTAGTTTGTGCCATGGTTAAAGACGGAGCACCAGTTGATGTGAATGTAAAATTCATCACTGGGATTGATAATGTGGATACAATCACATTTGACAACAACAACAACCCTAAATCAATTGACGATTGAATGAATGCTTTACCACACACACCAAATCCTGTTTCTTGAAACCAACCAGCATTTATCACAACTGATACAAGAACAAATACTACTGTTACAGGTCAAGCTGCACCTGCTACTGGTAACACTAGAAGCACTGAAACATCAAGCAGAGCAAAACATATTTCAGACGAGGAATAACATAAAGAAGGGTGCTAATAACACCCTTTTTTAATTAATATGGAGTTTAAAAACTATTTTAGTAAATGATTACCAAGATATGGAATGCCTCACCTGATAATTGGAATGTGACAGGTCTAATTAAAGCAATCTTTAATTTTAAAGTTGAGGACCAAGTGGTTTTGTTAAAAATGCTGCCTAAATGGTTTGCTAAAGAAAATAGAGATGAAATTATAATGTTGTCTGATAAGAGATTACAAAAGAGATTGGACTATGTCTTACAAAGAATTTGAGATGGTAAGAGAATAACTAATAACAATGATTGGGTTATTGAAAGTTATTTAGATATGTTTGGTGTGGATGAAGAAGGAAACACTATTTTAAGACAACCAGTAACGGTTCATGACGCACACGAGACATTTAAAAGAATTGCTGCTGAAGAATGAGCTAAAAAGCTAGCTTTAATGCAGGCATTGCAGATTTCACCTAATCCTGCTGCTATGTTTGATTTCAGCGCTGCCAAGGTAGCCGATGGGATTAAGAAATTAGCAAGGGAAAAGAAAAAGGAATTAGACCAAGTAGGAATAATCCAACCAAAAGACAGTAATTTAAATCAATTATTCCCAAATATCCAGTTCTTTTCTATTGAAAAACCCCATAAAGACAAAAAGGGAAATGTTACTACAAGAACAGAAATAGAAGTAATCAAAATTAAGGGTTCTAGTTGATTAAACTTAATCTTTTATGACCCTAATACACATGAAGCAGCTTTTGAACTTAAAACAGCACCAAATAAAAGATATGTCTTTTACAATGTGCCAAGAGTGGCTATTTCTTGGTTAGAAGTTTTTAGGGGTGTGGAAATGTGGAATGGGTTTGGTTTGAAATATTCATTATTTCCCTTTCATTGAATTAGAAGAAAAACATTCTTACATCATATTAAACATACTGAACTATACTATAATAAATATAGTGGCAAAAATAACTTTGCTAAAAAATGAGGTTGAGAAAGACCTGCAAAAACATTTAGAGATATTTATACAGCAAGGAAACCTAGTTAATGGCAATAGCAAAATACAAACAAATTATTAATGTAAATGATTTTAGAGTAGAATGTCCGGATTTAGCGATTCATTCAGAAGAAACTATCATATCTGCTATTTATCGCTCCAGTGAGTTTTTAAATATGACCTGTGCTGGCTTAATTAGCAAGGTATGGGATTATAACACCCAAACCACTATTGACCGTAATAATGAGCTTTATAGAACACCTGAAGAGTTAGATTATTTGAAATCTGCAATTGTGACCCAAACTGCTTATTATATTAATAATGGGAATACTAATAATGTTGGGTCTGACGGTTTTAGTTTAGATGGTTTTGCTTACAATCACAACACACCAACATCTAGACAAGTTTTAGCCCCAAATGTTGAGCTTTATTTAACTGAAGCAAAAGTTTATACATTGTGAAAATCAAGTGGGACTAATGCTAGCAATGATAAACAAGCTAATTATGAGGATTGACAGAAATTATTAAGTCAAGAAAACATATGAGCTGCTAGTGATAGCCGATATGTTCATCAATGACAAGAACCAGCAGTGGATGGAAATATAGCTGTGATTAGAAGTAATGGGGTGGTGTTTGAAAATATTAACAATGTTTTGGATAACACACCAATTAACAAAGCAAATAAAGCAGATTTAGTCAAAGACAACTCTAATAACACTTATACAGCGATTGAAAACAACAACAAGATTTTATCAATGGATGCTAACATTCAAGGTAATGTCACAGACATAGCTACAATCAATACAAATATTGAAACTCTTAATAGAAAACAAAACCAAATTATCAACTCATTAAGAGCATCGGGATTATTGGTGGCGGTTGGTCCATATGTTAATGGAACAACTTATCAATTAGGAAATGTGGTTAGTAATGGTGGGTTGTTATATTTGTCAATTGTCAATGATAACACTGCTACATTAACTGACACCACTAAATGGACTTTGTTAAACTACTCACTAAATACTGATGGATTTGCTACAACTCAACAAATCACAGATTTACAAAACCAAATTAACACTGCTAACAATAATAAGGTCACAACTAACACAGAACAAACTATTACAAGCATTAAGCAGTTTAGCAACCACACCTATATTGCACAAGGACCAAATCAAGAATTAGGAATTGGAACATTGTTAAGATTGGGTTATGGTGGTAATGCTGGTTATATTACACCTGATAGCACTGACAATAAAGATTTGTATTTTAAAGATAGCTCACATGGTGCTTTCATTTTGAAATTAAACAATGAACCAAACCGGATAGTGGAAATTGGCAATCCAACCCAAAATGACGCAGTAGCTAATAAAGGTTATGTGGATAGCACAGTTCAAGCTTTAAGAAGTGAAGTAAATGGTTTAAACAATATTAAATTTGCTGGGACATGAAACTCTACTACAAATTATGTTGTTGGTGATACTGTAGAACTTGACAATAAGCTATGGTTAGCAAAAAATCCTAATACTAACTCTGAACCTGCTTTAGGAAATAATAATTGATTTGTTTACGGTCAAGGAACTTTGGAAGTAAATTTAGCTAACTACTATACCAAGTCACAAGTTGATACAAAAACTAACCAATTAGCAAGTGATATTAACTACACAAACTCAAATGTAAGAACACTACAAAGCACTGTCAATCAAAAAGCAAATTTTAATTATGTAACCGATAACTACTACAACAGAGATTACATTAACCAAAACATTTATACCAAGTCACAAACCGATGCTAAAATTCAACAAGTCGCAAATTCAATTTCAGCTCCAAACAAAAAATGAATGTCTTGAAGTAAGTTCAAAGAGTTCCCATTCCTTAATGGTGTAGCAGAGTTTGGAAATTCAACAGTGTATTGGTATAAAACTTATTTATGATACAAAACTAGTGTTGACAGGTTACAAGCCAAAAATGTTAATGCTATATTGGTGTGAAAAGATAGTGGTTTTGGTTCAAATGACAGCATAAGATTTCACACTGATATTGTGGTGGATTACACCAATTACAACGACCAAACTAACGGAGCAGTAGATTTTGTTTATGCCACTGTGAGAGCTCATGCTGACCAAAACCCGTTAGAAAAATTAAATGAAGAATTATTAGGTATGTGATTTTTTTGAAATTAATGTATAATAATAAATGTGCTAGGATGATTTCAGCATTTTAGCTAAATCTAGTGTCTCCTACTCAGTCTAGGACGCACCAGA
>CYGL01000755.1_pt1 | contig 10362 bp, 16 predicted proteins | sample 485531 | NCBI WGS metagenome assembly CYGL01 (sample SAMEA3497897, study PRJEB9818) | human gut metagenome | reverse complement strand
CCTGCTGAGAGCTTGACTGTCTTAGCCGCGCTTGCTGCCCTTTCCGCTACCTTTGCTGACTTGACAACAACTGCCTTGCCTCCAGTGCCAAGCTTTACAACAGCGCCCTTAGGAAGCCATTTCAAGCCAGCAGGAAGATTGCTCTGGTCGAGGTCATAACCGCCCTGTCTGCGGACACACATTTCCTCCCACCAAGAAGCCTCCTTGATACTTGTCGGTCTTTACCTTCTTGAAAAACATTCCTTTATAAGCCATAATTGAGAATTTTAGTTGTTTTATATGTTGAGATTATGATGCGCCCTCGGGCTTGGGAGTGTTACGCTGCACGAAGCCTTCCATGCGCTTGATAAAATCATCCTGCTCAGACTGTGGAGTACTTGTTGTCGGTGCAGAAACAAATGTTCCGTCTGCGACAAGCGCTTGTTTCATTGTTGTGAAATCATTGTTAATCTGCTCCACAACACTGTCGAGGTTTTCCTCTTTGTCGAGTTGATAGCGCGAACGGAATACTTCGGGCACGTTCTTTAGCTTCTCATTACTTTGCAGCAACGCTGCGAGTCTTGCGCGTTCCTCGCGCTCTTTGTACGGAGCGAGAGCGGCTGCGACAGCCTCGTTTACAGCCTTCTGCTGGTCGTTCTTTACCTCGGCAATCATCTTTGCTACAGCTTCGGCTGTAAGCGGAGCTTCTGTTGTTGGCGGAACTGGAGGAGCTGGTGTTTTTGTCGGAGGTGTCGGAGTAGCCTTTGGGTCTACCCAGCCTTCGTACTTCTTCGTTGTTTCGCTCACGGCTCTATTGAACGCCGCTTGCATCATACCAACATACGGCTCCACGGCTGTAATAGCTTCAGTAACATTCTCGTCTGTTGACTCATCTGTTAAACCACGACCTGCGACAATCTGGTCTACCAGCTTTGCAAGTTCATCCTTCTTCAAACCGTACTTCGCGAACGACGTTTTGCAAGAAGCAAGCACTTTCTCTTTAATTGTCATACTTTATTCTGTTTACGTTAATGGAAAATTTTATCTAACACTAAAATTACTTTATAAAGTTATATTGATAAAATAATATTTATTTTCTGTGTAAACAAATTGTACTTTACATTATTTTATATACCTTTGCAGCTATAATTCATTATAAACTCAATCGCTATGAAGAAATTTTTATTTGCACTGATTTCAGTCGCGTTAATGTGTGTGGGTTGCTCGTCGGACAATGATGATGCTAAAGAAAAGGAAAGTCAAAAGTATGTGCTTAAAAACACAACATGGAGTTCGATAGAGAAAATTGAACACACAACATTCGGCATTTTTGTAGACAAAGAAGAGACAAACACAGAGGTAGTCACAAAGCTACAGCAAATATCTGGCTTGGAATACTCAGAAAACACAAAAACGGAGGAAAAAGAGGTGTATTGGAACGTGTGCAATAGTAACGGTCACGATGCCGACACAACGATAGCAATGACATTTTCCAATAACAGGTGTATTTTTGAAATGGAGGTAAAAAGGAAATGTGTCAAAGCTAATTTAACACAAACAGAAAAACAATACAAGTTTAAGGAAGGAGAGTTTTTTGTAAAGGTAGGATATAGCAGCTACGAGAGCTTCTTTGTACGTAAAGATGGTGTATATCGAGCTAATGGATATTTGTTTTTATTATTGGATGGAAATGGTAACGTAACTTACGAAACCCAGTACAAATATGCAGGCATACAAGATTATGATGTAGATGTTGACAAATATTCTGTTACAGCTGATTTTTCTGTTTCTGGCAATGCAATAACATTCTCATACATAGATAAAAATGATAAGAAAGTAATGTTTGTGGGAACTATTGCTGATAATCTACAGAGTATCATATTTAACGACAACCCTTTGGTGTCCAGTGTGAAATCTGTCGGACAAACAAATAAAAATATAAACAAAAAGACGTAGTATAATTTAATGTACTACGTCTTTTTTATGCCAGCATTTTAGATACTACAATACCGCGTTTCATTGAGTGTCGCACCTATGTTGACAGCGATTGCATCTTGCATGGAGTGCATCATGGCGACCGTTGCATCTATTACGTTCTCGCCCTCTGTTTTGTCTTCGTACAGGGCGATAGCCCGTTCTTGTTAGGTTTTGCAAAGTCACGACAAAAGTAGGAGCATCTCCTTGGTTGTGTTACTGATTAGTAAAATTCTTCTTATTGTTGTTTAATGTGTTCTTTCCCATTTTGTGCGTTGTTTAAAAAGTTGTTGTGTAGGTTTACTTGGCGATGTTGCCGTTAATCTCAGCAAGAGCGAGCTTCACGTTGAAGTTGTTTTTAAAAAGGGCAATAATGAAGCGTCTGCCTCGCTGTGTCCAAACAGTGTAGACCTTGGTATGTGTGCCACCATTGCTGCTTGGAAAGGTGTAGGTGTTGGTATCGTGCAATTTCCAACCTTTGTAAGGCTTGTGCAAATTCCATTGACCTGACTGTTTGTAGATGATGTTTGCTTGACAGAGCTTGTTGTGCAACTCCTGTGCTGTAATGCCAAGGTCGAGAGCTACTTGACTTGATGTCATGCAGTCCTCCGAATTGAGTGTCTGGTCGTAGTATTCTACCTTTGGTGCGTCCTTGGCGATACGCTCGCTTTGTACTTCGATGACTTGCTTGCTTTGGCTGTTTTCACATTCAAGTTCTTTAATGCGCTCTTCACGTCTCGCGAGTGCTGCCTTGGCTGCTATCAAACCACGGGCGATAATGTCCTCCTCGCTATCTTCTTCTTTTGCCACAACGTATGCGCCTGTTGTACGAAGAGAGGGCAGAACTTCGTTGAATACCCAATCTTGAAACTTGCGAGCTGTAGGTTTGCGAGACTGGAAGATACAGCGGTAGAGGTCGGGTTCGGTTACGAAGTACATTTGTTGTCCATGATTATTCGCATCCAATACAGTTATAGACGAGACATTAGTTGAATTAATGTCTCCTCCCAACCGTTTAGCCGTTGCGCCAACTTGCAACCCGAGTGAGTTGCATACATCTTTAAGGCAGAAAAGTAATTCGCCTTTCTCATTTCGTGTTACACGAAGTTCTCCGAACATTGGAGAATTAAATTTTTTAATTTCTTTCATTGTAGGACATTTGAAAGTTATCGGCAATAAAAACGGTATCGCCTTTCCCGTTGTCCTACACCTCAAAGGCAGTGAATGCATTAACATTTCACACGGGGGTACGATACCGATATGTTTCGATTGGTGGTAAAAAATACCGCCAACTGATTGTGTTTGCGGCTATATCACCGCCTTTGAATATGTAGGACGCCACAAAATTATAAAATCTTCTGTGATGTACAAAATATTTTCTCGGTTATTTTCCAAATTATATGGAAATTTAATGTCTTTATTAATGTTTGCCGGGTAAATTAAATGAATTAATAATATTATTTAATGCGTGCCGCCGCAGCTTATAAGTTTACGGCAGCGAAGCTTTCGTTTTTAAAAATTATCAAACCATTTTGATTTGTTGTCAAGCTTAATTGTTTTGCTGAATTTCATAATCGTCGCAGCAACATCGCTCGCACTGTGCACCCTTTCGTCTTCGCTACTTAGCCAATTATTCTTTTCATTGTCATATACTTTTTTGTATTGAACCTCATAGCCTTCTGCGTCCTTTGTAGAAATAATTGTGCTAACAGGTGCATTGTTAAGAATGCTTGAAGCACGACTGGTCATTTTGATTTTTTCGCTTAATCGCGTTTTATCATATACCTTAAGATTTTTGTTAATCTGTTCAATGTTCTGCGTTAAAGCTGTAGGCGTACGCTTTTCTTTGTTGTTAACTTTGCGTATGCTTTTGTGTCCGCTTCCCCTGACAATTTTTTCTGCTTCTTTTTTTATTTTAGAGCTGTCGCTTGTTCTGCTCGCACTTGCGTTAGAACTGTTAACCGTTCTTGTTGGTCCTCCACCTTTTGCCATAATCTTTTGTTTTTTATTTTACAAAGTTAATGATTTATGTAATCGGGGGGGTAAATAACATCTATCCCCGTGTAAACAATTATAAAGCTGTATAAACAACGCCTTTTTTCGGGTTCTTCGTAGCTCTTTCAAGACATACCCTTCCGCGGTACATTCCTTTTATCGAGGAGTAGAAAGACGTGCGTTTTACGCCGTCTATTTCTGTTGTCGGGATAACACCTGCTCGCTCGCACTCCGTGCCGTTGTCGGTAAGTATTGTATTTATTGTCATAACACCATAGAAAGACTCCTCAGTGCGCGTCTGTATTACCTTGCCGTCAACCTTAACTGCTGTTCCTGCTTCAAGTTTGGTGTTTACCTTCAAGCTATCTTCGTAGTTTTTAACCATAAAGAAAGCATAAACCGACTCGTCTAAATAGGCGTAATAGTCGCTTGCAAGTCTATGTGTCTTTTCAGCGAACTCGCCGTCAACCGGCTTGCTCAATGCGTATGCGCACACCTTTTCAACATATTCGCTGTTGCTACCGAAGTTCTCTTCGCAAAGTGTTGCTTCAATGTCGACGAGCGTCGGTGAAGGGTAGTGTGTGTTGCCCTGACGGTAAGCCTTTTTATAAATTGGACACTTGTTATATACCGCCTTCGCTGACATTATCAAATCAGCCTTCTTGAAAGCATTTTTGTAGATAGCGTTCGGGTTGCCGCCCCACATTTTTAACTCATCGCCATCCTCGTCTGTTGAACAAGACCGGCTGTAATCGTATAGCTTATGCAACTCGCTCGTAAACTTTGAGAGATAGTCAAAACTCTTGATGCCGAACTTCTTTACACACTCACAACCTACTTGTAATTCATCACCTGTTACAATGTTTTCTATCACGTAAGAATTTTTGCACCAATGTCCGCAAACGTCGCACTTGTCGTAATCGTGTCCGTGGGCAGGAATTTTAAACACAAGCTCTTTGGACGAGTCGACGGGCGTGAAAGAGCCGTCTTTAAAAGTACATACAAGCTTCCAGTTGTTTTCTTCGGGCATATTGATTGTGAGGTCGCACACTTCGTGAAAAGCTTTCACCGCCCTGCCTCGCATACCATCCTTCTCTATAACAGGGTGTAAAAACACCTTCATGTAAGGCTCGCCAATGGTGTAAGAAAAGCCTTCCACGTTCTTCTTTGTCTTGTTTGCAAACTTTTTGAAGCTTGTAACGCTGTCTGATGGGATAAAAGTTCTAATAGTGTTCATTGTTGTATCTCCTATATTACGTTGTTGTTATATTATAGCGGAACTGTTGCGCTCCGCTGTATTTTTAGATAGCAAGAGTTTTTACCTTGTCTACATACATATTTATATGCTTCGTGTCTGTGCCATTGTAAGATTTGTCTGCTACATACATGATTTTGCCAAGCTCATATCCGTTTGTTCCTCCATTAAAATGTGTATATCTTACATCGAGGTTGATTATTACCTTGTAATAATCTTCTTCTGTTGCTTTTGTCATTACGTTAATGTCGCCTTCGATATGTATTTCCTTAAAAAGCATAGGCACCGTTTGAAAGCTTGTGCTAATTAATTTGTCAAACTTCTCATGCTTGTAGTCCTCGCACTGTTCGATTGACAGCTGTACATTGATGCCCAAACGTTGAAGAGTCAGCTCAATGTCGCTAATGATGTAGTTTACTAATTTCTTTAGTTTAAAACTTCTGTTGTCATTGTTGTATCTCCTATTTTTAATTATCTATTAATTTTAACGTCACAAAGTTAATAATTTATTAGTGAACGACAAAATAAATAATAGAAAATCTTTAATATTTAATATATTTTTTAGTTTTAAGCTTTCGGATACAAAAAATGCGCGTCATAATCCTCACGACTACAACACGCATTAAAGCCATGCAAGCTCCCCAGTGATTAAGTACATGGTTGATTGAAAAAGTTTTCATAAAAAAGAAATACCACTCTTAATTTGCGAGCCTACGATAAAATCGAAACACAGCCTTTTGTAACAAAAACAAGTAAAATCAATAGCAGGATTCGCACCTGCAAGCCGCCCTTGTACGGCTTATTTATGTTATATTATTTTACTCCCGATGAATTAAATCCGTTGTCGCCACGCTTCTTGTCATCATTTTCCTCTTTTTTGATGACACCGCTCACAAGTTCCGTGTTCGGTATTTCCACAATGCGTATCTGCGCAATCTTCGTGCCAGCTGGAATGCAGACACTCTTAACGCCAAGGTACTCCACGCAGCATGTTTTTAGACGTGCTTTACAGCTCCACCAACACCTTAATCTCTTGATTACCCCCACTGTGTGTGAGACAAGTAGGACTTAATCCTTTGGCAGAATATACACGACGAATACTCTCAAACATGTGAGTGTAGGGTGGTGTCTGCATTATGCCGACTACGATGGTGTGTGTGGAGCTATTCAGCACTTGCCATCTTTTCGTGTGCGTCATATTCCTTTTTGTTGTCGTAGAGATAAGCACATAACACGCATTTCTTGCCGAACACATCCGCTTTCATCAAATGATGACAGGCGCAACACTCGCCATCACCAACCTCTCGCTTGGTCTTTTGGCGAATTTTATAGTTGTACGGACATTCCTGTCCCATTTCAACGAACTCGGCTTGATTAAAGCGGTTTATAAGCTCCTCTTGCTCGTCTCTTTGCTTTCGCAAAACCTTATAGGTGCTTTCGAGCGCATTGGATTTTCCGTTTAGTTCATCATACATCAGCTCCAAGTTTTTATACTCGTTCGTAAGAGTCTTGTTATCTTTTTCCAGTTTGTCGCAATGGTCGCGCATCCGCATCATTTCGCCAAGTGTCTGCTTTGTCGGATCTTCGTCCTTGCGCTTCTCCCGTCCGTCCAACTGGCGAACAACTTCGTTGTAGTCGTTCATGAGCTGATGCACGCGCTCTGTCATCATCATGTTCTCTGCCTTCAGGTCGCCAATAATACAGGCAAGTGCCTCCATGCGTTTGTTTGTTTCTTTTTCCATAGTCTCTATGTTTTATGAGGTTCTGTTTAATTATACAACATGCTCATTAATGCCGCAGCCCTTCGCTTGTCGGGAGTTACTTGGTAAAAGCGAATAGAGTCGTCGTCACGCCATACCATACGGATTTTACTTTTTCTGTTATTCATATTCTATCAATACTGCTGGTGCTTTGACGAGCGAACTTGTACCTTGTATGATATTACCTGCTCCCTCCTTGTGGTAATGCGTAAGAATGGTGGCGCATACTTTTGGGGAGGGGGAATTTAAGATTTGCAATCTAATCATATTCTATCAATACAATGGTGTGCTGTCCGTGCTCGTCGTATAGTCCTGCCCATCCGTCGTAGCGTGCAGATAGGGCGGTGGAGTATCCCCGACGTGGGCAGAGTTGCGATGTGCGTTGCACAAAAGGAATTTGGTTAATCATACGTTATCAATACCATATTGTCTTTGCCTACTGAGGTGAGGGTGTTGGTTGTACCTCCAACGTTTATCTCCATTCGCTGACAGAAGCGTCCGTTGGAGGGATGCTTGCGGTCGGACGGATTATCGGGGTCACGGCCTCGGAAGGCTGCTATGCGAAAACGTAGCATAATAGGTTGTCTTTTGTTACTGTTGTTATCGAATTGCACCACGGCAACGGACTGGGGCGGTGATACTTATCGCCGTATTTACACCCTCCCCGGTCGCCATGCTCACGGCGGAAGGCTTTTGCTTCCTCGGTGCGGTAGTGGACGAGGACGGAACGTTCAATCATACTCTATCAATATTTTCGGTTTATCCACATCGTGACCCTTACCTCCTCCGGTTATACACAGCGCTATGCCATGAGGCGAAACGATGATACCGTTCTGCGAGGGGCTGTAGGAGCCGAGGACAATGGGGCGAAGGTTGTTATTCATATATCACGATTGCGCCAGTGGCTTTGAATTTTGCTCCGTCAAGCGAAAAGTCGAGCACATTTGCTGCTCTCACATTAAAATATTGGAATTTGATGGTGCGTGATGTGCCATCGTATTCGGTGTTGAATGGGAGTGTCATTTTTTCCTCTCCATATTCTTCTTGAACATCTTATAGAATCCGCGCCAATATTCCACGTCCATCTTCTTCGGGTTCTCCTTGAACTTTTCGTAGAGGTGAGCGATGGACGGACGATGATAAGTGAGTTCCCTCTCGTTCCACTCTATGCCCTTGTCCCATCCGTCGTGACGCTCCATGAATATCTGGAGCACGGTCTTGAGGAACATCGCTGCCTCGTGTGTCGGTGGAAGGTCGAACTGAAGAAATAGGGCGTTGTCGGAGTCGTTTGCCTTGAGGAACTTGCTCACGGCATCGTCCTTGAGGAAATAGCGGTCGGACACTTCTTCTTCCAGCACGTCCTCCAGTCGGGTTTTCAGCTCGAATGGTTCGGGGAACTGGTAATCGAAGGCTACGTCTTTGCGCATTGAAAGACAAAATACTCGATCGCGGTTTTGTGGCACACCATAATTCTTAGCATTCAGCCGACTCCACTTGCTAACGTAGCCGAGTGACGAGAGCTTGTCGAGCCACTTCTGGAAGTCGGGCATGAACTTCTGGCTTACCAGTGCCGCCACGTTCTCCTGCAAGAGATACTTCGGGCGAAGCACCTCCACGGCATCTGCAACACGCCAAAGCAGGGCGCTTCGGGTGTCGCTGCCCTCCTGCAAGCCCATCTGCTTGCCAGCCTGACTGATGTCTTGACAGGGCGAGGAATAGGTGAAGAGGTCCACTTCGCGACCTTCGAGTGAGCGTTTTACTTTGGGCCAGTCAATCTTGGTGATGTCGCCCAAGGCGCAGTCAGCAAACTGAGGAAATACGAGGTCGTGCATCTGACAAGCATATTTGTCGATGTCGCTCCATCCGACGCACGTCCAATGAAAATCGGGGCGCCAAGACTTTAGCAAGTCGGCTGCCATGAGCTGCGAGTCATAGCCGGAGAATGTGGTAAGGAAAATCTTTTCCTTATTAGCGTTGGCTGCGGCGGGCGGCAAAGCGGGCAACGTGTCTTCGAGGTCGTCGAAGAGCGAGAGCTGTTCGCCTTGGCGTGGCTTGGGTGGTGCGGGGTAGAAAAGGTTTTGATATAGATAGGCTAACACATCTATACAAATACTGTTTCCAGCTTGTTTGTACTGCTGTGACGCTGATATAGCCATGTCTTCGGGTTTGCCCTTGCCCTTCCAATCGGGCACTTGTTCGGCTGCCTGAGCATTGCTGCTCTGCATCGTACTGATTACATTGTCGCGAACGCCCATCAGACGAAAACACTCCTTGGGTGTGAACTTGCGGATGGCATAGCTCTTGATGGTGCGGTCGGTGAAGTTGAGTTTTGTGATCATATTGTTGCTGTTATTTGTATTCAATCATTACGCCCGTCCGCGGAAAGTGGGCGAGTGACATCAAATGCTCGATGCAAAGTCGCTCGTATCGGGTATTCAGTGTTACTGCTATTCCTTCCACACAGACATTTAAGGGTTTGATGTTAGTCATATTCTATTAAAATTCCTGGAGCATGATTATCAGCCTTGATACATCGGCTTAATCCTCCCAACGGAAGCCTTTTGAAATCGGGCGACGCATTCCAGTAGATTCCTTCTACGGAAGGGATGTGGTAGTCTATCTTTATTTCATTTCATATTCTATCAAAATCGTCCTCCTGTTGTGCCATGATCGCCCAGCAGAAGTGTGCGTGAACCGAACTTGAAATATTCGGCAAGGACGGTTGGGGCGCAATGGCTGCGGTCGGTGTTTAAGGGTTTAATGTTAGTCATATTCTTCAATCAGAAAACAATTGCACGACCATGAACATATAGTGATGGTCGGACAAATCGTAGTGTTTAGCCTACCTCCCCTGTTCTCACCACGAGGATATTGGTAGAAGTCAAAATTCATAATACCAATCCTTTTCGTCGTTAAATACGGTTATCTTCGTTGTATTGTAACTCATAATTCATTTCTCCTTTTATTTATAATTCAACAAACACGCAGATTCCGCTACTTGCAGCGGTCAGTGCGTTTACGAGCTTACCCCTCCCGACTGTGCGACTGCGCCTCAGAGCCGAGGACGGATAGCTAAGGTCGGCGACTCCAGGACAAGGACAATCGGTATAGCCCAACTCGGTGGCTTGACGTATGCGTAGGAACGTCTCGCCATCTCGGTTCACCAACTGAAGAAACGGTCGGTCGGTGGTGGAGTAGATGCGATAGAGCGAGCCGTCGGGGTAGCGGCCATACAGCTTGCCATCCTTGCGGATAGTGCCGCGCTTGTAGTGAGGGTCAGTCATATACAATCATTATACAGTGTGGGCATTTGTAGTCGGTGGCTCGAAGGGCGGGCGAGAAACTACCCCCCCCCCCATCCTCGCCATTCGAGCCACCGACTACAAATGCCCACACTGT
>CYGL01000754.1_pt1 | contig 10370 bp, 20 predicted proteins | sample 485531 | NCBI WGS metagenome assembly CYGL01 (sample SAMEA3497897, study PRJEB9818) | human gut metagenome | reverse complement strand
AGCGTTTCAGCTGGAATAGTCGTAACAGCTTCTGGAATAGTCGTAAAGTCATCAGACGACCACCGTTTGAAAGTCCTATATATATAGTATAGTAACGTTATATCCGCTGATAGTCGTAGAGTAATAGTAATTAGCGTTTTCTTGTTGAATTAGCGTCAAATAGTCGTGTATTTTTTTGTCGTGAAATAGTCGTTTGTCTTTTTAGGAAAAGAGAGATGCGATAGTCGCTAAGTCATCAGACCTTCCCAAAATCAATATGTGTCAAGGCACCTGTCAATTTTATTTTTCGTCTAGCCATGCCAAATTCGTATGCCAACCGTACTTATTATAATATACGCTCATATATCCTAGTAACTATCTAGGGATTATTCTGCTAAAATAGTCGTACCATCCGATTTGGTCTGTTCCTGCTCGATTTAATTCCCATCAACGTACTATGGTATTCTAATTAATTCATAGTATCCTGCTAGGAATAGTCAATGCAACATTTCTACATATTCAAGTGACTACAAAATGAAGTCAATTCTCCATGTGGAATAGTCGCAGACCATCCACCAGTCCGAACCTCACGCTAGTTCTCTCCCACGGTTTTCTCTGCTGGCTTTGCAATTTCGCATAACTGTTATTTATTCACTTTTGAACTATCATGGCACACCCGGCTCCGTCAACGCGCGCGCTGGCGCATATAACGCCCGCGGACGCGCTAAACACACGGGGAGGGAAAGAGGGAGCACGGAAGAGTGGTTAGGGGGATTAGTAGGGGGTAATAGGGGTTGTAGGGGAAAGAGGGGGGACAAAAGGGGGAAAGAGGAAACAAGGGGGAAAGGGGACAAAAATTTGAAAGCCATTTTCGGAAGTGACACTCGAAGCGTTTTTTTGTCTCAACCCGCCCTGCGATTAGACGATTCTTTCTCAAATTCAGACCTTGCCGTTTCGCCCTGATAAACAACAAGAGAAAAAAGCACGGAATAGTCGCAGAGGGTAGTTTACCACCTGACACCATTCCATGCTTTCTGATACAGTAGTTTTGTAGCCGCGCGAGCTAAGATTAGATATTCTTGGCTTTCTTGGCTTCTCTTGCCTTACGCAGGCTCTCTGCCAATGCTTCACGCTGCTCTTCGCTGATCTCACGAGTGACAGGCGGCCGGAACTTCACAAGACGTTTCGGCATCGAATAGGTCTTGGATTCCTTGCATCGCTTGGCAGACAGCTCCGCCATAAACTTGTATGTATCGGGGAACTGCTCACAAAGCTTGTCCAGCTTGCGAATGTAAACCGGGTCAGCCGTGTAGATTTCTGCGGTATCTTCCGCTGCGTTGAAGGTGATGATGGTTTCACGTTCGATGTTGGTAAGTGCCATAGTTGTTTTCTCCTTTGCGTTATTTTTGGTTGATTTTCTTTTTTGGGCAAGTTTCCGGCAAATAATCCATACAAGCTCGGCATGAAATGGTCTTTCGACAGATCATTCGTTCTGCTCGTTCTTTCTCTTCTTGTTCGCGTCTTTGACACTCTCGCTTGTACTCTTCTTCGTGCCGTCTGTGTGCATTGGCAATGATGATAGCATGGACAGCAGCCATGTTTGGAACCATAGTCTTTTTCCTCCTGTATTTTGTGTAGTGAAAAATATTTATGTGGTTCAGGCGGTATCAATCCATCCAAGTATACTCTTGGAACCGTTGAATCTGCTTGTTAAACGTGATGGGAAGGTCGCCTATCCCACCTTCCTTGTTCTTGCTCAGCCGGAATAGGTACTTGTCGGGGTTATCGCCGGACAGAAGGATAATTGCATCTGCGTCCTGTTCAATCTGTCCGCTCTCTCGCAAGTCGGAGTTGGTAGGCGTTGCTCCGGGCTTGGATGGGTTCCGATTGAGCTGTGCCAGCGCCACCACGACAATGCCTGTTGTCTGCGCTAATTCGTGTAAGGCAATGGATATGGCTGTAATGGCGGCATATCTGTCCTTTGCGCCTGTTTCGTGAATGAGTTGAAGATAGTCTACGAAGATGACTTGAGCCTTTTTACGCAGAGCCTGCGCCTTCATCCACGCCACGTTCTTTCCGGCAGCGGAGCGGATATATAAGGGCATCTTCATGTTCTTTGCCTGTCCGTCAATCTCATTCAAGCTGACCGCCTTATTTTTCACCGTGTCCAGAGGGCAGTATATTTGATTAGCCATCAGACGTGCGCCCAGCTTGCGTTTGCTGGTTTCCAAGCTGAAATAGTACACGATGTAGTCCTGCTTTGCCATGCTTGCTGCTATTTGCAAGGACAGGGCTGTTTTGCCCGCAGACGGTCTGCCGCCGATGATGATAAAATCACCCGGGGAGATGTGCAGCGCTTCATCCAGACGCTCTAGGCCTGTCTTGATATACACAGGCTTCTCGTCCATGTGAAGCACATAGTCGTTCAGTACGTCCTCGTATGTCCACGCATCTTCTTCCTCAGCTTTCAGGCTCATTGCCTCACCCATCTGCTGGTAGATTTCAGACAAATCCTCATAGGTTGTCAATGCGCTAGCGGATTCAACTGCAAGCGACTGGAAGCGCCTTAATGCAGCATTTTCCTTTATCCGCTTAGCCCATTCGCCCATGCGTTCACGGCTAAGTACAACGCACTCAGCTTCACACGCTTTGCTGCATTCCACAATCAAATCCGCAACGTTCTTGTGCGTTTCTCTGAGGTCTACAACGTCTACATATCCACGAAGCTCCCAATAGCCTTTAATCGCATTGAAAGCCTCTTGTAGCTCTTTTGTTTCAAAGTCAGAATCATCAACTTCAACCATGACTTCGGTTGCAACATCTCTTTTGCACAGCGTTAGACCGCCGATAAATACCGTTTGAACGTCCATTGTCATAGTCTAGGAAACTCCATCTCCGTACTTTGCTCGTACTGGTCATCCTGTTTCAATGCGTAAATGTCCTGCCACCCGGCATAGATGCTCTGGTCGAGAATAGCTTTCCAATCATGCCGATCAAACTTTTCCAGCTTGTTGCAGAGCATCTGTTTTGCCCGGTCTGTCATAGGCTTTTTGATTCTTGTACGCATCTGTGCGAACTCTCGCAGGGATTCCAGCAGGGCTTTATCGCCATGAGCAAAGTCGGAGAAGATGTCAGGTTTCTTTTTGACTGCACTCTCCGGCAAGGTCTTGACGTTCATCTGACTGTCAGTTGATACGATGGGTTCATTGTCATCTGACTTTGAACTCATAGATGAGCTGACTTTCATCTCATTTATGATATGAGGATGAGCTGACTTTCGTGTAGACCACCCTTTTGACGCAATATCGCTTCTTTTCCGCTCTTTATCGAGCAGATGTTTAATTAAAATGAAACAAGATTCTGCTTTTTTTGAGTTCAAAGTTGCGTCTTTTTCTTCAAAAACGTATGCGCAGATTGCATCGTAGAGTTCCAACTTCTCTTTACTTTTGAGTGTGGAGATGGCTTCAAAGTAGTATCGTTGGAATGTAAAGCTGTCTCGTTTTTTTCCATGCTCAATCCTCTTTGTAGCGTTTGTTCCATGCTTCGATAAGGTCAGCTTTAATTCTTTCTTTATCCTTTTCGGAGCAATCAAACCAATACTCCCCACTTTCCATAAAAACACGGCAAGTGCATCTGTTTTCTCCGCACGCTCTCGAAATAAACATCCACTTCTTTGTATCAGTCCCTGCCTCTTTAATAGCCACTTTCCCGCCGCAGAACGGACATCTCTTGAGTTCTTCCATCTTTAATCCTCCTCAAAATGGGCACTCAGCGTCAGATTCACGCAGCCATCCTTTGCCCGGAATGTTGACTATCTCATAATACTGCCGTGCAACGTAGATTGTTTTTTGCCCATCCTCAGCAATCAGACCGACAATCAGATAGTTGCCAGCAGCCGTAAAGAACCAAGGGTTGCTCTTGTAGGTCTCGCCCTTCATCCAGTTCTTCATCCTATTCACGGCTTTTTCAATATCCTTATCGGGGCAGTCCGGGTTGCCGTATGCAAAGAAATCCTCAGGAAATTTAAGCTTTTTCACTTTCTGAATCCCTCTCTCGTTCTCGTGATTCGCTTATGCGCCTTTACAGGCCTTGCGCCTTTTCCGTACGCTGGGCGGATATGTTTTGCCTTGATGTACCCGCAAGGCGGCTTCGGCCCAAAGTCAAAAAGGCTCAAGTCCATAATGATGATACCAAACTTCTTGTTCGTCATATTTATTCCTCCACAGGCGGTTCTGGCATGTACGCCCAATATTCAATTTTTGAGTGATGCAAACAATACCCGTTATCGTTCATCCAATCAAATTCTGGCATTCCATGCCGAAGGTCTTTTACAAGTCCTCCGCATGACACAGCCCTGCCTATCTTCCTTTTGAAAAAATCAAAATACAGCCCAGACAGTAAAATCCTTCCGGATGAAAAGTAGCCATTTCCATTGTCAAACAGTGGCGGGTATCCTTCTTTTTTAAGAGAATGCCAAACAATTTTGCTCTCCATACATGCCACCTCACACCATCGGAAACGCCATCCAATGCGTTACAGCCACATCTTTCGGCAGTCTCTCGCCTATCTCGTCCCAAAACTGACCGTCTGCGTAACAGCCAAGAAAATACGCTGTCGGCGAGATTCCTTGCAACATTTTTCCATCTTTATCACGCCACGTTGTCTTAGTCGCAAGCAACAAAGGCTGCGTCCGTTCTCGTGGCTGTTCACTTGCTGGATGCCAAAGTGTGTTAGCCATTTTCTTTCACTTCGATTGTTGGTGCATTTTCAATAGCTGTTATTACGTCTCCAAGCACATCGACCATCAAGGCGTTGAATGTGTAATCAGCTTCATCCACGCTTACATACTCCATCTGCCTATCAGAAAAATAAAGTTTGAGTGCATTTGCATCAATCGGTCTGACTTCCATTGCCCTTTCTCCTCTCTATTTCATTGCAAACCGCCTTGTAGAACGCATCCCACGTCTCATAGTCGTAAGAATCGCCAAAAAAGCCTGTCCGCTTGCGCTCTGCAATGTCACGTTCAAAGCAACCAAGCGTCGTGTCGGTCAGCTCCGGCAGAAGCGGTGTGATGTATCCGCAAACAAGGCTAGGCATATATGACCGTCTGCCCAAGCAATAACGTACAGCGCAGTTGCAGACCGACCCGAAGTCATCACTGGCGGGGTCTACCATGCCTTTGGGCGCATCTGACCTCAAATCGTCCACACTGCATTCAAGAGCTTCTGCAAATTTTGCCAGCTTTGCTTCTTTTTTCACGCCACGCTTTTGCTTTTCAACGGCACCGACATGCGCATTGGTTGTTCCAATCATCCTCGCAACATCTTTCTGCGTGATACCGAGTTCAAGCCTACGCTTCCTGATTTTTTCCCCTGCTGTCATACTCGTCTAGTTCCTTTCTGATTTGCTGGCGTTCAATCTGCTTCAATCTTGCTTTTGCCAGCTTGCGATTGTCAGCCTTGCGGATAGCCCAGTTGTTGCGATGGTTTGCCCAGCAAGCGTATCTGTGGCTAAATTCGCTTTGGTCGTACAGGCCCTTGCCAATAAGCCCTTTATAGGTCTGCTGACGTTTCATCTCTCTTCTCCCATTCCTTGCACACATCATCCGGGTCCGTAAAATCAGCCCGGCACTCAGACAAACCGTTGTAACAGACCCACGAGAATCTGTCGTGCCATTTACAGTTTGAGCAGGTCTTACCCACGGTGTGGCAGAGAAGCTGCCCTTTGTTGTCTAGCAGAACACCATCGCCAATACCACAAGCATGGCATTTAACTCCATTGTAGTTCTCGCAGCCATCGCAATATGCTTTCTTGATCCTTTCAATAAATACGTTTCGTTCAAGGTATTCTGGATAATTAGCCATTGTCTTTCACCTCGATTGTTGGTGCGTTTTCAATGGCTGTTATTACGTCTCCGAGCATATCGAACATTAAGGCGTTGAATGTGTAATCAACTTCATCCACGCTTACATACTCCATCTGCCTATCAGAAAAATAACGTTTAAGTGCATTTGCATCAATCGGTCTGACTTCCATTGTCCTTTCTCCTTTCAATCTCATTGCAAACCGCCTTATAAAACGCATCCCACGTCTTATAGTCGAAAGAATCGCCAAAGTAGAACCTTGTCCGCTTGCGTTCTGCAATGTCACGTTCAAAGCAATCAAGCGTCTTGCCCGTCAGTTCCGGCAGAAGCGGTGTGATGTATCCGCAGACAAGGCTAGACATATACGACCGTCTGCCCAAGCAATAGCGCACAGCGCAATTACAAATCGCTCCGAAGTCATCATTGGTTGGGTCTACCATGCCTTTTGGCACATCCGGCTTCAAATCGTTCACGCCGCATTGAAGGGCTTCTGCGAATTTTGCCAGTCGCGTTTCTTTCTTCACGTCACGCTTTTGCTTTTCAACAGCACTGACATACGAATTGGTTGTTCCGATCATCCTCGCAACATCTTTCTGCTTGATGCCAAGTTCAAGTCTGCGCTTTCTGATTTTCTCCCCTGCTGTCATTTTTATACCCCCGCCTTGTACATCGTATATAAAACCACAAACCCGGTCAAAAAAGTAAAAACGTGGAGAATTGCATCCGCGAGAACCTTTATCTTTTCATCGGAAATTTCGCTCAAAAATATATCCCATATCAAATTTTTTTCAATGAGATATGCTATCCCACATATAAATATTCCAACCAGAAAAGAAACTAAAACCACAATCAACGCATTTCCAAGATTACTCATTCTCTTTCTCCTCCCATTCCTTGCATCCACGTTCGTCCCACACAAAGTCTGCAGCGTATTCTGACTGGTCGTTCACGCACACGCCCTCCGGCTCTGCGTACCATTTGCAATAGCCACAGGACGGCTCAGATTTGTTCTCACAGGATTCTGCCGTGCAGCGGATAGCCTTGCCAGCAGAGAACTGCTTGATGCCCATGCAAGAGCAATGCTCTGTGGTGCAGTAAACATCCATTATCCCTCCCCTCTCTTTCTTCTTCTGTTGACATTGAACCGTTCGATTACTCGCTTATACTCTGCATAGCACTCCGGGCACAAGTCGCCCGCGTCCCTGCGCCACGCCCAATCCTTGAAGTATTCGTCAGGGGTCATCATCCTGCCGCACAGAACTGCTCCACAGCGGTCGCATACTCGCTTGTGGTAGATTCCTCTGTCAGTCTGCATTAGTCGTCCACCTCTCTATACTCCACATCAATTTCCTTCGGCAAATTCGTCTGGTACTTCTGGGCAAGCTGCTCTGCGCTCTGGGCATCGCCCAACGGCTGTTCAGGCGGTGCAACGGTGACTTCCACGTTGTCACGCATACCAAAGTAGTTCTTGGCTCGGAAAATCCACTCTGCCGGGTTCTCCTGACCGTACATACCGTTGTATGCCCACATGGACTGCATTTGCAGAATCAACTTCAGGATGTACTTCTGCTGCAAGCTGTCGTCACGGCGCTTGCCTGTCATAATCTGTCTCAGGCTAGGCCATTCGATGCCCAGCACCAGTGCAATCCATTCAACCACAGGGGAGATTCTGGCTTCGATGCAAGCATCAAAGAAGAAGTCAAGGCGTTGCTGCACTTCAATGGGGTTGTTCATGTCCACGCTCGGAAGGTCACCAAAATACTTTGCAGCAATCATTCCGACAACTTTCTTGTCCTCTTCATCACCGATTCTTGATTGCAAATCCCCTGTGTTCATCATCTTAAGCTTCTCGATAGCCAACGCCTGTTGCTCCTTTACCTTCTTACTGACCTGTGATCGGATGCTCTTGTTCTTGTTGAGGTTCTGTATCCGCTTCTTCTCACGCTCTTTTTCACGCTTCGCAGCGGCTTGCTCTTTCGCCTTTTGTGCTCGCTTCTCACGCTTTTTCTTTTCTGCTTCGGTCAGTGGCGGTCTGCCACGACCACGCTTTGGGGGTGTTGCCAAAGGTTATCACCTCTTCATCTTCGTCACAATGTTGTCCAGCTTCCATGCAATCCACCAGACGGAACAGCAGTTGTCCAACTGCCGCCACCAAGCGCACTTTTCTTTTTCGCATACGCACCGACCAAGCGGGTTGCTGGTCATCTTCATTGGACAGTAAAGTTCGTTGTCCATCAGTACTCCTTTTCGATATGAACCTTTGCAATTCTGACCATCGTATTATCTTTGAAACACGCAGGTCTGCCGTCACTGAGAAACACGCAATTATACGTTATTGCTTCTCTAAATAGGGAAACATCCGTAATACTATTTATTCTCATTAAGAGGTCTTTTTTGTAATAAAACGGTTCTCCAATCTTGAGCGAATCAAAACGAACCACCTGATTATCACGCTCTCCACGAATTTCCATATTTATTTCCACCCCATTGCAACAGCCGTAAAAAACGACCAGACACACGTTGACAGACAGCCAGACAAGCATTGCCTGCCGTTCCTCAAACAGCCTGTTCGCTATGTTCATAATTGTCCGTTCGGACTGAACTACCGCCGCCAGCAGGACTAAGCAGACCAGCCAGCGGGTTACAAATTCAAACATTGTTATCCTCCATCAAATCGTACCGATGCTCTGATAGCCTTGCAGCGTTCTGCAACCGTGTGATTGCAAGCTGTTCCTTATCCATTGTTACTTCCATCTAACGTCCTCCTCCCATCTAACGTCCTCTATAATGTTTGAATTTTCAGGTGTGCAAAACTCGTACAGAGTACATATAGTTTTCTTTCCACAAATCGGACAAATAGGAGTTTTCTTATTATCTGCCATCGCAGTTGCAACTCGTGCATCACACACAGAAATGCCAGTATTGCAGAAGTAACAAGTGAATGTTGCTCTTTTAATGCGGCAAAACTTTGAATTTATTGAAGTGATTTCCAAAATAGCTTCTTCCGAAAACATTGCAATCATCTCCACCTTTCTCTCAACTCTTTTTCGACCTGTTCTGACTTTGCGGTGATGTAATCCGCAAAGTCGTCAGGTGTCATGTCCTCGTTCTTGAACTGCCCAACCATTTCCAAGTACCTGTCACCGTCTCATCGGATGGTATCGGTTCAGGCAGCGCAGGTTATTGCAAAATCGCTCGCTTCCGATGATGCGCAGCGGCCTCCCGCAGTAGGGGCAGAAGTCCGGGAGCTGCTGTGGCGTGGCAGATTCCATGTCTGCCTTTGACGCACCGGTTTGCATCAGCTTAATCATGTAGTAAACGGAACCTTGCTGCGCTGCCGCAATTCAACTCTGACGTGCTGGGCATTTTGAGCAATCATACATCGTCATTCCTCCATTTTCTTGCCACACACCGGGCAGTCTCCGTACTTATCATTCAACCGCTCCTTTGCTTCAAGGCGAGAGAGCCACCAATCAAGCTTTATCTCGGCGGTCTTGTTGATTTCTTCCGAAACCCTTGCCTTGATACATGGTTTTGAATCAGACAAATAGACCGTAAACGCAACTTTAATGTCTGCTAGTGCCTCTAGCAAATTTTCTTCGCACTCCTCAACACTTTTCGGTGTCGGGTTCGTGCCGTCTAGTGCTCGGCGTAGCTCCAACGCAACCAGTGCTAACTTAGATGCTTTTTCTGCCATCTGTGCCAATATTTCCGTATCTGGCAGAATGTCTGAAATTTTCTTGCTCACTTCTGTTCTCCTTTCAGCCAGTCGTTCAGTCTTTTCCATGCAAGAGGGGCAAAGAGCAATAGGCTCCATATCACTTTGTTTGTACCAGTCAAGAGGAACATAACTGTGGTCAATCACAACCTTCTGTACTGCGTTTCCGCAGCCTTTCCATTGCTTGCTCGTCTCGGATGTTCCGATTGTCATGGTATTGTCGTACCATACAAACGCATTGCCGCATCTATCGCAAGTCATTGTCATTTTCACCACAACTCCCAACTAGCCTTGAGTTCTTTTCCAATTTCAACAGAAAGTTTCTTGATGATGATTCTTGCGTGTTCATACTGAGCTTTCACGCCGTATGAATAATCTGCGACGACCTTTTTCGGGCTTTCATTTCTTCTCATTTTCTTTTTAAGGTTTTCTTCGTTCTCCATAAGGAGTTCGTTTTGGTACAACCCCAGAAGCCTTACCAATTCTTGTTTTTCAGACAGTTGCATTTTCCTTTTCCAATCTCTTTAGCAGCCCATCCACGTCATACCGCCAATGGACACGCAGTCTTTTTGCCTTGACCTCTATCCCCTCTTGCTCTGCCCACTGCCAAGGGATGCTCTTGCGGCTCTCGTTGTAACGGAACGCCAGAACCTTGCTGGCAGGGATTGCAAAGGTGCGGTTGACCGCCCTGTAATTGACTATCAAATGGGCGGTCTGACCGCTGTACCCCATTGCATCCACCATGTCCGTGATGTGCTTTTCCTTGCGGTATTTGCATTTTGCCTTGTCGTACTTGCCGAACACCTTTT
>CYGL01000753.1_pt1 | contig 10380 bp, 12 predicted proteins | sample 485531 | NCBI WGS metagenome assembly CYGL01 (sample SAMEA3497897, study PRJEB9818) | human gut metagenome | reverse complement strand
CGAAACAAAGCGTGGTACGTACCTTACGTTGACTGTGGTCTCGATAGTAATTACAAGTAAATTAATTAAGTTTACGACTAATTTTTCTTACTAAATAGTAAGGGTGGCAGAACGCCTATTCCTTTTTAATCTAAACAAAAATGTGAGAGGTGTGATAAATTGAAAAAGAGTAGATCAAAGTATAGTCAATACTACAAGCAATATCGGCGCAAAATATCGGCATTAAGAAAACAGAATATTGAACTTCGTGGCGCAAACGTATATCAAACAGAATCAGAACTTCGCAAGTGGGGTATCCAAGGAAAAGACCTAGCAAGAATCACAAGACAGCTGAAAGCAGATATCAAGAACCTTGCAAAGCAAGAAGCATATTCAACCATAACAGGTGAAATCTCAACGGTTGGAAAGCTCAAGCATGAACTGGCGTCCGAACGTGCAAAGCGTGGAGTAGAGACAAGGAAACGTAATAAGCAATCAGCACAGGAATTTTGGTCAAACAGACAAACAGTCTACAATGAACAACTTAGACACAGAGGTTCATTTAAGACAGCCACAATTGGGCGATATCACAAACGATAACTTTATAACAGAGTTTTTGAACCGTATTACAACGCCAATTCCGACAGAGAACATATACGGTAAACGAAGAAAGAATAGAAATATTCAAAGGTCAGAAGAAGCACAGTCGGCACTGTTAGCGTTATTCAGAAATACGATAAGTAAAGATGGTGACATTGTTGTTGGTGAGAGACTAGCGAACGACTGGGATACAATTAAATTACACTTAGAAGTAGTTCTTACAGACTCTAAAGGTGTAAACGTTGCATCATCCTTAGAAGCCATAGGAGAAATTATTAGCGGAAGAAATTTATCTATTAAAGAACGAGATTCTTTAAAACGCAGAACAGGAGTCAATGTTCTCATGGGATATTGAGGATAATACTTATGAATAGTAAACGTACAACAAGAATGTTCATGTGTGATTTTGAAACCACAGTATATGACAACCAAGACCACACGGAAGTGTGGGCAGTTGCCATTGTGGAACTGTTCACAGAGAATGTCACGATACTACATCATATAGAAGATATGTTTACCTACTTTCGTGCCTTGGATACGAACATCATAGCATTTTTCATAACCTTAATTTGACGGTGCTTTTATTCTTGATTACTTATTAGTTCAAAAAGGATATCCACAGGGGTTAAATAAAGAGGATAACAATTACGTTTGGAAGAAGAACAAGGAACTAATGACTAACGAGGTGCGATACTCCATATCTGACAAGGGTATGTGGTATTCCATCACACAGAAACTTCCCAACAACAAGTTATTAGAGTTCCGCGATTCCTTAAAGCTTCTCCCATTTTCAGTGGAAGTAATAGGAAAATCATTCGCAACCAAGCACAAAAAGCTAGATATGGAATATACTGGATACAGATACGCCGGATGTGAAATCACAGACAAGGAACGTGAGTATATTGCGAATGACGTTCTTGTGGTAAAAGAAGCACTTGAAATCATGCTACAAGAGGGGCACGATAAGTCAACCATTGGTTCTTGTTGTTTGGAAGAGTTTAAAAAAGGGTACGATAAAACAGATTATGGACAGCTATTTCCCGATATGTATAAGATTGAAACAGGTATAACAAAATACCCGACAGTCGGTGATTACATTCGTAAGTCGTATCGTGGGGGTTGGTGCTACCTTGTAAGAGGGAAAGAAAATAAAATATACTACAAAGGAACAACAGCAGATGTGAATAGTTTGTACCCCTCTATGATGCACTCCGATAGTGGAAACTATTACCCAGTAGGAAAACCACATTACTGGTGTGGTAATTTCATACATGAGGACGCCCTTAAGAAAACTCCACAGGGTGAGCCACGTTATTTCTTCTTAAGAATCCGCACAAGGTTTCACGTGAAACATGGCTACTTACCATTCATACAGATAAAAGGTTCACCGTTATACCGTGGAACAGAAATGCTAGAAACAAGTGATGTCTACAGCAAGAAACACGATAAGTATTTTTCTTATTACTATGACAGCGATAATAACAGACATGAAGCTATTGTGGAAATGGTTGTTACTTGTACGGACTACTATTTAATGTTGGAGCATTATGACTTATATGATTTTGAAATCATAGACGGAGTATGGTTCTATGCTATGAAAGGGATCTACGACGAATACATTAACAAATACGCAGAGATTAAGAAGAAAAGTAAAGGCGCTAAACGTACCCTTGCAAAGCTATTTCTCAACAACCTGTATGGAAAACAGGCAAGCTCACAGGACAGTTCATTTAAAATTGCATATGTGAAAGATGACGATTCCCTTGGCTTTATCAGACAGGAAGAAAATAATAAGAAAGCTGGCTACATCCCTTGCGGTTCTGCTATCACATCATATGCAAGGGAGTTCACCATCCGGGCGGCTCAAAAGAATTACCATGGCGTGAATGAACGTGGGTTCATTTATGCTGACACTGATTCTATTCATTGCGACTTAGAACCCGATGAGATTGTAGGTATACGAGAACATCCAACTGAGTTTAATTCATGGTCACTTGAGTCTTGTTGGGATATCGCGACATTCACAAGACAGAAAACTTACATTGAACACGTGACACACGAAAATAGAGAACCGATTGAAGAGCAGTTCTACGACGTAAAGTGTGCGGGGATGCCAAGTAAGTGCAAGAATCTGTTTGTATTATCCATGCAAGGTAATGCAGACATTAACGGTTACACAGAGCCAAGAACAGGCACTCACAAGGAATGGACAGAAGAAGAAAAGAATTTTTTGTTCAAAGACGGGAAACCTATTAAACGTGATTTATCCGATTTTAAAATAGGTTTGAAAGTACCTGATAAACTCCGACCGAAGAGAATACGTGGTGGTGTATTACTTGTTAATACCAGTTATGAAATGAGGTAGAATATGAAAATTAGATTACAGGATGCTATAAGAGATTGTATTAATACATTTGGTTGTAGTGGGTGTAAATACAGTAAGGACGAATGCCTTCTCAAAATTGACGGTTATTACCCTTTTGAATTAGAGAATTATTTCTATCTGTGCGGTAATTCACCCGAACTGGCAAAAGCACTGTACACGAATGAGGAGATAGAATTATGAAAGTGATGAAAATAACAGTAAAAGAACTAATTGAAATTTGTTCAAGTTATTATGTACAAAGCTGTGTTGAGTGTCCATTTTACGCATACAAATGCTATGAACCAACATATCCATATATACCCCGTGATGTAATGAATCACAGAAAATTTAAGAAAGAAAAAGAACTTAACAAAGAGTTTGAATTAAGACTAGACAAATAAAACAAAAAGGTACAATGCATAACGCAAAGTACCTTTTATTATATCATGAACTACTGGTGAAAACGGTCTAAAAGTTATTACACTAAGGGAGCAACCCCGACCATAATAACGGTGGTATCTTTCACCCATGCTACCCGTTATTATGTTTTACGCTTTCTGACAGTAGATGATACCATTAATAACTAAGAGCCTGTAATACAACTTCTTTGCACTGTAAATCCTTAAACCGAAAACACCCACGTTCAAAGAAGTACCGCATATTTGACAGGAACAAGTCGTTGCTTTTTAACATTACGTAATTAACGTTGTGGTCATCTGTCGTAATACTGATTCTATAAGGATATGTCTTGTCTGCTCTATCATCACAGTAGATAATACCTAAGTCCATATACTCTTTAACCGCATAGTCTCTACCCATATATCTAAGAGTAGCCACATAAGTACAATCACCCTCTGGCTTTTCGATAAAGGCGTTACTGTCGTTAAGGTAAGTGGCTTGTGCAGAATACGCTACATAGTCATCGGTGATAAACGCTTTGTTGAATCCGCTTTCAGTCTGTGCCTTACTTGCTGATTCATTATAACCTTGCTCTAGTACAAACCCGTTACCACGTAAGAATTTCGTGTCATTTTTCAACCTGTTTGAGATCTTCATTGCAATATAATAAGGGTTGATAAGTGAAACAGGATTCGCCATCATATACACAGGCACATAACGAACCTGCTTTCCCTGTCCACGTGCGATAGACGTGTGGATGGAAATAAACTTCTTTACTTCATCTGTACAGTATCGGTTCGTTTCGCTTTGGAATTCGTCAAAAATTAAACAGGAAATGTCGCTGAACATATGAGAGTTCTTCTTAACTGCATCTGCGTTATTTAGTGCCATAGCATAACCACAGGAAACTTCATTTAAGAATAACTCATGAAACTTTCCATGCATCATAGGTTTACTTGTCATTTCATATTGCGGAAAAAACAATTCCTTGATATCCTTGAAAAATTTATCAGCTACGCCACTAAGTTCGTAGTCGTAACGATATAGCAAACCAAACTTTTCGCCTTTTGATAGAAATTTATTGACAACCAGTCTACCAAAGTATGTAGTCTTACCGCCTGTTCGGTTACTGGTCACCATATATATTTCAGGTCTTTTATTATTCAAATCTAATAAGCTAAGTAGCTTAGTACCATCATAATAACTCATATTATCACCTCTTTATTATTATAGCATATAATAGACAGAATGTCAATCATTAGACAACGTGTATTTTAATAGACACTGTGTCTATAATTACACATGTTGTTGACAAAACGACTCGGTGATGATATAATTATAATAGAAAGGATGTGATTAAAGCAATGGATATGAACGCTATTACAACAGCTATTTCAACACTTGGGTTTCCTATTGTAATGTGCGGAGCTATGTTTTGGTATATGCTGAAAGAAAAAGACGCACACAAAGAAGAAATGAACAGTGTTACAGAAGCACTTAACAATAACACGTTGATTTTACAGAAGCTATGTGACAGACTGGACGGTGATAAAGATGGCAACGTATAATGTGCACGGTGGGCACTCACTGAAATGCAGAGGTGCAAGCGGTTTACTTGATGAAGTAAATGAAGACAGAGCAGTAAAGAATAAGCTGATTGAGTTGTTAAGAGCAAATGGTCACACGGTCTATGACTGTACAGATGATTATAGTACAACACAGGGTACGAACTTATCCGCTATCGTTTCAAAGTGCAACGCACACAATGTTGACCTTGATATCTCTATTCACTTAAATTGTGGTAGAGTGGATAGCAATGGTGACGGCAAATGTGGCGGTGTGGAAGTCTATGGCTATGATGACAGAATCTATGGTGTAGCCTATCGCGTTGCTGAAAGCGTTGCTAATACACTTGGTATTGGTTTCCACGGTCAGCCTGTGAAATACAACAAAGATCTGTATGTTCTTAGAAAAACAAGAGCAAAAGCGATTCTCATTGAATGTTGTTTCGTTGATGATAAAGACGATGCGAACCACTGGAACGCTACAAAGTGTGCAATGGCTATTGCGTCTGCGCTTGGCTGTAAGACAAATGTTTCATCTTCGAACTGCCCACTGGACGCTTCTCAAAATGCAGGGCAACGTGAAACATTCTTCCCAGTATTCAACTCAAGTAGCTGTTCTATCGTTGATGGGTTAAAATCCATTGGTGTAGATTCCAGTTTCTCATACCGTCATCGTATCGCAGAAAAGAACGGTGTAGCGAACTACAAAGGGGTCAGCACCACAGAATGATAAACTGGTTTCACTTGGTAAGAAAGGAAAGCTGATTAAACCATAATGGATATTAATAAAGCGTATTCGTGGGCGATTGAAACATGCAATGCACCAAGGGTCGGTTACTCCCAAGCCTACAGAAACCAACGAACAATAAATGGGATAACCTATTATGATTGTAGCTCATTTATTAATTATGCATTAATTGCTGGCGGTTTTGTAACTCCAAGCTATGCACCGTCACACAACGCATTTACAACCAGTTCAATGATTTCTTGTCTGTTACAGCTTGGTTTTAAAGAAGTAGATGCAAGAGGTGCTTACCTTGCCGGGGACATTGGGTGGACAAGCGGTCACACTGAAATGTGTTACCGTGGTGGGGACGGTAAAGGTGTTTTCATGGGCGCTCACACTGATAATGCGCCACTTGCATATCAAGTAAGCATAGGAAATACAAGCGGTAATGAAAATTATGAAAGGTCGTTTACAAGGTTATTTCGTTATGGTGATGGTGGCGCCAGTGGTTACGGTTCAAGCATCTATGTTGTATCCGCATTAGCTGGAAATGCATGGCGTGAGTCACATATCAATCCAACATTAGGTCAGCAAGGCGGTACAGCTTTCGGACTATTCCAGTGGGATGGCAGTAGAAAAACAGCGCTGTATAACTGGCAAAGTGAAAATGGGTACACCAAAGACGACCCAATAGGACAAATGAAATACTTAGTTGTAGAAAATGATTGGCAAGGTGAATTCGCTGGGATTACCTCATTAACAGATTTTTTAAGTAGCACCTTAACAAACATATCTACACTAACAGAAGCATTTATGACGTGTTGGGAGAGACCCGGAAAACCACACTTAAGTGAAAGAATTGATTTTGCAAATAAAGCATACGATTACATTTCAAGTCATGCCCAAGATAACAGTATTACAGAGTGGGAAACAAAGCCACAGTACTATCTATCAGAAGAACAGGCGTTAAAAAACGCTGTCTTGATGTACAGGTTTTACAGTGCAGGTGGTGGCGGTGGCGGTACACCGTCTGAAAAAAAGAAAACAATGCCACTTTGGATGATGATTCGATATCGCTTTTAGAAAGGAAAAAAAGACTATGGCAGTAAGAACAAGGGAAGAAATTTTAGAGTCTATTCGTGCTAGAGTTGGCGAACAGACGGATGATGAAACGATTTCTTTTTTGGAAGATGTAACAGACACGTTAACAGATTTTGAAACAAGGGCGAATGGTAGCGGTGAGGATTGGGAACAGCGTTACAAAGAGAATGACGCAGAATGGCGAAAGAAATACACCGAAAGATTTTTCAGTGGAGAACCTGCACCAATCGAAGTACCAAAAGAAGAACCAAAAGAAGAACCAAAAACTTTTTCAGATTTATTTAAGGAGGATGAATAATTATGGCAAAAAGAATTGCAAATAGTGTTTTAAATGCGTCAACGATTGACATTATGAACGTTATCAGGGCGAACGCGACATATGATTATCAGCAGAGCGTACCAGTTGTAACAAAATCAGAAGACGTCCCGAAAGTGGGTGAGATTATTTATGGTCAACCCGCTTTCGCCAATCAGTTTTTGAATGCACTTATCAACCGTATTGCTACAGTGCGTATGCAGAGTGCAACCTTTAATAACCCGTACTCAAGACTTAAAAAAGGTTATCTTGAATTCGGTGAAACAGTAGAGGATATTTTTGTAGCTATTGCGAATGTTGTAGAGTTCAGTGCAGAAAAGGCAAGTGCAAGAGAGTTTAAAAGAACTTTTCCAGACGTAAAATCTGCTTTTCATACCATGAACTGGCGAGCAGTTTATCCAGTAACGATTCAGGATGAAGATTTAAAGCAGGCGTTTTTATCTGTGAGTGGAGTACAGTCTTTGATTGCTAAAATTGTTGACAGTGTATACACTGCAGCAGAATACGATGAATTTTTACTGTTTAAGTACCTGTTGATTAAGGCTATTGCACACGGTCAAATGAATCCAGTTTCAATCGGAACAGGTGCAGACCTTAAAGAAGCCGCGGTTGAATTCCGTGGTACATCCAATATTTTACCGTTTATCAGCGCGGACAATAATGTAGCCGGCGTTAAAACAAACACACCAAAAGATAGACAGGTTATCTTTATGGATGCCAAGTTCAACGCTCAGTTTGATGTAAATGTACTTGCCAGTGCGTTTAACATGGACAAAGCTGATTTCATGGGCAGTCTGTATATCATTGACAACTGGACACAGTTTGACAATGACAGATTTTCAGTTATCAGAGCGAATTCAACAGGAATTGAAGAGGTAACAGCAGAAGAGCTTGAACTGTTGGCAAATGTAAAAGCTGTTATTGTTGACGAAAATTGGTTTCAAGTTTATGACAACAACAATAAATTCACAGAAAAATACGTAGCCAGTGGTCTGTATTGGAATTACTTCTACCACACATGGAAAACAGTATCGTCTTCACCATTTGCGAACGCTGTTGTGTTTGTGACAGATAGTGCTTCAATTACACTACCATTAACAATTACAGTACACGTTAGTGCTAAGGATGAAGCAGAATACGCAACAGTTATCACAATGGACGCTGATTTTGAACAGGCGGGAATTGAGCCACAGAGCGTTAACTTTATTCAGACTAAAGCTCTTACCACAGACGGTATCGCAGTGCAGAAATATGGCGCACTGATTGTACCTAAGGGAAAAGAAACAACAGCTATTACACTTGAAGCTGATATCAAGGGTACAAAATATAAGGCTAGTACAACAATTGATGCTTCAACTGTTGCCGTTGATACTACTGTTTCTCTTACAAAACAGGGTTAAATAAAAAAGCGTAAAAAACATTATCAGAGCGTCCAGTGTAACGCTCTGATAATTAAATATTAAAGGAGCAAATAATGTACGTTAATCCTAACACAAACATTAAAATTTTACACAATGTCCCACTTGATCCAACGTATGACCATACAATCTATTTTGATAGCCAAGCGGCTCAAAGGGACTATTTTGCGGGTTTAACAAAATATAATTTAACTGAACAAAGTTATCAAAGAGTAAATAAAGGTGTGGCAAAGATCGCGACTGCTGTAGACTTTTTATGGGATTGCAATTATATGATGTTTCAAAACACCACTTACGGAGATAAATGGTTTTATGCTTTTATCACAAGTGTTGAGTATCACAATAATAATTGCAGTATCATTCACTTTGAAATCGACGTTATGCAGACTTGGCATTTTAATTACAGCGTTGATCAGTGTTTTGTTGAGAGAGAACACCCTGTGACTGACCAAATTGGTGAACACTATGAACCCGAAAACGTTGACACAGGTGAATACGTTTTCAATGATTTTGGTAAAATGTATTCGGCTTTAGATCCATTAGCTGTTATTATCATGGTGAATGACACAAGTTCAGCACCAGATGGCAATTTATATGACGGTATATATGGCGGTTGTAGCTTACACGCTTTTAACTCTACCGACGCCAGTACTATAACAAATTTTTTAGCCGGGTTCGCACAAAAACCGGACGCCGTTGTTGGTATGTATATGTGTCCAGTTATAGCTGTAGGGCAAGCTATTCCGAATGGTCAAGGTGTTAATATAACAAAATCAACAGCTTGTAACTCAACTGTTGTTAGTATGTATAGAGTGACAGAAAATCTTACCTTAGACGGATACCATCCAAAATGTAAAAAACTTTACACGTACCCATATCATTTTTACAACATCACAGCTGAGGGAAGAAGTGCAATATATAGGTACGAACTGTTTGACGATTTACTTCCGCAGTTTAAAATTGATTTTCCTGTTTTGTATCCAGTTCAAATTGCCTTAAGACCAATGTACTATAAGGGATGTAAAGATGTTTCTTATGTGAATGAAAATTTAATTCTATCTAATTATCCTCTATGCAGTTGGAGCACAGACAGCTTTAGAGCTTGGCTTGCTCAAAATAGCTTACCTATAACAGCTACAGCTATAACAAGTGGTTTAAGTATTGGGTTAGGTGCAAGCGGTATGATACCAGTGTCAGCCACAGAAAGCAACGTTGGGAATGCCGGAAATTTATTAATGCAAGGTTATCAGGCAAGCATTAAAGCGGATGTTACAAAAGGAAATGTGTTTAGCGGTAGTGTGGATATTGCAAGTGGTAAAAAGAATTTTTATGGTGGTCGTTGTAGTGTGACAGCTGAATACGCCAGAATGATAGACGATTACTTTTATATGTTCGGCTATGCCACCAAGCGTATCAAAGCACCTAATAGAAATAGCCGACCTCACTGGAATTATGTTAAAACAGTCGGTTGCACCCTAACTGGTAGTGTCCCAGCGGATGATTCCAGAAAAATATGTAGTATTTACAATAACGGCATTACTTTTTGGAAAAATGGTAATGAAATTGGCAACTATAGTTTAGACAATAAAGTATAAGGTGGTAGAGAAAAATGGGAAAAAAATAAAACACATTTTGGTGAATCAGCTTTAGACAACTAAGTTAACCTATATGTTATTATTTACAAAGGTTAATTGAGTTATCAATCAGTATGTTCGAATGGAAAAACTTACCACCAACAGTTGATTCAAGATATATCGAACTAAGACTTTTTGAAACGGGTAGTGTGGTGTATTTCAATGATGAAGAAGTCGGTAATTTATGTCTTGACTGTATTGGCAGTGGTAACTTTGATGTATACGGAAACCCTAACATGCGTAGAGCGTACAGTTATTACAACAATTACCAAAAAG
>CYGL01000752.1_pt1 | contig 10393 bp, 16 predicted proteins | sample 485531 | NCBI WGS metagenome assembly CYGL01 (sample SAMEA3497897, study PRJEB9818) | human gut metagenome | reverse complement strand
TATCGGTGTTGAGTGGCTAGAAAGATATTACCTCACCATCTGAAGTTAAGGAAGGATGGTGCGTTGAGCGACAACGGAGACAGAAAGAAACAGATTGGTTCATCGGGCAACTCTGCTAAGATTGGTTCATCGGGCTACTCTGCTAAGATTGGTTCATCTTTAGTGAGGACAACAGCTTCTTTATCTACTGGTGGAAGTCTATCCTTGACAGAAATCCATATAGGTGAAACTTGCTTTGGTATTCTTTCTTTCATGTTTGCAACCATTTTTGCAAGTGCATCTTCTTGGTCTGTATCATACATAACCTTAAACATTTCTGTTATAAGGCTTATATGGGATTCGTCAGGAACTCTATCACGGAATGTTTCTAACATAAAGTTATATAGCTCTTTATTAGACAGCTTGCACATCAAGCTATCCAAGTCTATTGTTATATATATGCTCATTTCTTATCCTCCTCGCCATCTAAATCACATTCAATATAAACTTCATGCGAACTATTTAATGTAATATCTTGTAAATGTGGGCAGCCCAAACAACTATAGCAATCATTCTTTGGTGCTTGTGCACTTGGCGTAAGTTCAAAAACGTCTATATACATAATTCTCTTCTTTTTACCCTCTCCATTTTACAGGAGAGGGTGGTTAGTTACTCTGATACTTCAACGAACTTTCCGTTTCTAAGTTGATAGAAAGTATCAGCCTTGATGTTTTCTCCGTCAACGTACTCAGTCTTAACGCATACTGGAACATCACGTTTCTTTTCATCGCTCCATTTCCATTCTGCGAGCGTTATCCATGTAGCCAATCTTTGCTTTGGCTTTGGATTTGTTACCAGCACACATGATAACGGAATCTTCTCCAGTGCTGTCAATCTGTAGCAGAGTAGCCCGATGAACCAATCTTAGCAGAGTAGCCCGATGAACCAATCTTAGCAGAGTTGCCCGATGAACCAATCTTAGCAGAGTAGCCCGATGAACCAATCTTAGCAGAGTTGCCCGATGAACCAATCTGAGCAGAGTTGCCCGATGAACCAATCTTAGCAGAGTAGCCCGATGAACCAATCTTAGCAGAGTAGCCCGATGAACCAATCTTAGCAGAGTTGCCCGATGAACCAATCTTAGCAGAGTAGCCCGATGAACCAATCTTAGCAGAGTTGCCCGATGAACCAATCTGAGCATAGTCGCCCGATGAACCAATCTGAGCATAGTAGCCCGATGAACCAATCTTAGCAGAGTCGCCCGATGAACCAATCTGAGCATAGTCGCCCGATGAACCAATCTTAGCAGAGTAGCCCGATGAACCAATCTTAGCAGAGTCGCCCGATGAACCAATCTGAGCAGAGTAGCCCGATGAACCAATCTGTTTCTTTCTGTCTCCGTTGTCGCTCAACGCACCATCTTCCTTAACTTCAGATGGTGAGGTAATATCTTTTCAGCCACTCAACACCGATATTGATGATGTCTGCCAACTTCAACTCAGCCTTAATCTTGATGTGTGAAGAACATACCTTTGTTGATTTTTCCTCTTCGTCAATCTTGCCAGACTGCTCAACCTCGGCAAAGCGAGAGTTAAGCATATCGTAGTAGTCCCATACTTCCAAAGGATACTTGCAGGCATGAAAACCTCGGTTACAACACTTGATTTCTCCGTCCATCTCATACTCTTTTCCTACTTCGTACTGAAATCCACGGCATTGCATATTCTTGTCGAATCCCTTATACGATTTAATCACTTTTTCACTCATGTTATATCTATTTATATCCTTTGCAGGACGTTTAGTTACTCATTACTTAGGAAATATTCAATAAGGTCTTTTATCTCCTTATTGACTTTATCTGTAAAATATCCAAGATATTCTGTTAATTCAAAGAGTTGCTTACTGTTTGTCAAGTCAACCTCTTTCAGCTCTTTTGAGTTAACCAGAATAGGAAAGTTGTTACAAAGTGTAGGGCATATAACAATATAATTGTCTTTTTCGTAACCTGTTACTTTGTAGTCAGACGTAGTACGACCAACATCATCTATCTGTCTATGAGGCTCTACACCCTTTTCAATAAATATAATAACAATCTCGTGGAGAAAGATAATGTACCAAGATATAATCTTTAAGACGATAAATCTTGAATCTTTCTTTTCGTTCTTCTGAATTTCTATGTTCTCTACTCATATTCTCACAATTTAGCCCCGAAGGCGTTAAACATCTATTTGATTTGCACACTCTTCTGTTTCGTCTGGAACAGATAACTCATCCCACATATCACACCTGTCCTTATCGTTGTAGATGACGAGGTCTGGTGGCAGACTTCCTCTAGTATCTTCTACTTAACATACCTACACCTCCTATTCTGAGTTGTATTTCAATACCGTAAAGAATATGTTGAAGCTCATGGACGTAATGAATAATAGCCTAATTTTTGATTATTAGTAAAAAAACTAAATCCATCATTATCAAAGACAGGATAAATGCTCAAACAAGTGATATATCCTTTCTTTCGTGCTGGGTCATTAATTATCTTCTTAAAATCGGGAGATACGCCAAAAGCACCGTCTTCTCTACTATATCCATTCCTCTCTAGAATCTCTAAAGTGAGAGGAACGCCTGATAATTCTGCTTGGTTTACAGAATGTCTTACATAAGATAATTCATAATTATTTAGTCCAAGTGTATCTATGATTGTATGTATTCTGTTTTTATACATAACAATATCACCAATAATAAACTCCTGTTTCATGCGCTTAACTTCTTTCTTAATCTTAATCTATTCATCCTTATCTTTTAGTTCAACGAAATCTCCAATACCCAAACGAGCTTTATTGATGCAATCACATATCCACCCCATAAGGTATGCCTGATGCTCATTTCTACCATTATACATTCTTTCCAAATCGCATGCATCGTTGATAGACGACAGAACATGAAATGCCTCATGACAGATATTCTTCATAGTCATGTCTTTCTTCTTCGGGAAGATGACAAGATTGCCGAGGTAATTTCCTGCTTTACTCATACATTCGTTATAAACCATACCTCCGTAGTTTCCTTCATTCATAGGCTCGTCGTTGTGAACAAGAGGTTTGTCTTTCATGTCGGTAAAGCATTTGTCTATTTCTTTTTCGGATGTATTGTACATCACCCAAAGTCTCCTTGGGTAAATCTGTGGTATATATTCGTAATATCCTTTCTTCTTCATATTTATTTTCCTTTCTTTTTAGGTAACATACTCATCTAACTCATCGTCAAACTCATAGCAGTCTGGGCAGTAGTGCTTATCACCTATCTCAACCCATTCGCTTTCCCATTGCTTGCTCTTTTGCAGTTCCTTCGTCCAACCAAGCCGCAATGCCATTAAACTCATCAATGAACGTCTTTCCACATCTGTCACAAATGATAGAGTACATAGTAACTGGCTTAATCATATTCACCTCCTTCTTTTTTGAATAAATCATCAATATAGAGCCAGTTTTTTTATAGGTGCTCTCTCAACAAATCCTTTCCAAGACTTGAAGTCTTTTACTTGTGATAATGAATAATAGTTACCTACATTATAGTCTAGTCAATATCCATTCATCACTATCCCTCTGGCTCTTCGTCTTTTTGGTTGCCACCAAGTCCTTTAAAGTCTCGATTATATCCACGCTGGAAGCCATATTCAAAGAAGGACCTTTCAATTATCTGGCAACCGTCGTAGTATGTTGCATCATCAAGTCGTTCTAACTTTTCTATAATCTTTTGGTCTATCATGTCTATTCCTCCTCTTTAGTTCCATACTCCTGTTGCAACTTCTTAACCTCGCTCACGAACTTGCTGACATCAATATCGCAATCAATTACCTCTTGGTGATTTTTGATAGCATCTTCTATCAGATGTGTGCACTCTTCCGTGAAACCACAGATATGATCACCTTCGATGGTGTAGAGATATTTGTGGGTATTGTAGTAGGCACACTGGCAGAGGGATATTCCCTCTGAGTTTAAGCGCTCCCTAACTTCGGAATTATTGATGCGAAGGACCACCATCTTACATTTACTTGAATAGTACTTGCGGTATTTAATGCGGTCGGTTACGATGATTGCTATAGCTACCAACCACAGGATAGCTAACACGATGATAACATCTGTTTGAATTGTATTCATAACTTTCATTTTGTTTAATTGTTTATCTTAATTTTAACATTCTTCCACGATTTTGGATATTCAATTCCTTATTGACATCATGGAGGCTGACGGATGGCAATGTATGAGTATCGGGGTCTAAACCCTTCGACTTGCAGTAGTTTCTCCATGCCTCTATGCCATGAGGTTTCTTTGCATCCTCTATCGCTTTCAGTCGCTCTTCTTCTTTTCTGCGCTCGTCCTCTACCCTTCCACGCTCAAGCAGAAGTTCTTTTTCGTATGAATCAAGTACTACCATTAAATCTTGTGGATTGATGGTAGTGGCAGTAGACTTGTCTTCATATTCATGCTTATACTGGTATAGCTTTCCATACTTGCCTTCCATTATTCGAATAAAGGCGTAGTCGAGTTCTGTTGTAGTCCAATAATAGTACTTGGTACATAATCTTGTTGCAAGCATCTGCACCTGAAACTCTGTGACTATATCGAAGACTCCAAGAAAAGTGAAGAGTTCTATCAGTCTGCCCTTTACCCATCCGACGAGTGAGCGCAAGCCACCTTGCTTCTGAACACTGAGCAAGGTGGTTGTACTTTTACATATAGCACTCGTAAAGGAAGCTGGGCGAACGTAGTTCGGTTTATCCTTGATAATTGGAACCAAGGATTCTTGCAGCCTTTGCTGCGAGATTGACAGCTCGTTGTTGTTCATAATTTACAGGTGTTTCTATTTCGTCTTCCCATCTTTCACCATTCAGATAAGTGAGTGGATGCATACGGAAGGGTATATTAGCATGAGGTACGATCGGGTCGGTCGGCTTGCGGGTCGATGCCACGTAAGCAGGAACGGCTGCCATGCAAGCTAATTTATCAGCTAGCTTTAGTCTGTTCCACTTTTCTTCTGCCTTTTTCCTACCTTTCTTATAAGAATAAGCTTCCCAAAACTCCTCAAATGTTGGAGCTTGCTCAGTTTGGATGATAGCAGAAGATTCTTCAACCTCCAAGTCTACCGTCTCTACTTCGGTATTGTTATCGAACAACTCAGAAGGCTTGTAATACCTACCCCGTAAGCGCCCCATCTTGCACCGGCTACAAAAGCGTCCTGCAGGGGTTCGCATTCCGAATATTTATTTGCCTCTGAATGGATTTCCTTTAACGTTTTCATAAGCTATATGATTTTGATGATTTATACCCAACCGGCACCCGAGTTTTCCAGTTCTCGCTTGCAATACTGCAAGCCTACTTGGTCGTCGGGTTCTGGAATCATGATACTGCGGACATTTGCGTAATCTATCACGTTTCGGATAACGCTGCTAGCCTCTGCTGTGTTGAGGGAAGTGAGAGGCTTGTATATGCGGTTGCCTGTCTTGTCTACCTCTTCGGTATAGAAGATGTAGCTGCAAACGTTGCGCTGAATATCACGAAGCGTTTCGTAGAAGGTCTGCCCTAACTTTAGGGCGAGATAGCTAATCATGAAGTGAAGATAACTGGACTGCTTATCGGTCTGAATGGGGTGAAACTTCTTTAATTCGATATTATACCCACATTCTTTGGCCTTCTGAACTTCCTTCACGATTTTCAGATAGTCACGAGGATCATTAGGATTGTATACACTCATATTATGAAAATTACATTAGATTGATTACTAAACCCTTGCAAGCATAGTCGGTTGGTACACCGAGGACCTGCTGGAATTTGTTTACTGCAATATTGGGGTTAAGATGGCGTGCAGAACCATGAATGAGGACGATGCGCTTGGCGGTATTGGCTGCCTTGCATTCGTTGAGATACTCGATAGAGTGAGCCAGACTCATATGGGAAAGACGGATGCGGTCGGCTTGGCTGACTATCGTCTTGCCTTCATTTACGGCTTTGCTCTAGGAGAGAATCATCATAGTTGCATTCTGCCAAGAAGTAGCGGCATCCCTGAACTACATTTTCCATATTGTAGCAATCGGTGAAGAACATCATGGTTCCCATTTCCGGATGATGAATGAGGAATGAGAAGCAAGGAACATCGTGTTCTACCTTCAGTCGGGTGATGCTGAAAGCACCAAGGTGGTAGGTCTGTTCTTCTAGCATGCCTTTTACCCCCTTGCATTTCTCGGATAACTCTTCGGTAGAGTAAGCATCGATTCCTGCTTTCAGAAAGTCTTTGGCATTTTTTGCATGATCGCCTTTCAGCCGTGGGAGTGACTAATAATCACTCCCACGCATTTTGATGTTTTGAGGTTTGCAACTTTCTTTACTTCCTGCAACGGACGACCAGCTTCTATACAGAGCTGCTGACCATTACTAGCCTCCAGTACGTAGCTATTGCCTTGACTATTGCTATTTACTACTATCAACTTCATACTTAACTCAAACTAAACTTTTGAGCCTGTTGTTGTGGCTGCTCATCATGTACTTCCTCGGCATTCACGACTTCACCGGTATCAGCATTGACCGTGATAACGTTCTTTGCCTCGGCAAATTCCTCGTCACGCTGAACGATAGCAGAAGGAGCCTCGTCAAGGTTTGTAATGTCATTTGATTCGATAGAGAGTTCTCCCCACTTCGACAGGAGTCTTCTGAGAACAGTCTTGATGGCCATACTTTCGAAGTTGGAATACCAACCTACACCATCACCACTTCCGTTGGCCGCCTGTGTGAGAGCTATTTCCTTCAACTTCTCAGCATCAACCTTGTCGCTGAACTTAACGGTAGGACTATACTGCTTTGCATAGCGGCATACCTCATCAAGTGTCATATAGAGAAGTTTGGTAAGACCATCCTTCTTCTTGAAGTAGGCGAAGTAGCCGATTGGAGTATTCGAAATCTGAGCACCCGAAAGGTCAAGCTTTCCTGTAACCTTGTCGTAATGGTTGAACTCACCTTCGTATACGACATCAGCATTGATTGTCTCGTACTTGCCGGTACGCATAGCCAACTGGAGATAACCCTTCGTACCGATAACGAGCGTAGGAGTCATTACTCCTTTGTTCTTGAACGGAAGGAGATATGCCTGTCCTAGCTGCTTATTGAGAGGCAAGCGAAGGGATGCTGCCTTGAGAGCCTCTGCCATCAAATCGTTAGGTTGGCACTGGAGCAACTTTTCATCGGATGAAAAGATTTCCATGAGTGAGGTACAGAAAGCACCTTTGTTCTCCTTGAGTGAACTCTGCAACAGGCTCTGGTAATAACTATTGTTCATTACCGCCTGAAAATTCTTAACTGCTACTGCCTTCTGAGAAGGCTGTGCCTTTGCCATTTCTGTTTCTGCCATGATTACTTCTCCTCTTCTTTATGATTGATTAATTCCTTAGCGATACCAGCCAAGGCTATTATTCCCAAAGCAAGATTGATTTCACCACTTTCCGGAAAAAGTTCTATTGGATCAACCTCTACGCTATCGTGGCTATCTAACCACTTCTTTATTCGGCCCGAATCTGTTCCGTCCTTCATGCCTCCTCCTAATGCTAGAGTTCCCTTGATAAGGTCTTTGTCAACCGACATTTCTAATTTTAAAGTTTCTGCCATAATTTTATTTACTTATATGTTTGATTAATTCTTCTTTTGTTTTAAACACTTCGCTTTCTTTCCTTGTAGGGAAAACTGCGAACTTATACTGAATAGAGCAAGGTGCCTCGCCTATCTGCTGAAAGAATACGCCCACGATGTTTGCACGTCGGATTTTGTACCCATCGAGCAGATAGACTGCATCACCTATATCGAACTTCGTCTTGATTTGCATGATGTGTTTCAATCCTTTATGGCCAAAGCGAAATAATGCTCAACCTTCAGTTTATCATCCTTTGATACTACAAGACGGATTTGCTGACCGCCTGTGCTGAGCGGATGGTTAACACTTTCGCATTCGTCTAGCACAACAGGGACCGAAACATCATAGAACTGACCGATAGTGCGCGCGATGTCGATTCCGGCATTCACCTTGGCAGCACCATTGAGGCGGCTGTAAGGCACTCCATTATGATAACATTCGCAATAAGGTTTCTTCTCACCATCGAGTTTTGGAAGGAACAGACTCCATTTTACGAAACGGAAGTGCTGATTGACCTTATCTTCGAGAGCCTTGCAAGACAACTGATAGAACTCATTGGTGATGTTGAGTTTATCATCAATATCATCAAGCTGTTCCTGGAAGATGGCTTTATCCTTCTGTGCTGCTTCGATATGAGCCATTGTATTGTCATAAGATGCTTTTGAGGCGAGGTGTTCGATGATTTCATCATATCTGTCAGCGAGCGGCTTTCTCTCTTCATCGAGTGCTTGAAGTAACTTGTCGTTATCCTCGTTGCTATCGGATGGTTTGTCGAGTTCTGCCTGCAACTCGCCAATCTCTTTCACTACCTGCTGATACTCTTCCTTGGAGGCAAGAATCTCCTTGTAGGTGTTAGGAACATCTGCATCAACATCTGCCTTATGCTTTTCAGCCTCTGAGAGGACTTGGTGAGCCTTGACAAGCTGGTTTGTGGTGGTCTGACGATCATCATTCAGTTTATCCAACTCTTTGTTGAGTTCGGTGTATGCGCTTTGGAGTTTGGCAAACTCATTGTTGAGTTCCTTCATATCCTCTGCCTTGCGAGAATTGAACAGGTTCTGAGATTCCTGTTTAAGGAGCTGAACATCACCAATAGGGAGAGCCTGACCGCAATGAGGACAGAAACCTTCCTTATCATCCCATTTCCAAGTACGCTTGGCAATTTCATCGCTACGCTTGTTTAAGTCGCTAACCTTCTTCTTGCACTCTTCAATCTGAGCGTTTATCTGAACCTCGGTGGTAGGATAGCCACTCATGACGGCTTTGAGGTTATCAACCGTAGATTCTGCCTTATTGAAGGCTGCGTTGGCGTTGAGAACATCGCTTTGGTGCTTGGTCATGTTATCGGTAGATTCCTTGTCTGCACCCTGCTCCATCATTCGCTTGCGCTTTTCGGCAAACTCAATTTTCTTGCGGATTCCGTCAAGGCGAACTCTGTCTGCTCCACCGGTGCGAATCTGCTGAATCTTGTTGACAATCTCTATCAGCTTTTCTTTCAGTTCAGCCTTTTCTTTCTCCATGGCCTCCCAATCCTGCTTTGGTGGAAGGGTCTTGTCGAGTTCGGCAAGTCTGATAGGGACCGCATCGAGTTCCTTCTGAACTTCTGTACGCTTGTGCTTGAGGTGGTGAAGGATGGCATCAATATCTTTCTGTTTGAGGAGTTCAACAAGATAATCATACTTCTCTTCGCCCTTCGTGATGTCTTCGGCAGAAATGTCACCTGCCAAAGACTGGAGGAATGCGCGCTGATTCTGCCAAGTCATACCAAGGAACAGATTAGGACAGATGCACCACGCAAATGGGTCTTCTTGGAAGATGTCGTTAACTACTTTGTCGAAATCTCCGGCGGTAGTCAATTCTCCATCAACATAGTACTTGAAGGTGTTTGTGCATTTATCACCTTTCCACTTGTCGGTCAGAACTCGCTTGAACGAGATTTCATCACCATCTACCAACATAACCAACTCGGATGAATGCTCAATCTCCTTGATAATATTATGATTCTCATCGAAGGTTTTGATGTCGAGCTGCATGCCGTTGGTGTCAATGCCGAATAATGTGTACATGATTCCTTCTGCTATACTTGTCTTCCCTGCTGCATTCTTACCTGAGATTACAGTTAAATCCTCTCCGAAGTCAACATGCTGTTCTCTTATACCCTTGAAGTTCAAGAGAGTGAGAGACTTAAAAATTATTTTCTTCATTATTTTTTAAATATTCTTGTTCATAAATCCATTTATAACCACGAATAGATTTGTACGTATGGCGAGCACAAGCCTCAATACTATTCTTTGAAACATTCATTGCTTTAGCTGCACATGCTGCACTTTCATAAACAGACACAACCGAGTTTGTTTTAATATCTATTTGGTAAATTTTCTTTTTACGTTTATCAATCTTGCGGATATATTCCACACCTTTCTGATAATCATCTAAGAACATCCACTTAAATCCTCGACTTTGAAACATTTCTCTACCATGATGTATATGATTACCTAAAGTTAGAGCACATCTAGATATTGGTGATTGAGGAATATTTAGTACCCTTGCTGCTTCAGTCGCAGAGCACCATTTTTTAATCAAGTTCCCTTTTAAATCCAACTGAACGATACGTTTATTTGAAGGATTCGCTTCTCCAGCAGGAGAGCCATGGCAGTTTTTCCAACAAACAAAGCCAAGAGCTTCTCTTGCGTGCCTCATATTCTCAGATGGTGAACACCATTCTAGGTTATCAACACAT
>CYGL01000750.1_pt1 | contig 10411 bp, 11 predicted proteins | sample 485531 | NCBI WGS metagenome assembly CYGL01 (sample SAMEA3497897, study PRJEB9818) | human gut metagenome | reverse complement strand
GCGTCGTGATGTGACAGGTCATACCTCAATATCTGCAATGGCTTTTGCGTGCCAACCATTGGCTCACGTCGGAAATGCTGGGTTGCCGTGTGCTTACCAAAACGTCGTTGGTACGGCAGATGGCGCGGCGTGAGATTGGCGGGCGGCGCGTCACATTGCAGGGTGGTAAGAAACTCACTTTGCAACGCGCTTTTGAGATGACGTGCAATCAGGAATTTCCGAGGGATTATAGGTCTTACGCATTGCGCAAGGCGTGTTTTCGCGGTGGTCTGACGTTTACAAGCGCGAAGACCGCCAGCGTTGTCGTGGGTAATGTCGCATCCTTGGATGTGACGTCAATGCATCACGCTTTTATTAACGGGCGACGATTGCCGGTGAAATTCGCGCCGGTACCTGCGGTTGTTTTGCAAATCGCATGTGAGCGTGTTATTAATACGCCGCTTGACGATGTGTTGGCTAATTATGATGACCCGTTTCTGACGGGTTTGCATGTTGCGGTGAAATTTGTAAATCTCAGGCTACGTGAAAACACATGTTTTGACGCATGGGGCATTGCGATTTGCCCACGCTCTAAGTTTGTGCAAACATTGCAGGCAGATACCGATTACAGTAACAATGAGCGTGCGAAAACACAGGAAAACAGTATCAGGGCGCATGGGTATGTGGACAGTGCCGTGAAACCGGTGTACGCTTTCGGCAAATTATATCAGGCACGCGAATGCATATTACACGTTAACGAGATTGAATTATGGAATGTGGCGCAAGTGTATGAATTTGATGAAATGCACGTGATATATGGCGAAGCCACCGCTAAGACGATTGTTCCGCCCGATTATGTGACCTTGCAATCTAATATGCTTTTCGCACGAAAAACAGACGTGAAAAATCTGATTAAACATTATCATGCAGGAACGGCGTACACGGATGAGATACCCGATTCCATCCCCGAGGGCATTGCGCGTGACGCCAAGGCGGGCACGTTGAGCGTGAAATTTTTGCAGTCATACTATGGCAGTACTGTCAAAGGTCAATTTAATGGCATTTATGGGACTCAAGCGCAAGACGTCATGAAAGCCGATTATCGGGTGACGGAGACCGGCGAGCTCGAAGTCGATAAGACCACGGTCTGTACACCCGATAATTTTGCGGAAAAACGCCCGAAGACGCCGCGTGTGCTGTATACGTACGGTATGCGAATCGTGGCGGGTAGCAGAATGCATCTGCTGATAGCCATGATGTTGATATATCGGCGTTTCGGCAATCGCGTCACCGTTACGGGCGGCGATACCGACAGTCTTAAAATCAGTTGCGACGCCGACGTGGACGACGCGGGGCTTTTGGAGGCGCTTGCCCCGTTGCACGTGGCGATAGAAAACGCAATCAACCGCACCATGCGGCGTGTTCGGGCAACCGCGCCCGATATGGCTTCGACGCTCGACCATATCGGCAAGTTCGAGGTTGAGGATTGCGGCGGTGCCACCCGTTACGTCGAACATATGGAGCTGTGGAACAAGGCGCGCGTCAGTCTGGACGTGGACGGGCGGGTGCATGTCACGTGCGCCGGACTGCCACGACCCGATGACGTGTACACCATTGAAGACTTTATCGAGGATATCATGCGTGCGGGCCACGGCTTCGCGGAAACGGTGCGGCTGGCGCTTGGATATGACGTGTTGGCTGATTATGGTGTCTGCCACACGTTGCAACGCAATCGGCCGCATGTGTGGGACAGATACGTCGGTACCGTCATCGATTATCGGGGTGCGGCGTGTCACGTGGACGCGCCCGAGGCGATAGCGCTCTACCCGGTCGGCAGATGGCTGGGTGAATCGGACAAGCAGGCAAACGGCGAGAATCTGATGTATTTGCAGAACGTGTATAATAGGACTGTAGAAACGATGTCACGCGAACTTATCGTCCGAAACGGTAATCCTGTGATTGTGAGTATTGATGGCGAAATATTATTATGACCGATTGAAGACATTGATATTACCGCGAAACGCAGACGTGAACATGATTATCGGCGCACGCGGTTTGGGTAAAACGTACGGCGTGCGAAAATACATGATAGAGGATTATCTGAAAAACGGCTACTGTTTCGTGGAAGTGACACGATTTCGTGAAGAAAACAACGATGTCGCGGCGAACTATTTCAGTCGTATAGTACAAGATGATATTTTTCCCGATTATGAATTTCGCACGACCAATAAAATAGCCGAAATACGACGAAAGAAAACCGGTAAAAAGAAAACCCGTGGAAAACAATCGGCTATTTTATCCCATTGTCAATGCAACAGCAGAAAAAGAAAAGCACATATGTGAATGTGCGTAATATCTGCATGGATGAAATTATCATAGATAATGATGACCGGTATCATACGTATCTTAAAAACGAGTTCGAACAATTGGCTAAACTGGTGGACACCGTCACACGTGAACGTGCCGATGACACTGAACTGCGCAAGCCGCGAATATTCCTGCTCGGCAATGCTTGCGACGCTTTCAACCCGTATTTCCGACATTATGACGTGCCGTTGGAACCCGAGTTCGGTTTGCAATGGTTGGGCGGGAAAACATGCCTGTTCGACTATGTACGCGATGATATCTACGCCGAGAAAAAGTCGGCGGGCACCGTATCGGGCCGCATGTTGAAAAACAATGATGACATGACCGCTAAAAACAGGTTTAAACAATATGATACTGATTTTATCGAAAAACCACACGGACATGCACGGCTTACATATGTATTTCGATGGTTGCGAAATGAATATGGTATATATGTTGATTTGCGTTGCGGATACGTTTTTGTAACCTCGAAATATGATGGCGGTGCGCATGTGCCGTATTTTGCAATTACACGCGATGATAATAAATTGAACTATCTTACTGCGAACATGGCAAAAGATTTGATTAGAAGCCTCACGTCATATTATGCGCTGGGTTATTTGCGTTATGATACGGTGGAAACGCAACACACCATGCTTGAAATGCTTAAGAATTTCGGTGTAAAATAAATACGGCATACGTGAGGTGTTACAGCGAGGTTGTTAAAACATTATCATCGATAACCACGGTTGACTCCGTCGATGATATGACCGTGAGGGGTAAGCGCGTCGGCTATCGTTGTGAATCATGTCGTAAGTATGCTAGTCTGAAGTCGTGCCAGTTCGGTATTCGTTCGCTGGCACGACTTTTTCATATATGAAAGGAACAAACAAATGGATGACGAAACCACCGAGGAGAGGGACACCGCCGAACGTGATGACCTCACCCCCGACGAAGCGCACCGTGAAGGCGAATTCGCTGACTTGCGCGACATGCTTTCACGGGTGCTTGATAAAATCGACGCAATGAACGAGCGAATCGACGGTATCTACGACAAATTCACGGATTCCGTGGCGCAGATGGTCGAAAACGGCGCAACCGTCAAGGAAACCGACGACGCGGCTGAAGCAATCGCACAGGCGGCGGCAGAAGACTTGGAAAACCTCGATTACACACTGTAACGGATAGGAGTAAAATATTATGGCTGTAGATAACGCTACGATTTTGGACAAAGTCCGTACAAAGGGCACCGACGACTACCAGCAACGCGTACCGAGCGCAACGCAAACGGGCGTGGCGAACACCATGCGCTATCTGTTCGACCCGCTGAACCGCCAATATTTGAATGATTGTGTCTGGAACATGGTGAACCGCATCGGCCTCACCGTTATGGCGCAGAACACGCCGTTTGAGAACCCGTTGGCGATTTTCAAGAAAGAGAACCTATATTGGGGTTCGACGGTGCAGGAAATCGCCGTGAAGTGGATTAAGGCGCACGGGTACAAGGATGACGCCGAAGAACTGCTGAAGATGCATCGTCCCGAGGCCGCCACATGGTTCTATGAAATGAACCGCCGCGACCAGTACCCCATATCGTGGACGGAGGACGAACTTCGACAGGCATTTGTGGATGATTTCGGCCTGAACCGTTTCGTGGCGCAAATCATGGAAACACCGCGTAACAGCGATAATTACGACGAAATGAACATCATGCTTGCGCTGATACGCCATTATGAACAGAATCTCGGCTTTTATAAGATTCATCTCGATAAGATACCATCTGACGAAACCACCGCCAAGACGCTGCTCAAGGCACTGCGTTCGACCGCCGGACGTATGCAGTTCCCAAGCACCCAGTATAATGCGCTGAACGTAACCGACATTCCGGCGTACGCGAATCCTCAGCAGATGGTACTGCTAATCGAACCGGAATATCTCGCGTCCATTGATGTTGACGCATTGTCGGCAGTGTTCCAGTTGAACAAGGCCGATGTGCCGTACCGTATCATTCAGGTGCCGAGCCTCGGCATCCCGGGTGCGGTGGCGTTGCTTGTGTCCACTGACTGGTACCAGGTGCGGGACACCCTGTACGGCACCACCCAGTTCTATAATCCGCAGACGCGCGGCAACACGCTGTATCTCAATCATTGGGGTATCTATGGCGTGTCACCCTTCACCCCGTGCGCATTGTTCACCACCGACGCGGGCACCAGCATCACGGTCGTGACGCAGACCGTGACGGGCTTCACGCTGACCCCGGCCACGGGCGATGTCGCGGCGGGCGACGTCGTCCAGCTCACGCCCAAGCTCACCGCGACCGTGGAGCCGACGGGCACCGCCATCGAGGTCGCGCCGGACTCCGCGACCTACGAGGTGTCCGCCAAGCACGCCACGCAGAACGAGACCCCGGGCGCGTCGTTCGCCCTGAACGTCAACACGTTCGTGGATGACCAAGCCCGCCTGCATGTCCAGCGCGACGGCCTCAAGAACGGCGACGTGCTCACGGTGACCGGCACCGCGACCTACGTCAACCCCAACGGCGACACTACGGAACATTCCGCAACATGCACGTTCACCGTCAAATAGCCTCATGTTAAAATGGGTGGTGTTTCACGTGAAACACCACCCATTTTTCGTATATGGAAGTGGTACAATATGGAAGTGGTACAATATGGATTTCCCACATCTGCAAAACGCAACGAAGTTTCCCGATACGGACACGCGCGTGTACGAACAGTACCGCAATGTTTTCGACTACAATATTTGGACGCCAAACACGGCAATAAAGTTGTGCCGCGTTAATTGGTACGATGATTACCACGATGTCGTGAAATTCCCCGATGACACCGCAAGGGACGCATGGTTTGACAAACTGGACGGCGAAACCGTCAAACTCACAACCAACATGTATATCGCGCGCGCCGATACGGACGGTATAAAACTGCCCGTACCGTACATGACGGCGCAACAGTATAATTACATTGTCGTTGATTTTTCGCATGATATCGTCAATACGCCGTATCAGAAAACCGACATGCAGACACGCTATCACTTTTTCATTACGTCCGTGCAGGCGGAAGCGCCGAACACGACAACATGTACGCTTGCACGTGATATATGGACGGACTATATCAACAGCACCACAATCAACGGTTTACTATTGTCACGCGGACACGCGCCATTGACCGAAACGACACCGCAAAAACTGTTGGAAAACCCACGGGCCAACTGTCGTGATTTTACGTTGCCCGACATTGATTATGGCAACGCGGCCACGAACATCAGAAAAAGCACGCCGATTAACTTGCAAAACGGGACAAGATACATATGTTTGGCCGCAACGTTTTCCCCGCAACAATTGCAATCAATGAGCAATATGCGCGGTGCAAACGTTACTGATACCAACCCGTCATATACCAATACCGACGAAACGGTCAATGATTTCGCATGGGGTGCCGGAAACATAAACACGTCAAACGTAACCGGCGCGGGTACGTCATATAATTCCATTGATAATCTCACCGCAAGCAACATGTACATGTACGCGCTGGAATCATCCAAAGTATCGGGTGATTATTTCGATACGCTGTTTGCGTATTACCCACATATCATGTCACAAATCGTATCTGTTTTCGTTTCCACGGCAAGCATGATGCAATTAGGAAATGCCATTACGGTTAATGATGTGGAATGGCATACGGTCAGCGGCGCGCGCACAAAACTAGCGGACATTAATCTAACAATAAATGATTTCGGTTATTCTCCTGAATACGCCAAAATAACACGACTGTACCTTGCACCCTATGCGTACTTGGAGGTATCCGACAACATCGGCAATAAAACCCGTGTGGAAATAGCGGATTGCGGCCGTCTCTCGGTGCAAGCCGTCACATCGTTAAGCTACCCGATATTACGACAACTCGCATGGCTTGACGGCGTAGGGGGCGACGGCGACACGTCCATAACCATCAACGCCATCAACGGGGCCGCCATCACCGCCGCCGTGCCGAACGCGGACATGCTCAAAACGCTCATATCCCATGACATCCCGACATATGCGTTACAACGCCGCGCAATCGATGCACAACGCGCCGCCGCCTACAATCAGACCGTGGCGCAGAATCGCTCTAACGCGATACTCGCATACGAAACCACGGCAACCAGTGCAAAACACAAATGTCAATATCGCAAACGTCAACGGGACTGCGAACCGCGCGATAACAAATCGCAGTAATAAACTATCATCCGACGTAACAACACAAAATAACACTGCGTCTAATAATCTGACCAGTAAAAACAACGAAAAATTAAATGCTGACAATGGCACGCAACAGCACAAAATGGCGGCCGACCTAATCGAGGATACCGGACTGACAACAGCCGCGTATGTCGCCGGACAAGACCAGAGTTTCATGTCTGCGGTTGGCGGGGCCGTGGTAACTGCCGGAGGTGTTGTAGGCGGCCTCGCGTTAGGTGCGGCGACAGGCGGCGTGGGCACGGTGGGAGCCGCCGCCGCGCTTGGAGCCACCGTAAACGCGAGTCTTCAGGGCTACAACACGTCAATTGCAATGACAAAGGAAAGTTCCTTGTTTACGGCAAATTTGAATACCATGAATAACAAGGAAAGCAACGCGGAAAACTTTAACAACTCAATTGTAAATAATGCAACAACATATGCAACAGACGTAAATAAAATAAACACCGAAAATGCGACAAAATTAACAGATTTAAAAAACAACGCAAACACCGATAATACCAACACAAGCGTAAACGCCGCAATCCAAAACGCTAATAGCAGCCGTGCAACAACAATAGCCAATAGTAAAAGACGCATGATGAACGCGCGCGACAACACGAACGCATCGTGGCGCGACATGCTCAACCATCCGGCGCGCCCAGTCGGCGCGTATGGCGGTGACAATTTCAGGCAGGCCACGGGGCTTGACACCATGACCGTGAAAATAGTCACGGAGGATAACGGCGCGATAGCGGCGGCGGGCGCTTACATGCTACGCTACGGGATAGCAAGCAACAAACTCTACAACAAACCGACGCTGACGGCGTGCAGGCATTACACGTACTGGCAGAGCGCTGATATATGGCTTATCTGCCCGTTTGCGCAAAACGCGCAATTGCAGACGCTCAGGGACGTTTTCAACGCAGGTGTTACAATATGGAACAAACCCGAGGAAGTCGGAAACGACTTCATGCACGACAATCTATGAGGTGACGTAATGGGACGCAAACGTACGCATAAAAGACCATTGACCCGCGCGGAACTGGGCGAACGTGGCGCGCCGGTATGGCAACAGTCCGAAGCGCTCAACTCACAAGCGTATTCTATGGCGTATTCGCAAATGTTGAATATCGCGTTATCACGGTTCAAATGGCTGAACCTGCCGAAAACCTGTGACGCTTGGTTTTTGGAATACAATCTCTTGTATTTCGGTTACGCCACAATCGCGTACCCGCATAGTAAGCCGGGCGTGTTTTTCAGCACGCAGGCGGTGACAACCTCCAATTTCAACGTGTATTACAAGCCGAAAAAATGGGATAGTTACGGCATTAACGGTTGGCGTTTCCCGGTCAACAACTCCAATGGCGTTTTCATGTACGCCAACCGGGCGCGAACGCCGCTCATTCCGACCATCGAATTTTTTGCGCATGAAATCGAAGATTTGTACATGACACGTCGGCAAAACCGTTTCAATCAAAAAACGCCCTTTATCCTTGAGGTTCCAGCAGGACAGCAAACGGCGGGCGTAAACGTCATCAAACAGATTTCGGGCGGCGAAATGGCAATCATGGCCACACCCGGCTTCACGGACAGCATGAAAGCTAACGTGCTGAAAACCAACGTGCAATACATCGGCATGGAACTGCAAAACGACATCCAAAACACTTGGAACGCATTCTACCAATCACTGGGAATCAAGAACCTGCCTATGAAAATGGAACGACAGACCGCAGACGAAATCAACGACTACGGTGAACCAACAGACCTGCGCGCGTTGTCCGAACTCGAGGAACGCCGCGCCGCGTGCGACATACTCAACACAAGATTCGCAAAATACCTCACCAAGCCCATACAGGTCGTATGGAACGAAGACAACATCAGCCAAAACTACAATTATCTCAACAACATCGAGGAACAGGCGGACAACAATGAATCTTGACACCGATTTTCCGCATTACGCGCCAAACGACACCCATGATGAATATCACCAAGTTATGTCGATTACATTAGGCGAACTACTAGTACCGGGTGGAATTGACTGGAGTTCTAACGAATGGTCGTGGCGTGAAAGCGCATACAATGATGCGCAATACACGCGCTGTTGTCGTAAAATCGAAAACCGCTACTATGACCGCGAAATAGGCGTGCTCCCAGCAAGCCGATGGAAACGGCATTTTCTACGATTGACAGATGAAATAATGCCTGTCCTGAAACCCTTGTACGCGGCGGTTGACGGCAATCCCGGCGTTATGCTATCGGATATGGACACATGGCATAAAATGCGCACGGTGTTCTCCGATTTCCCCGCCACGCAATTATCCGAAAATCAGGATTACGCCAGCAACGCGACCGATAACCAATACGAGACAATCACAAACGGCAATTTCATGGACAAAATCACGCATATCAAACAAGGCGATTACGTCGATATTGACGTATTATTGCTAGACCATCTAGAAGAATGCTTCAGCCCTTTGTGGACTGTTAATTTGAACAATTACTAACATCTCGCATGAAAAGGAGTAATAATGTTTCCAAACATTATAGCATTAATGCCATTCTACGCATTATACGCTTACACCCCCGTAATACCTAAATTTTATTGGGAGGCAAAAAGTCAAGAGGAAGTAGTAAAATACCTCTCTTGTGAATACGACAAACTACGACATTATGCGGACGCATTAGCCGACAAGGAAAACGAAACCGCGCAAGCGGTGAACCAACTCACCGAAATATTCAAAAAATTCCAAGAAAGCGGCTTCAACGAATACTACTATCAACAGATATATGACTGGGTACAAGAAAACATGCCCAACATAATCAGCGAAGCCATAAAAATGGTATACTTCGGCCTGACCCTAGACGGATACTTCGTAGCCTACATCCCCGAATCATGGCAACAAATAGTATTCGATACCGGAATGCAATACGGCACACCCGAATACGGTAGACTTATACTATCATACGATACAACACCCGACGCTCAACCCGTCAAACAACCAACCACAAAATAAAAGGAGAAACAATGACAAACACACCCGTCCGCCAATACATCGGCGCACGCTACGTACCCCTATTCGCCGAACCCGCAGAATGGAACAACCAACGAACCTACGAACCGCTCACAATCGTAATCCATCAAGGCAACTCATACACATCACGCCAATACGTACCCGTCGGAATCGACATCAACAATACTGATTTCTGGGCGCTCACCGGAAACTATAACGCGCAAGTCGAACAATATCGAAACGAAGTCAAACAATACAAACAGGAAGTTGATCAAAAACTCGAAACCGTAACACATGATGATACACTCTCAGGCACAGGCACAACAGCAGACCCACTAAAAATAAGCAACAATTTCAAAAAAATGCTGTACACAAACGTTGTTGCAGAGGGCGTAGATAACAGTGGCGTGACCGATGTAACGGAAATTCTGCAAAACATAGTCAATAACGCAGAGTACGGCGTATATTTTCCAAGTGGTATATATAAAATATCCAAAACAATTAATTTCCCTATAACACTAATTTCGACTACGGAATAACCTTAGACAACGGTGCTACCATTATCGCGACTGCTAAAATGGCCGACATGTTCTATCTAGGGAGTATCGATAAAAAAAATACTGTTTTTGAGGGACAACGCATTAGTGGCGGTATATTTAACGGTAATAAATTAGCTGAAAACGCAATACATCTATCAAAAAATATACGCTCATCATTCATTAGCGGTGTTGAAATACGTAACTTTACTAAAATTGGCATATATGTAGATTCAAACCCCTCAATATCATCCGACACAATAATTACAGACTGTAGAATCGGACGTGTGTCTACATTTTAA
>CYGL01000749.1_pt1 | contig 10415 bp, 17 predicted proteins | sample 485531 | NCBI WGS metagenome assembly CYGL01 (sample SAMEA3497897, study PRJEB9818) | human gut metagenome | reverse complement strand
AACTGCGGCAGCGTGTGCGTGACCGTCAAATCCGGTGACACGTTGAGTTCCATCGCGGCCCGTAATGGCGGTTCTTGGAACCAGTACACGGGGTACCGTTCGGGTAATCCGAACGTCATCTACGCTGGCGAGACCGTGTGCCGTCGCACCGGCACGGCCAGTACCGCCATCGTCGCCACTGGCGGACGGTACGTGGTGCGTTCCGGCGACACCCTCGGCGGCATCGCCGCATATTACAGGGTCAACATGTACAGCATCCACGGCTACCGTTCCGGCAATCCGGCGTTGATCTATCCGGGTGAGACCCTCTACTGGTAAGGAGACTGATAATGGTCGATGAAGTCAAGGAGACTAATCATGACGGCGAAAAGCCGGAAGAGGAAACTGGCGAGGAAAACAAGTACCTCCTGCCGGCCAAAGCGTACAAGGCGTTGAAATGGGTTGCGTTGATCGCTTTGCCTGCGGTCGCGTGGCTGGTCGGCGCGGTCGGCCCGCAGTGGGGATTGCCGCACTGCGGTGAGATCGTGACCACGATCAACGCGGTCGGATTGTTCGTCGGTGCGTTGATTGGCGTGAGCCAGCTTACGGCAGCCAAGCCGGACGGTTCCGACGAAAAATAAGTGTTGCACCTGTTTCAGGCACAACATTTAACCGTGAGTGATTTTCAGGTGTGAGAAAATTCCCGCATTCGGGTGATTGTGGAAATTTTTGCACCTGTTTTTAACATGCGCCCCTCTCTCAGCCATTGCTGGGGGAGGGGCTTTTCTGCGTTTCACCTGGTAGAATCATCATCATGACCACGAAAGAGCATGATGATTTCTGGACGAAGTGGACACACGAGCTGGCCAAGGATATGAAGGCCGACAAAATACAAAGCGGAGACGCTGATTTCAGCCGAATGCATGGCATGAAATTGGACACTCAAAAAGTGTATGACATGCTCCCGCGAGTCTGAATATTGCCCCTCTCTCAGCATTGCTGGGGGAGGGGCTTTTTCTTGTTATTCGGCGTGTTTGCGTGGTCGTCTGCCGCCGTCGCGGCGGCCCGGTGGTTTTGTGCGAATACCGTCTGGATCACGCTCACGGCGAGACGAATGTCCGCCGTCATGGGGGTATCGTTGCAATCGAACTTGAGACCCGGACCTGCTTTGCTGGTGGGCAGGGTTTCGGGTTCGAAGCGTGTGGCTGGCTGCCGCAGGCATCCGATGGCGAGTCGATGCGCCATCAGCGAGAGCTGGATGTCTCGCCCAACGGCTGGGCCAGACGGTTGAGACCAACCGGAGCCGTGACCCTTCCCGCGCAAACGGGACGCTAGTCATGCAGAAGACTGTAAAAAGATCAGCCACACGGCTTCGGAGGGGCGCTTGGTCGGTGCCCCTCTTTTAATTTTCTGGGAGGATTCCGGGCGTGAACGTGACCGAGGCGAAACGGCGGATGCTTGGCGAGGCCCGAAAGGCAGCCCGACTATACGCCAATCTCGTCGGAACGATCACGAGAATCGCATGCGACGACGGGATGACGCTGGACATCCAATGGAAGGCCTCGAACTTCGCCCACCTATGCGGCCTGGAATACTACGCCGACGACAACCGCACCCGCAGACTTCCCGCCCGACGCCTGTACACCGACCTCCTGTCCGGCCATGGGATCTCGGTGAAAAGGGTCGCGCCCACCGGAGACGCGCGATGGCTCGCGAGGAAGACCGACGTGATAGCCAGCGCATTCGCACTGAACGACGCATCCATGGTGGTCGAATCAGGCAACAGCCGGATACGCCTCTACATGGGAAACACAGTCTGGTGCATCGGCCTCGGAAGAAGCGGAGAGGACGGCCCCTACTATCCGCAATCCCTACGCAAGGGGAACGCGGCCAAGGAAAAAATGCCAGGAGCCCAGATCCACCATGTAGTCTCGATCAAATACCTGAACACGGCACAGTGCCACCCATCGATCCAAGACTGACAACATCCAACCTCCAACAACAAAACCGCCCCGGCGCTCGCGGATGAGCGCCGGGGCGGACGTCACTCCGCCGGATGTTTGCGTGGCCTTCCTCCGCCGACTCCGCGTCCGGGGCTTGCGCGTTCCATTGGTCGATGGTCTCTGGCAGCCAGCCGCGCGTGCGGCCTATTAGGGCGTCCGGCTGGGGGAGCTTGTAGGCGCTGACGGCGGCGGTGCTGATGCCGAGGCGCTTGGCCACGTCGGTGACGCTCAGGTATTCGATGGGCATGTCAGTCCTCCTTCCGGCGATGAGCGCGAAGACGGCGCTGACGATGGCGCATCCGGCGGTGAGCGCGAACGGCCAGCCGAACCATGCGCTGGCGGCGGTTCCGAGCGCGAACACCGCGCTGACTATCGATTCCGTTCTCATGATGTTCCATGGCATAATCGGAGATATGGGGTTCCGGCCCCTACGACTGGCCGGAACCCTTGCTCACTTTTTCCTCTTCTGCTTCCGCCTCATCTCCTTGATGAGTCCGGTCACTGCTTTGATGAGGGCCGCGATGCTCGCGACGAGAAGCGAGATGCTGGTGATTATCTCCGATGGTGTCATGTTCACCTCCTTTCCTTGATATAAACTATATTAGCACAGTAAATAAAGTAATGCAAGCCGAAACACAAAAAACAGAGAAAAAATCAGCGGATTGATAGACTTGATGCCACGCAAACGAAGGGGTGCAGATGGCCTACACAATCCGCCAATATTCCACGAAATCCGGCAAACGCTACGAGGTGCGCTACCGCAAGCCGGACGGCACCGCCACAGGCAAACGCGGCTTCAAACGCAAAATGGACGCCGACGCATGGGGCGCGGCGAACGTTACCACGGCGAAAAGCGTCGGCGCGTACATCGACCCGCAGGCCGGAAGACGTTTGGTCGAGGATTTCTGGCATCCGTGGCTGGCCGCGAAAAAGACCAAGGCCAAACCAAGCTACGTCAAGTCATTGGAGGATGCTTGGCGCGTGCATGTCATGCCGCAATGGGGGGTGGCGTGAAGTCCAGTCCATCACAAGGGGCGAGGTGCAGCGGTGGGTCACCGATCTGGCTGGCAGGCGCAGCGCGTCAGTGACCATCCGCGCCGAAAACCTCCTGCGCAACCTCTTGGAGAGGGCGAAGGAGGACAAGTGCATCCACGACAACCCATGCGACAACATTGAGCTGCCGCGCAAACAGCGTCGGCGTCACGTGTATCTGGCAGCCGACGAACTTTCGCGTGTGGCGTTGCATTGTGGCTGGCGTGAGCCTATCGTGCTCACTCTCGGACTATGCGGCATGCGTTGGGGCGAACTCGTCGCCCTGCGTGTGGAGGACGTTGACCTGCAACGATGCAGGCTCCATATCTGGCGCAGCATCACCAGACTGTCCAGCGAGATGGTGGAGACGGATCCGAAAACCCATGAGGGGCGCGTCGTCATGTTCCCGCAGATTCTCAGACCATTGCTTGCCGGGCAATGCTGCGGACGTGGCCCGTCGGATTTTCTTTTCACGGCTCCGGGCAAGCCGTTGGACGAGCCGATGGGCAATGGTTGGAATCCGACTCGGAGCGATGGCTGGTTCGCTGTCGCGCTGCGCAGGGCCGGCATCGAGCGTGGGCATATGACGATCCATGATCTGCGGCATACGGGCGGCGTCGCTTATGGTGCAGTCTGGCGCGAACGTCAAGACCGTGCAGCGGCAGCTCGGCCACAAGTCGGCCGCGATGACGTTGGACGTGTACGCCGACCTGTTCGACGATGATCTGGACGACCTGTCGGAGCGCATGGGCGGTCTGCTGTTTTCGCAGGATGTGGGCAAAATGTGGGCACAGTCGGTTTCGAGTGCTGTTGATTCGTTGGAATCGGTGGTCTTGTAGTGGTTTATGATTGCGGGTTCGATTCCCGCTGGCGGCACTTTCGGAAACCCGGCTTGGATGCCGGGTTTTCTTGTTTTTCCAACGGTTCCCGCATGGTTTGCAATTCACTACAATTCACTGCAAATCACTGCAATTACCGGAAGAGTGTGGGCAAAATGTGGGCACGGATGGGCACGGCTCACCAGATCATCGGCAGGTTGAGGCATTGGCGCGCCCACCGTTCCACCGCCCGGTTCTCCTCGTCGTCGCCGATTAGCAGCAGGAAGCCGGCGTTCTTGCCGAGTGACGCGGGTTCGAGCTTCTTTATCACGCCGCGCTCTTGGAGGAACAGCCAAGCGTTGCTGATGTTCTTTCGGATGGTGTTCTCGCGCTTCGCCATCTCCTTGTCGGCATCCTCGCTCATGGCTTGTTCTGGGGTGAGCAGCATCATGCCGTATGCGTCGGCGATGGCACGCCAGCCGAGCGTGTAGTAGCGGCACGGGGCGTTGACCTTGCGTAGCTTCTCGGGCGGCTGGTTGCGCGCCCTATCCCAGTCGTAGGTGTTGATCGCCATGTAGTCGAGCACAAGCTGCGCCATGGCGTACACGGCAAGGTTTTCTCCACGCTTTTTCGCCAGTCTTCCGGTGCGGCTGATGTCGTATACGGCTTGCATGTTCTGGTAGCCCATCTGGCCCATCGTCTTTCCCTCCATGCCTTGCCTTATGCTGGTGTATGGAGAATCTAGCTGGTTTTCCGTTTGCCCTTGGGACTGTTCCAGAGTCCCAAGGGCTTTTTCTTTTGTCGCTGGAATTGTAAACACATTCCAGCGGGGAAGTCAAATTACATAACGGAGAGAATTTAAAGTAATAAAATCCCTAAGAATGATGTAATCTCAATTACACTTATATAAGTAATACATGTTTTAATATTCTTTTTACAAGGCGCAATGCGCCAAAAAATCAGCACGTCCAATCCCCATCTGCGGTAGCTTATAAGGAACCCGACCTCATGATGCTCGGGACACTTGGGTGCCCCAAGCACTATATTGAAACAGTGTCTATCAACACTTTTCAGGGCTCAGGTTCTGATTTACCGCCTTGGCTTGCTGTAACGAGCCAAGGCTTTTTTGTAAGGCGCAATGCGCCGAAGGAAGGAAGAATTGGCAGCCCATTTCCCCCCATTCTGTGGTAGCTTTGAAGCGGATAGAAGAGGGGGAAAAATGAAGAAACTGATTTACCTCGTTGCTATCCGTGCCTGTTCGCAATCTCCGGCATCTACGGCCATATACGACACCATCACCACACCGCAGGATGATCTGGCCACAAGCATCATGGCGGTTCTACTCCTCGCATTCCTACGCATGGTTCTTCTGGCATCTCTTCCTCAAGCCGGAGCCGCGCCATAAGCATCAAGCGGCGAATGCGCCTGAATCATCGCCGGAAGCCACCTCAGACGCTCCAACAGTGGAAACGGCACCAATCACTCATGCCGACACGAATGATGGCGTGGAGGACGATTACGTGGCAATCGACATCGAGACCACAGGATTGGACAGAAGCGCTCGAATCATCGAGCTAGGAGCCGTGAGAATCAGGCACGGACGCAAAGTCGCGTCATACAGCCAGCTCATCAATCCCCAGATTCCGATACCGGCCAGGGTCACGCAGATCACCGGCATCACCGACCGGGACGTCAAAGGCAAACCCACCATCGACAAAGCGCTACCCAAGTTCTACGCTTTCTGCGGGCAAGATACGTGGATCGGGCACAATATTCGCCGCTTCGACCTGCCGGTCATCGCCCGCGAAGCCGAAAGGGCGGGTGTCGGCATGCCAGACGTGAGCTTCTACGACACCTTGGAAATCTCTCAGACACTTTTGCCGCAGCTTGACCGCCATAGACTGCTCGACCTCATTCGCTATTTCGGCATCGCCAAGACGGAGCGGCATAGGGCCGCCGACGATGCCGCACAGACGGCACAGGTATTCGAGCGTCTGAAGCAGATATAAGTCTTTATAAAGACTTATAAAGACATCTATACATTCTTTTCAAGAGCGCCTAGCTGATTTTCGCGTCGAGGAACGCATGATCGCCGTCGACATAAGCGTGCTCGATCAACTTATGCGTATCGGCGTAAACCAGATCATTGGATGGATACTCCTTTGCTAACTGACTTTGGATGTCCTGATCGGAGATCGACGGATCGAGCATTTTCGCCATGATGGGGAATACGCTGTCGATCTCGTCATGCGGCCCATCGACGTAGATGCGGATCATATCGTTCTCCCCGTATCCAAGCACTGCTCCATAGACCAATACGTCCACTGACAATTGGCCGAGCTTTCCGTGGAGCGCGTCCGCGTCGGAGAAAGCGCCGGTGCGATACTCCGTCCGATAATAGGAGCCGTTCGCATCACTCGGTGTGAATTTCTCGACGTCGGTTATCGGCGTGGATGAGTTCGCGTTGAACTTATCCACAAAGCTCTGCGCCGTCTTCTCGGCCGCCTGTGGTTGTGGCTTCGCCTGCTGCGCGCTGACGTCCGGCGTCTTGTCCGTCGCGGAATCCTGCTCCTGCTGGCTTCCGCAGCCACAGGCCGTCGCCAGGAGAAGCGTCGTCGCTGTGATGGCGATGATTTTCTTACGCATTGAAAAACCTTTCTGTGATTCCATTTGGCGATGTGTTGAGCATGGCTCGGTAGTCCGTGAGCACCTGCTGGGTCACCTCCAGCTCCACGGCCATCATCCACGTATTGCCCTCGTACACCTGCTCCACCATTCCATAGTCCACAGGACTGATCAATGTCAGCGCGGTTTCCCTGCGGCAACGGCGCTCGCATTTGATTCCGTATCGTGTACCGCAGCCGGGGTCGTGGTGTCTGGCGTGTATGAGCTCGTGGCACAATGTGCAGCGTCGTTGGCGCTGGTTGAGCCAGTCGGCCAGCAGGATGAGCCCGTGCCGGTCGTCGTACAGGCCGCATATGTCGCGTGGGAGGTCCGTCGATTCGATGGCCAGCCCCATCTCTCCGGCCTGTGCATGCAGGCATTCGATACCGATTGCTCTCACAGTCCCCATTTCCTACGCGGCCAGCTCCTGCGAAAGAGTGAACCTCGGTTTCCTATTCTTTCTCGACATGTCAGATGCTCCTCTCGTTCGCCGTATTCTTGGAACTCGACTCGTCTGTCGTGATTCCATCAGCATCTGCGGCAACCGGCGACGCGTCGTCGGATCTTCTCTCTTCTAGCTGTTTCCTGAGCGTCGCCTTGAGCTTGGTGAAGCCTATTGACATCAGCGTGCATGGGATGGCGAAGACGAGCATGTCTGGTCCGAAGAGGCACATGAGGATGGTGAACGCGGTCAGCGCGTACATCACCCAGAGAAGGGCGCTGTATGCCTTGTACTGGATCTCGAGCTGTTTCAAAGTCTTTGGGCGAGGCTGATGTGGCGTGCTGCCTGCATAGTGGGGGATCATAGCTCGCATGTTGCTTGCCTTCCGGTGGTCGACCTCCGGCTGCGGAGCGGTGTCTTCTTTTCGTCTTCGGATTGATGGTATATGAGACGCCCTTCGCCACATGTATGGTCTTGCGTCCCCTCGAATTGACCGTGACCGGCCCCATCTTCACAGACACGCTGACGCCTCTTTTACCGATATTCACCCGGACGTTCTTGCCCAGGCTGATCCTGCGATTGACCCTGAAACCCATTATTCACTCCTCTCACTCGTCGGGCGTCTCGGCTTCGAGACGTGCGTTCGGATCCCTGTTGGCGGCCACGTCATAGTCCTCCGGATGCGCGGCGATACGGTCGATGAGATCATCGGTGATCTGGAACTCGCGCTCGCGGGCCTCATAGGCGCGGGCGGTGTCGCTGCCGAGTGCTCGTGTGTAGATGTCGAGGCTGGTGAGCCCGAATGTGGAGGCGATGTGCTCCACGTCGGACGTCGTGAGCGGCGCTTCATATCGGAGCCTTACGTGCCAGTAGTTGTTTCTCATACCGCTCTTTTTGTAGAACTCGGCATTTGTTATTCCGCTTCGTTTAACGAGATCTCGACATATGTCGATGATTCTCTTGCTGTCTTCGGTGACTTCATTTCTGGCAATGCTTCCCATGCCCAACATGGTACCCAATTGAGAAGGATTTGTAAAGAATACTTAATTGAGTAACAATAAACTTACTCAATTAAGTACGGTAAGAATTACCGCAAGGCAATGAACAAAGAAAGGAGCGGCAAGACAGATGAGTGAGACGGAAACCATCGCAAGGAATCTCAGCGGCGAGCTCGCACGGCACCGCAAGACACAAGCCGCGCTCGCCAAGGAACTCGGCATGAGCGAGAAAACCGTCAGCGAACGACTGCGAGGCAAGGGAGCATTCGATACCGAGCAACTCGAAAAGACGGCGACGATGCTCGGCATGAGCCTCTACCAGCTGATGATGCTGCTCCTGCAGCCGATAGACGGCAATCACCAAATTCCAACGTCTGACACCAAAAAGGAAACCACCAATAGACAAAACCGCCATCCAATTACCAAAGACGCGACGAGCCATCGTCAACGCCATCATCAACGAAACAAAAGACCACGGCGACGCCACACTCGATGCGGCCGAGCTAAGGAGGTGATTGTGGTGACAATTCTGTTCTACCGAGCCAACAGGTGCATGGTTGTCAGTCCTGTTGAGGATTTTCGTCGAGTGTTGGATATGCCAACTCCGAGTGTTCCAGGAGAACCTCGTCCACGAAATAACGCACTTCAACGTCTGTGGAACCGTATCCGAGGTCGTCGCTCCACTTCCTCATATATTCCCAGACAGCGCGTTTTTCCCGGATGTCCAGAAGACGCCGTGCTGGCAATCGATATGGCAGGAGGATGCGTCTGGATACGTGGGACTTCTCCAAACGGGTGGGTTCCTCTAGATATTCCAGGGTTACACGCACGGATTCCCGAGCAGTTTCGGAGGTCGGAAGAATGATCGCCACAAAAGCCTCTCCGGGTTTTAGCAGGGCCACATCTTCCACTACCTCGAATCCCCTCTCGTATTGCGGGCCTTCGAGCATCATGAGGACTTCGCAGGGATCGTCACTCGACAGTTTGATCGCGTGCGCGGTTCCGTCTCCATCGTTCCGCCAGTCAACGAACAATGTGGGACGTCTGAACCCGCATATCGCGATCAAAGGCACAAGTCGTTTATCGGCATGCCGAAGAACGCCTTCTCGCGGATTGATAGCGACTCTTCCGCGAGTATGCCAAGGCCACCAGATGGTCACTCCAGTAAGGATTGCAGACGCAATGGCAGCGATAATCGCGACCACGACACCGGCCCATGTGGCCACGACGGACGAATCCATAACCCACCAGCTTCCACGACAAAGGAACGACCAATGAGCACAACAGTACAGCAGAAGCACACCGACGGATGGGCGGTGGAGGCGGCTATGCATACCGGAAATTCTAAGCAAAGAGGTGGAGTGATGGATTCGACGATGTTGACGCCGAAGCAGGTGTCCGCGTTGTGCGATGGCCGGCCAAAAACCGAACTACACGCTCCGCCGCATCAAGACGCTGCTCGCCATCATCGCATGCACCGCCAGCGCCACACTCCTCTTCACCTGGCGTACAGCCGACTCACAGGCCGCGACAGTTCTCGTGAGCGTCATCTACCTGCTGACCGGCCTATGGCTGACCGTGCGGTTCGCGCCACGCGACTAAGACTTCCCACCAGCCGACAGTCCAACAAACAAACCATTAGGGATGTTTGCGCGGACATCCACGTGCACCAAATGTCGGCTGGCGGGAACCATAACTGAATATCGCCAAACAACAAAATCCGCCACGGCGTTTACATACACACTCTTCTGTCGTGGCATTCGGTTGGGCGACGGTTCGCCCGTCCACGGATTCCACCCTTCGATCTAATAACACTGCGGACGTCCCGCGTCCGTGAATCCCTTTCCTTTCAAATCCGCCTGACGGCTTCAATCACCGTCGGCCACGCCACCGACAGCGAACACGTTCAGGTCGTGTTCCAACAGTCAAAGGGGCGTTCGGAATCTCCATGGACGGCATCGGTTCGACTCCGATACCAGCCACTCAGCCCCACCCACTCGTCAGGACGGGGCACCAACTTCAAACCAAGCAAAGGAAACAGTATGAGCACTGAAATCCAACGATTCGACTTCAAGGGCGCGGCGCTGCGCACCCTGACCGACGAGCATGGCGAACCATGGTTCGTCGCCAAGGACGTATGCGATGTCCTCGGTTATATGAATGCCAGCAAAGCAATCAATGACCACGTTGACCAGGAAGACAAACTCAATAACGAATCGTTATCGAGTTTGGGGCAGCGTGGAGGTTGGCTGGTCAACGAATCTGGTCTTTACTCCTTGGTTCTGTCATCCAAACTGCCGACTGCAAAAGAATTCAAGCGCTGGGTGACTCACGAGGTGCTGCCGCAGATCCGCAAAACCGGCGGCTACACTCCCGACGTCCGAGTCGGATTCGGATGAGGACATCATGGCCAGGGCCGTGCTCGCGCGCAGAAGACCATACAAACAAAAGAACCAGCAGATCGCCGAACAGCAGACGC
>CYGL01000748.1_pt1 | contig 10430 bp, 15 predicted proteins | sample 485531 | NCBI WGS metagenome assembly CYGL01 (sample SAMEA3497897, study PRJEB9818) | human gut metagenome | reverse complement strand
CCCCCGCAACCCGCGTGGAGTATCGTACGTTTGGCCGCTGGGGTGTCTGCGAGCGCCCGTGGAAGCCGTTCCGGCATGGTTTTGATGTTTTTGCCCCGTTGTTTTCCGAGGCTGTTACGTTTGATTTTACGCAGTTTTGATATGTCACGAAATTAGTGTTGCGAATCGTTGGAATATATGCTATAGTAATAGCTATGGTCAACCAATGTAGGAATTGCGGCCACTTCTTCCAACCCACACCTAACCCTAGGCGTCCGAGACTGTTTTGCTCGGACAGATGCCGCAAGGCGTGGAGCCGCAAACATCAGATACCCCAAGCGCTCAGGGCATTGCGCCGTTGGGTGCGGGCCGATGGTAAGCGTCCGATTATGTGCGATGGGTCGCCGGCCAGTTCGACGGACTCAAGTACCTGGGCGTCATATTCGGAGGTCATGCGCTCGAAGGCCGGTGACGGTTATGGCATAATGCTCGGCGATGGGCTTGCGTGCTGGGATTTCGACCATGTTGATTTGACCAGTCCGCCCGCGAAGGCGATGGAGCTGCTGCCGGATGCGATCTATGCGGAGGTTTCGACCAGCGGACATGGGCTGCATGTGTTCGTGTGGTCGTCGGAGGCGAGCTTCCGGCGTGCCGGTGTCGAGTTTTATTCGCATTCGCGGTTTATTCGCATGACGGGAAGGAGGTGGCCGAAGTGACCACGGTTATTCGTAATCAGGGCACGAGTCTCGCGGTGCGTGAGAAGCTGGCCGCTGATGGCAGGCCCGTGTTGTTGGCGTTTTCGTGCGGCAAGGATTCCATAGCCGCGTGGCTGGCGATGCGGGATATGGGCATCGAGGTCGTTCCCGCGTATCTCTACTATGTGCCCGGTTTGAGGTTCGTGGACGAGGAGCTTGATTATTTCGAGCAGAAGTTCCAGACCCGAATCAAAAGGTATCCGCACCCGTCGCTGTACCGGTGGCTGAACAATGCGGTGTTCCAGGCTCCCGAACGGTTGAGGTTTATCGAGGCGGCGCGGTTGCCGGAGCCGTCGTATGAGCAGATGTGGGATTTCATCCGCGCCGACATCGGCTTGGATAAGAGCACGTGGTGCGCGGATGGCGTGCGTGCGGCCGATTCGATTCAACGTCGCGGCGCGTTCGTCCAGTACGGGTACTGGCGGCGCAACCTCAAAAAGGTCAGTCCCATCGGGGATTGGCTCAAGGGCGAGGTATTGGACTGCATTAGCGGGCATCATATCGAGCTGCCGTGTGATTATGAGTGGTTCGGCCGCTCGTTCGATGGCATCGACAAGCGTTTCACCAAGGTTCTCAAGGACAAGGCGCCGGACGATTACGCGACGCTGCTTGAATGGTTCCCCCTGTTGGAGGTGGATCATGTCAGGTGATTTCAGATTCGATTTTTCCAAGAAGAAGCCCAAGGGCAAGAAGGCTGTGAAGCCGGTGCCGGAGAATCTGGACGAGAACGCGAGGGAATACCGCGAGCGTGCCCGTGCGGAGCGCAAGCGGTTCGTGGATGCGACCGACAGCGAATTCTGGCTGTGCCTGTGCTTCCCGGCCCTCGTTGAGATGGCGCGGTGGCGTGAGCGTTTTGGTTTCGGCGATGAACACCGGATCTATGCGTACCGTGATGTCGAGAAGCTACTCGCCCCGTACAGGCCGGCCAGGTCGTCCGCCGTGGCGTTCGGTGCCGGCGTCGGGTTCGGTGGCGGCCTCGGGTTCGCGGAGAAGACGCCCGACCCGCTCGCCGACGTCAAATACACCGATGATCTGGAAAAGGATTGTCTCGCCGAGTTCGCCGCCCTGCACAAGGCGCTGGTTTCGGCTCGCAGTCCCAGGAAGCTCGTGGAGCCGACCGATTCCGAATACTGGTTCGCCATCGCGTTCCCGTTGCGAGACGACAAGGATTCTTTCCTTGCCGAGTATGGTTTTCGAAAGCTCGGCGACAAGTACCTGGACGGCGTGGCCGTCATGAAAAAACTTGGCGGGTGACGTTCCGCCTCCCAGGATTTGGCCGCTGTGATTCGCAGCGGCTTTTCTTTTGCCCTGAAAGGAGGTGGATCATGCGAAACCTGTTCCAGCGCGCCGGCAATGCGGTGCGTAATGCGGCCGGTCGTATCCGCAGCGCTTTTTCTCGCGGCGGATCGCGTACCTCCGGCTCCTGACATTTAGATTCGAGGTGATCCAGTTGGCCAAGACCACGACAGCACAGCCCAACCTGCCTGACGGCATCGAATGGCCCGAGGCGACCGTGCGATGGTGGGAGCATTTGGCTTCCACTCCAGGCGCGGACTCGTGGACGGAGGCCGACTGGGACAACCTCATGAACGCCGCCCTGATCCACGCCGACATCTGGGGTTCCGGCAATTTCGCCAGCGTGCCCATACTGAACAAGCTGCTGCAGGATTACGGGATCACGCCAGCCGCACGCAGCCAGATCACGCAGGCGAAAGTGAAACAGCAGGAGCGGCATACGCCGCTCGATGAGATAGCCGAACGACGGAAGCTGAGGGTGATCGAGGGTGGCAAGGCGAAGAGGCGTACAGGAACCTAGCTTCGCCCTGGTTCCCAAGCACGCGCAGTCCGAGGGAGGCGAGGCGTGCGCGCTCGCCGCCGGCTACGACATGAAGCCGGACAAGTGGCAGCGCATCGTGCTTGAGGGTTGGCTCGCCACGGATTCGAAGCTGCAATGGGCGGCGTCGGATTGCGGGTGCGCGGTGCCGCGCCAGAACGGCAAGAACGCGATTCTCGAGTTCACGGAGCTGTACCTTGCCGCGATCCTCGGCATGAAGATCCTGCACACGGCGCATGAGGTGAAGACCTGCCGCAAGCATTTCCTGCGCATGAAATACTATTTCGAGAACGCGCGCAAGTTCCCCGAACTGTCGGAACTGGTCACCTACATTCGGGCCACGAACGGCCAGGAGGCCATCGTGTTGAAGAACGGTGGCAGCATCGAGTTCATCGCCCGTTCGAAGAGTTCGGGCCGTGGCTTCACGGTGGACGTGCTGGTGTGCGACGAGGCGCAGGAGCTGACCGACGAGCAGATGGAGGCCATACAGCCCGCCATCTCGTCGGCACCCTCCGGCAACCCGCTGACCATCTACACGGGCACCCCCACACCGCCGACCTCGCCGGGCACGGTGTTCGCGCGCATGCGCCGCAACGCGCACAGGGACAAGCCGCCGAAGAACCTGTGCTGGTTCGAATGGGCGGCGAACGAGATAGGCGACGTGCACGACCAGCAACGCTGGTACCGATACAATCCATCGCTCGGCACCAGACTGCTGAAGAGCGTGGTCGTTTCCGAATCGGAGAAGATGACCCCTGACGGTTTCGCCCGCGAGCGTCTCGGCTGGTGGAACGATCAGGCCGGCGCGCTGTCCGATATCGATGTTGACGAGTGGGCCAAGTGCAAGACCGACAACCCCTGCATGGACGGCTACAACTCGTATGCGGTCAAGTTCAGCGCGGACGGCGCGAACGTCACCCTCGTGGCGTGCGTGCGCCCGCCCCGCAAGTCTGGTGAATTGCCGCACGTGGAGGTCATCGCCTCGCGCAGCATGCGCGGCGGCACCGGTTGGCTGGCCGACTGGCTGACCGCCGAGAAGGACGGTGCGGAACGATGGCGCAAGGCCATCGGCATCATCATCGACGGGCGCGTGGGAGCGCCCACCCTGGTCAACAGCCTCATCGACAAGGGCGTGTCCAAAAGAGTGATCGTGGTTCCGCGCCCTTCCGACGTGGCAGACGCTTGTTCGATGCTCGAACAGGCCATCAACGATCACAGGCTCACCCATTTCGGCCAGCCTCTGCTTGACGAGGCGGTGGGTCATGCGAAGCACAGGAAAATCGGAGACGGGTTCGGCTACGAGACGTCCATGGAGAACATCGACGTGAGTCCCGTGGAAGCGGTGGCTCTCGCGTATTGGAACGTCAAGACTTCCAAACGTCATCCGGGAAGAAGAGCAAAGGCGGTGGCATTCTGATGCAGATTCCCAGTCTTGAAAACGTGCAGGTCGATAATCTGCCCGACGAGTGCCGAGAACCGTGGGATTTGATGATACGTCAATGGTCCCAGAAGCTCGAACGTAACCTTTTGCGCACCAAATACTACGACGGACGAAACGAGCTTAAGAATCTGTCCATCGCCGTGCCGGACAGCATGGCGGGGATAAGCGAGGTCGTGGGCTGGCCGCAGAAATCGGTGGACGCTTTGGCCGACCGCATCGTGTTCGATGGTTTCGTCGGAGTCGGCGACGACGGCCGCGACCCGTTGGGTTTGGATTCGATTCTTTCCGACAACGACTTCGACGTGGAACTGCCGCAGGCCATCCGCAGCGCGCTCACCCATTCATGCTCGTTCCTGAACGTGCGCAGCGCGGAACCCGAGGATGGTCTGCGCTCGAAGGTGTCGGTATCGTTCCGCAGCGCGCTCTATGAGACCGGCCTGTGGGATTACGCCCGTCGCGGCCTGTCGGCGGCGTTGTCGATAACCGATATCGACCGCTCACAGTACGCGCAGGCGAACACCATCGTGCCTTCCGAGCTCATGCTCTACATGCCCGGCTACACGATTCGTATACGCCGCGCGCAATCAGGCCGCTATCATGCGGACGCTCCCCGGAACACGTACATGGATCATGTGCCCGTTTACCTGATCCCCTACCATCAGGACCTGAACCGCCCCTTTGGCCGCTCGCGCATCAGCCGCGAGGTCATGAGCATCACCGACACGGCGGTTCGCACCATGCTGCGCATGGAGGTAAGCGCCGAATTCTATTCGAGCCCGCAACGCTACCTCATCGGCGCTGACGAGCCGCCCGAGGACAAGAACGGCAAGAAGCTGACCGGCTGGGAAGCCACCATCTCGAAGATGCTCAACATCAGCCTCAACGAGGACGGCCAGGCACCCGCCATCGGCCAGTTCACGCAGATGACCATGCAGCCGCACACCGACATGCTTCGCGCACTCGCGGCACGCATGAGCGGCGCGACCGGCGTACCGCTCAGCCAGTTCGGCGTGATGACGGACTCCGGCCCTTCCTCGTCCGACGCGATCATGGCGGCGGAAAGCGAACTTGTCATCGAGGCGAAGAACGCCTGCCGCGCCATCGGCGTGCAACTGCGCAAGGCCGCGAGGGACATCGCCATACTCAACGGCACCAGCGAGGACAGCGACGAGCTCGACCGCCTGCAGGTCAACTGGCGTGACCCCGAACGCCCATCGCAGGCCGCGCTCTCCGATGCCATCGTGAAGCAGGTGACGGCCATTCCATGGCTCGCCAACTCCGACGTGGTGTTGGAGAAGCTCGGCTACACGGATTCCGACATCACACGCCTGTTGGCCGACAAGCGCAAGGCCGAAACCCGCAGCGTGCTTGACTCCCTCGTGAACGGAGGCAACAAGGATGACGGACAACCGGCAACTGAACCAGTTGCAAGCCAGCCAAGCCAGGGCGGTGGAACTGGCACGCCGCGATCTGGCGAAACTGTGGGAGACGCTGCAACAGCTCAGCCCTGAATGGCAGCGTGACATGCTGCTCGACTACGTGCCGCAACTGGTCGTCAAATACGGCGACCTCGCGGCGCAGGCCGCCTATGAATGGTATATGCGCGTCCGTGGCGAATCGGTGCCAGACCCGTGGGAGTACGACCTGTCCGACTCTTTCCCCGGCGACGGCATCGACAAGACCATACGCTGGCAGGCCGGCCACCTGTGGACGGACCCGCAGACCATGCAGGCGTATCTGGTCGGCGCGATGCAACGCTGGGTCATGTATTCGGGGCGTGAAACCGTTGCCCGCCTGTGCGAGCACGACCCGTCCGAACCACGGTACGCGCGCGTGCCGAGAGGCGCGAAGACGTGCGCGTTCTGCACGATGCTCTGCTCGCGAGGCTGGGTGTATCACAGCGAGAAGACCGCGAAATACGCCAAAGGCTCGTTCAGCCTGTTCCACGACGACTGCGACTGCCAGATCGTGCCCGAATGGGACAGGGACCAAGCTCACATCGAGGGCTACGACCCCGACCGCATGTACTCGGAATACATGCACGCACGCAGCCTCATCGAGAACGGCGGCCTGGACGACGACACCTATCGGATGATAAAGGCCACCACAAAAGGCAATCCCGACAATCCCAACGACCCGAACACGCTTGTCTACCTGATGCGCCGGCTTTACCCCGACCGTTACAAGGACGGGTATGGAGTACCCAGACCGTCCCGTTCGCACTGAATTTTCCCCAACCACCCGCACGGGTGGTTTTTTATGCCCGAAACGGGCCCAACCCACTAGGAGGAACCATGACCGAAGAGGCCAACGGCAACCAGCAGGCGGCATCGACCGATAACGGGGCGAAGCCGCCCGAAATCGACTACGAGGCCAAATACCGGGAGGCCGTCGCCCATTCCCGCGAATGGGAGAAACGCGCCAAGGACAACAAGGCAGCCGCCGACGAGCTGCAACAGCTCAAGGAGGCCCAACTGTCCGAAGCCGAAAAGACAGCCAAACGCATCAAGGAGCTTGAGGCCAAGAACGCCGCCTACGAGGCGGAGAAACAGCAGAACGAATGGAAGACGCAGGTCTCCAAGGAAACCGGCGTGCCCATCGCACTGTTGCACGGCTCCACGCTCGAAGAAATGCAAGCCAACGGCAAGGCGCTCGCCGACTACATCGCCGACAAAACCAAGCCCACGGTGCATGCCGCATCCGAATCCAACCAGCCGCCCGCACCATCCGGCACATCCGGCGACTGGATCCGTGACCAGTTCCTCAAACAAAAGCAGAAATAACCCCCATAGAAAGAAGGTATGACGATGGCTTCCAACGTGAACTCCATCATCACCAGCGGCGACCTCGGCGGCGGACTCATCCCCACCGAATACGCCACCCAGATTATCCAGGACGCCCCCAAGTCGAGTGTGTCCCTCACCCGCATGCGTCAGATTCGCATGAGCACCCGCACGCGCACGCAGCCGGTGCTTGACTCCAAGCCGATCGCCTACTGGGTTGGCGGCGATACCGGCCTGAAGCAGACCACGAAGATGAAATGGTCGGGCCTAAGCATCACGGCCGAGGAGCTTGCGGCCATCGTGCCCATCCCGGAGGCCGTCATCGCGGATTCCGGCATCCCCATCTGGTCGGAGGTCATGCCGCGTCTGGCTTCCGCGCTTGGCTACAAGCTGGACCAGGCGACACTGTTCGGCGTGGACAAGCCTTCCAGCTTCCCTGACGGCATCATCCCGCAGGCCATCGCGGCGCACAACACGCTCACCCAGGGCAAGGATCTCGCCAAGGACGTTGCCAGCATGGGTCAGAAGCTCGCCGAACAGGGCTTCGCCATGAACGGCTTCGCCAGCAAGCCGGGCCTGAACTGGGAGCTTATCGGCCTGCGCAACGCCAACGGCAGCCCGATCTACGTGCCGTCCCTCGCCTCGGGGGCGCCGTCCACCCTGTACGGCTTCGGTCTCAACGAGGTAGACAACGGCGCGTGGGATGCCACCAAGGCCGTGCTGCTCGGCGCGGACTGGTCGAACTTCGTGGTCGGCATCCGTCAGGACATCACCTACAAGCTGCTTGACCAGTCGGTTATCTCGGACGATAACGGCAAGGTGATTCTGAACCTCGCGCAGCAGGATTGCGTCGCCATGCGCGTCGTGTTCCGCGTCGGCTTCCAGATCGCCAACCCCATCAACGACGTGCAGTCGGACAAGAGCAAGCGCTTCCCCGCGTACGTCATCGCGCCGGCCACCGGAACGTCGGCGGCCACCGGAGTGTGATGGCCATGGGACTGAACAAGCAGATACAGTTCGTGCGTCAACCGAAGCCGACTGACGGCGAGATTATCGCTCAGGTGGCCGTTTTTGACGGGGAAGGCAATCCGGTCGATGTAGGCGGCGCTCCCACCGCCGACACGCTTGCCGGTGCCACCAACACCGGCAAGGCGGTGCTCAAGGCCACGGATGCGGCGGAGGCGCGCAAGGCCATTGGCGCGGGAACGTCCAGCTTCAGTGGAAGCTACAACGACCTGTTGAACAAGCCGACGATTCCGCCAGCCTACACGCTTCCCGCAGCCACGGCTGCGGCGTTGGGTGGCGTCAAGAAGGGTGCCGCGATTCCGGACCTCGCAGCCTCCGCGGATGCGGCGACCATCGCCACGAAGGTCAACAGCATCCTCACCCAGTTGCGCGCGATCGGTGTCATCGCCGTCTGACGTGGGGAGGTGCGTTATGGCCGACGAAACGGAAGAAAACCCATTCGCCACCCACACGGAATTGTCCAAACGCTGGAAGCAGATGCCGGACGACCCGGATTATGTTGACCAGCGGCTGGCTGATGCATCGCAGTTCATTCGCGAGCAGTGTCCCGGATGGCGCGATATCGCATCCGCCACGTTGGAACGCATCGCCTGCGAGCTCGCCAAGGATGTGATCTCGTCCGACATGCAGACCGAGGGTGCCGGTTTCGATACGACCGGTGCCAGCAATCTCAGTCTCACGGCGGGCAGTTTCACTCAGTCGATGACCTTCTCGAATCCTCGCGGCGAATTCTATCTGTCCAAGGGACAGAAGAAGGCGCTTGGGCTCACCGGCCAACGCTTTTACAGCGTCGACCTGTCGAGCGGGGAGGCGTCATGAGGGGCGAGACCGTGAAGGTGCTGCGCTACACGCCGACCGGCGAGAACGACCCGGGCGGCTCGCCAGTCACCAAGGTTGATATCGAGTCGGTTGGCAACGTGCTTGTCTCGCCCGGCGCGATGAGCAACGCCACCGACTCGATTCGACCTGACGGCGTGACCGTTGCATTCACCTGCTTCTTCCCCCGCAGCTACGCATACCGGAGTCTGCGCGGGGCGATGGTGCGCATCGATTCCCATGACTACAAGGTGGTCGGAGACCCGAGGCCTTTGGGCGGCGGCATGAAGCCGACCGCATGGAACATGAGCGTCGAACTGACAGATTCGGAGGGCTGATGTCACGCAATGTGAAACTCAACTACGCGGCATTCCAGGAGTTCCGTCGCACGGAGGGCCTGCGCATCGTCAAAGCCGAGGCGGAGAAGATCGCAGGACGCGCAAACGCCGCCGCCATGCGCGAAGTCCATGTGCCGTCCGGTGATGACATGACACCACGTTACGAGGCCAGTGCGATCCCCGGCGCGAAGGGCGCCACCGCCCACGTGTACCCGGCGAATCGGGCCGCCGGCGTCGATAATGCATTGCACAACACGCTTGCCAAAGCAGTGGGGGGTGGTGGCTGATGGCCGTCAACGCGGAAAAACTCGTCATGGACTGGCTCAACGCGGACCCGACGATCAAGGCGTCATGGCCGGCCCGGTTCGACGTGCCCGCCGAGTCCAGCGCCACGCACCCGATGCCGTTCGTCACCGTCGAACAGGTCGGAGGCATGGACGAACGGTTCCGCAGCCTGCCGCTCATCGCGGTGCAGGTGTGGGGCGAGTCGCGCTGGCTGGTCTCCGAGGCCGCAGCGAAACTCATACTCCCCCGTCTCAAACGTATCGTCGAGCTGCCCGAGGTCGCCGACATCGACATCACCGGCCGCACGCATTTCCCCATGCCCGACGGCCGGCCCCGCTACCAAATCATCATCCAATTGATTATCAAATCAGACGATTAGAAAGGTTTTGAATCATGGCTGATTCCACAACCAACGATTCCACCATGGTGTCGTTGGGCAAGTTCAAGGTCGGCGGCTACGCCTACTGGGCGCCGGCCGGCACCACACCGCCCGAAGACTCCTCCACCGTGCTGCCGGCCGCATTCAAGCTGCTCGGCTACCTGTCCGAGGACGGTCTGACCATCACGTCGGACACGGACACCACCGAGGTCAAGGACGCGAACGGCACCACCGTGCTCAAGGTCATCTCCAGCTTCAGCGAAAGCTACCAGTTCGCCATGCTCGAAATCCTGCGCGCCGAGGCCGCGAAGCTCCGCTACAACACGGACGCGGTCACCGGCACGGACAAGAGCATGACGATCAAGCACCAGATGCCGTCCGACGAGGACTTCGTGCTCGTGTTCGAGATCGCGATGAGTATGGCGATGTCCCTCGCGGCCTTGCGCAGTTGCACGCCGATGGCGCGGCAGGCGTTCTTCGCCTCGATGACAAGTTCGCTTTCCGCCGCCATGATCGCGTCGGACGAGGAAGGGCCGGAGTCCGTCATCACGCCGAACTGGCTGAGCGGTACGCCGGTCGCGCCGCTCATGCGTGCCGCGAGTGCGCGAAGCATGTCGGTGTGCGGCTGCATGGTCATCTGCGTGAACTGGCCGATGGCGGGTGCCTGGCCGTCCTCGTTGAGGCTGATGTTGAGCATCTTCGAGATGGTGGCTTCCCAGCCGGTCAGCTTCTTGCCGTTCTTGTCCTCGGGCGGCTCGTCAGCGCCGATGAGGTAGCGTTGCGGGCTCGAATAG
>CYGL01000747.1_pt1 | contig 10431 bp, 6 predicted proteins | sample 485531 | NCBI WGS metagenome assembly CYGL01 (sample SAMEA3497897, study PRJEB9818) | human gut metagenome | reverse complement strand
GTGCTATTCGACAGTTTGGAATGGATGCAGGTGAAGCCGGACACGTTGCGGATGTGTTTGCGCGCGCTGCCGCTGATACCAACGCAGAAACGAAGGATATGGGGTATGCACTGAAATACGCCGGTACTGCCGCCAATTCCGCCGGTTGGTCTTTAGAACAGACTGCCGCCGCGATCGGAATCATGAGTGACGCTGGAATCAAAGGAGAACAAGCCGGTACAACGCTGCGCGGTGCATTAACTCGCTTGATGAAACCAACTGCAGCAATGAACGCCACAATGGAGCAATATGGCATTTCTATATACGATAGCAATGGCAAAATGAAATCCTTGTCTGGTATCACCGAACAATTACAAAGCAAACTAGGCGGTTTATCTGACGAACAGAAAAACAGCGCACTAGCTACCTTGTTCGGTACAGAATCACTAAGCGGGATGTTGGCACTAATGAACGCAGGACCGAACGAAATCGATAAACTAACCAAGTCATTAGAAAACTCCGACGGATCAGCGAAAAAAATGGCGGAAACAATGCAGAATAACCTAAAAGGCGCTTTGGAAGAGGCTGGCGGATCTTTAGAAACAATGGCAATCACAATCTATGAAGATTTAGAGCCGACGCTCACACGCATCGTCAAGGCGTTTACAGACATGGTTAACGCGTTCAACGGACTGCCTGAGCCTGTACGCAAGTTTATTGTTGTATTCGCGGCAATCTTAGCAGTTGCAGGACCACTCTTATGGGCGTTAGGCAAATTCACAACATTTTATCCTCGGTATTCCTACGACAATCGCAAACGCAATCACGATACTAGGTAAACTAGGTGGAGCGTTCAAACTATTATTTTGGTATTGTCGCGGCGCATCCTTTCGTTAGCGATTGCTCTAGCAATTTGCAGGTTTGATTTTATACTTTGTTCACTTATACAACACCAACGAAGAGTTCAGAAATAAGGTAAACGAGTGCTGGAACGCCGTTAAAGAAACAGTTAAAAGCTCAGTGGAACAATTTCAGCGCGATATTGACGATATCAAACGCTTCTTTACAGAAGGTTGGGAAGACGTCAAAAACAAAGCTAGCAGAGCGTGGGAGGCAATCAAAGGCTTTCCTAAGAGTGCGTCCGACTACATCAAACAAACGTGGGAAGGTACAAAACAATGGTTTGCCGACACATGGGAAGGCATCAAACAAGGCGCTATTAACAAATGGGAAGAGTTGAAGCAAGGCGTTGTTGACAAGTGTAACAACTTAGTAGATGGCGCGCAACGTGCATGGGATAACTTCAAACAAGGCATATCCGACGCTGTAGATCGCGCGATAGGTTTCTTCGATCGTTTGTGGAACATCGACCTAGCAGCGGCAGGACGCGCGATTATTGATGGTTTCTTGAATGGTATCAAAGAGAAATTTGAGAGCGTGAAGAGTTTTGTAGGCGGAATTGCTGATTGGATTAAGGATCACAAAGGACCTATCAGCTACGACGAACGCCTGCTAATTCCTGCCGGTAAAGCAATCATGAACGGATTACTGGGCGGACTAGAAAGCAAGTTCGGCGCAGTACAACGTTTCGTTGACGGTGTAACAGCTTGCCTAAGCGATACAAGCGTAACAAACGGTATCGACAGTGCGATCAACGATGTAAATCCGACAATGACAATCGACAAGAACACAAAATCACGTGTACGTCATGAAATCGACGGATCAAGCACACAACCGGCATACATCACGTTGAGCATGGGCGGTCAAACGTACAAAGCCTTCGTTTCTGATATTTTCGATGAACACGAGAACGAAACCGACGTTCGCTTAGATGTATTCTAATAAGGAGGTAGCAAGATGTACAACTTTAGAGACACGACAAGCGATTGGCATTTTCACGAAGAATGGTTGCCAACGGTAGCTATGAACTTCGATGGCGGTTTCATTGAGCACATCGTCCCCGGATATCGAACCCTTACGGTATCCGGGCGTGAAATGCTCGGTGTAGAGCTAACAACAGAAGATGTAGCAAACGGCTGTATTGTGACCGAGGAACGGTTGCCAGCACGTGAGCTTGTAATTACATACCAACTAGACGCGAGCAGTTCAGAAGAGCTTTTAACACGTTTTAAACAACTAGAAAGAGTGCTAATGACAGGTAAGGATGTACCTATCTTTTTCAACGACGAACGCGATTGGCTTTATTACGGCAGACTGTCAGAAGTAGATAGTGTACCTGTAGAAAGCAACAGCGTAGTAAGTAGCTTCACTATCTTGTGTAGTGATCCAAGACGTTTTGGTAGAGATATGACGATGGGGAAAGGTGTCGTAAAGCATCTGGGCTTGTTGATTCCTACAAGCATAGAATTTGACGTTTATTCTAATATCCCTTATTCGCTTTCTAACGGCGTTCAAACAATTAAGGGGATAAGTAATAGCGCGGAGGATGTAACGCACGTTAAACTCGATTTTATGACGTGCGAGACGTATTCTAACGGCAAACTAGACTATAAAATCATCTCTTTAGATTCTGTATTTCGTAAAACTTTACGCTAAGAAAACGGTAATAGGAAATAACCGGGAATGTAGACAACTTAATTATTCATTATTCGGAGGTGTCATAATGCTTTATTTGTTCAATGGATTACAACAACTAATTAAGCGAGTACCGCGTACAAAAGATCGGCTCGCTAGTGCAATACAAAGAAATTACAGCAGAACGGACAGAGTTATTAAACGACACGCTTGAAGCAAGTTGTTTATACGATGAACAAATCGAGAAAGCTTTGTTTATGGCGGTTAGGGAAGACAATAACGAGTTTTCCCTTTACCGCATTTTATCTACCAAGACCAGCCGCAATGTGTTAGGACTAAGCGGCGTGAACTTCGGTTCTGATGAATTGGATGGATACGTAGTAAAAGACATCCGCCCGAACAATGAAGCGGCACAAACACTTATCAATCGCTTATTTGAGAATGCAGGCGTCGAAGGATGGGAAATCCGTGTACATACACCGCTACCAAACATTACGGATAACTTCTACTATGTAACTGTCAGAGAGGCGTTAAAACAGTTACAGACGCACGGTATCGAGTTTACGTTCAGTTGTGACTTAACAGAGAATGGTATCGCTAAAAAATATTTAGACGTGTACGACAAGATAGGAACAAACACAGGCACACGCTTTACATATGGAGATAAAGCACTAACGGTAGAAAAAGAAATCGAACGTACGAACATCGTGACCTCACTCATTGGACGTGGGCGAGGGGAAGAGGTCGGAGACGGATACGGACGGCGTATCGAGTTTGACGACATAGAGTGGTCTAAAGCAAAAGGAGACCCTTTAGATAAACCGAAAGGGCAAATCTTCCTAGAAGACCCCGAAGCAACGTTAAAATATGGTATTCCTGTAGGTTCAGGCATGCGAAAACGTGAGAAAGTTATCATTTTTGACGATTGTGATAGCACGGTGGAACTAATCAAGCTCACTCATGCGGCATTGATCGAAAACCAACGTCCGCTAGTACAATTCAGTTCTACAGTATTAGGCGCGGAATATATTGGGAACACCGTGACGATCCACAGACACGACAGAGGTTACCATTACGAAACGCGTATATACAAACAAGAGCGCGACTTTATCCGCAATATCAAGAAAGTGTACTTAGGAGACAACCTAACGAGCAATAGCAAAACAAGCACGCTAAGCGCTGTTCAGTCTATCAACACGATGGAAAAAACAAAAATGACGTTCTTTCAATCGACCGAGATTAGTAAGTTCCAAGATGATATCATGCGTGGTGCTGGTAAAGAGGGCGGCTCGATTTACCAAGTGAACGGAATTGAAGCCGGTGTATCTGACAGTCGCGAAGTATATGAATATGTGTGGATGAACGGCAGGAACATCCCTAGCTCGTCTCATTTCATGACAGCGAATAGCGAAGGCATCAGCTTCAAAGAATGTAAGAAAGGCGAATGGAAAACAATCAAAGATGTTCACAACGGCGCGTCGCACACTGCATGGACGATCGATGGAACGTTTAACGCTAACTTTATTATGGCGGGCATTTTACGAGGTATCCTTATCGAAGGGGCGTTACTCAAAACGTTCTACACTGAAGGAAACCAAAAGCAATACCAAGCCGTTATGGATCATGGAAAATTTGCTATCCAAACAGCAAAAGACACGCCGAACGAAATTGACTACTCCGATAAGAATTGGCGCGACAAAGTACAAGGTAACATGATTGCGGAGTTCAAAGGTACGTACGACGCAAACACAAACCGGGCAAACGGCGCGGCAATCATCAAGGCGAAAAATCAAATCTTTTCAATCAACGTAATGGGCGAAGAGTTCAGTACCTCTATTTTCCAAATACCGGCGGACGCACACGCGGACAACCTCAAATACAGAATGAGAGGTAAAGGAAGCTTTGAAGATGGACAAATCACTTTCAATGACAAGGTAATCTTTAAGAAAGGTTTTGAAGTGCAAGGAGAAACGTTCTTCCATAATAACGTAACAATGAATAGCAACCTTGCAGTCAAAGGCGGGCTAACAATTAACAACGGTCAAGCTGTTTATCCGGGGCAAGGCGGCGGAGCAAGCGGTGGCGGTGGCGGTACTGGCGGCATGCCAGATGACTTGAAAACCGACGTCGAAAAACGTGCATGGCAAATCTACGATATTCTTTGCGCAAACAAATTCACGAAGCAAGCGGCATGCGGTATCTTAGGGAACATGTATCAAGAAACAGGCTACACATTCGATCCTGATACTCGACAGGTCGGCGGACCGGCATATGGATTGGTTCAATGGGATGGTTCGGCATATCCATTGGTAGGACCAGCAACTTATGACGGTAAAGTGTACGTCCAAAACTTATTCAACGCCGCAAACATCAAAGAACCGGTAGAAAGCTTACGCGGACAAGTTCAGTTGCTTCTATGGACATTCGGAACGTCTCAATGGATGGGCGTTATCGAACCGACGACAGTTGCCGGATTGAAAGCATGTACTGATCCTAGACTAGCGGCACGAGCATTCGAACGTAATTACGAACGTCCGGCGGCTACTCACCCGGAACGCGAGGACTACGCCGTACAATGGTACAATAGATTCAAGGATTTAAAACCGACACAAGCGACAGGCGAGGCGGGATTGAAACACTTAGAAAGTCTCATGAATACACGTGTAGGTAACGGACAATGTTACGCACTTTCCGCAGAGTATTCGGGTTTCTTAGGTGGCTGCGGAATGGGAAGCGGAACGAAATACAGTTTTTCTCACGTAATCGGGGACACTACAGCGGCATCGAATATCGGTTCGGGTTACGATTGGGGTGCTGTAGGTTGGAAAGTCATTTTCAATCCTTCTTTAGACCAACTTGTCGCCGGAGCTATCATCAATTGGACGCAAGGCGCAAGCGTCGGCGGACCGAATGCATGGACGACCGACCCGACCTATGGACACACAGGCGTCATTCGCGGAATTGAGGGCAACGCAATCCTTACATACGAACAGAACACAGAATACGGACAAGTTGTTGCGAAGTGCGTACGTGGTTTCATTAGCGCCGGCAGCATCGCATCTATCTGTATTCCACCAAAATAAAAGGGAGTGTAAAACGTGGCGAAAGTAAATTACAAAGCGGTTCTTTCGTTAACAGAACCGAACCATCAAATTTTCTTACGATTCCGACAAGACGACACGCAAACACAAACCCTTTCAGTAGAAATCACAGCGAACGGAAGATTGTTTCCGTTCGTTGGTTATACTGTAGAGTTTGTAAATATCACACGTTCCGACAGTGGACAACCAATCATCGAACGCGTTGACGAAGTTTATCCGCAAGAATCAAGAATCGAATTCACACTAGGCGCACGTTCCTTACAATGGTTAGGAAAAAACGTAGCGTATTTTAGTTTTAAAGACGAAACAGGTAACGAAGTATTTTCAACAAGCAACTTTGAATATGAAGTTATTCACGGTGTACATAAAGAGCCTATCTTAGATAGTGGATACTTATGGCAAGTGGACGAGCTAATCGAACGCATTAAAGCGTATATGGTAGAAAATCAAGCAGATTGGGAGAAATTTATTAAGGATAACAAAGAATTCCTAGAAAGTTTCGATCCGGGCGGGGCTATCTTGAATGAGATTATCGAAGCACGAGGCGACTACGACACGTTAGCAGAACGCTTAGAAGCGTTGGAAAGAGGGCTAACCTTCGATGTTCCTGTAGGCGCGGAACAAGTACCAATTCGTATCGACAAACGTTTCTGTGATAACGGATCATATAAAACGATTGTACCATTAAACCTAGAAGAAGTTATCAAGAATGCTGATACCTCTAAATTTAACATGGGGTTCGTCACAGACACGCACGTCGATTCTCACCAACAATTCTCTGATGCGCCAGACAGTAAAGCGAAGATGGAACGCCGCTGGAATATCGTCGGGCAGTTCCGTACATTAGAAAGCTTTACGGATGTAATGGTGTATGGAGGCGACAATATCGACGGATACAGTGGCGCGACAGCGCAAGGGATTTATCCTTACACGCCGAAAGACAGACGCACAAAAAACTTACACGTAGCAAAACGCTTCGCTAGCGCGGCAACTGCCGGCGCAAAAGTACCTGTATTGCTTTGTCAAGGTAACCACGAAACAGGAAAAAATCCCTTATTCGAACGATGGACGTAGCCCACAAGATTCGTTGACCGGTGCTGACTTTACAGAGTATTACAACGGGTAACTATGGTGGCGTCTTGTTCCCAGAAAAGAAAGTTGCTGTCTACCGTTTGAATACGGACGATTTCAGCGACGCTGTGGATTCGCAAGGTAAATTTATCGAGTATTCAGGTTATAACAAAGGTGAAAGTTTTGCCGCCGGTATTTTCGGACAAACACAACTACACGCCTTTGGACGTTGGTTAGAACAGCTCGACAGAAGTTATCACGTTGTTCTTGCGTGCCACGTACCACCAGAAAGAGAAAATGACGTAGTGAACGTAACGAAATTCGCAACCTTGCTAGACGGTTTCAAACAAGGCGCGAACGTAACAATCAACTACAACACATTGCAAGGGTACAACCCTAACCCTATCGGACAAACAACGTATAATTTTGCTGATAAGGGTAGCGGTGTAATCGTTGGCATCTTCGCCGGACATTGGCACTACGAGACGGTAAAACAATTAGGCACAACGCAAATCATCGTTTGCACGACAGGTTATTGCGAGCCGGAAAACTACGACACAGACAAAGAAGCGGGCTTCGCGAACGTACGCATTGACACTGCAAAACGTACAATAGAACTACAAGGCGTAGGGCACTACAGCAGTAGAAACTTTACGTATTAAGGAGGTTTAATCAGTGGATAAAGAAATCAAAGCTTTGAAAGATTCCGTCGAATGGATCTTACAACAACTAGAAGTACACTTCGACGGCACACCACAACAAGCGCACGTAGATGCTACACCGTTGAACGCTGGCTTCTGTACACCAGAAATCGCAATGAATGCGCGTGGGATTGGTTTGAAAAACAACGAGTTAAATAAACAATACCCTAGTGTTTACGATGTTCCACCGGGCTTCTACGCTACCACTAACCAATGGTACAAGAATGGACAAATCACTTTTTGCGGCGATGGTTCAATCATCATGCTCGGCGTTATGCAAGAACACAACGAGCGTAAGTTGATTTGGGTTTCTGACGGTTACGGTGGCAACATCTACATCGCACGTACGCACGGTAAAGACAACGGATATAACAGTCCGGGCTTCCGTAAAGTATTTACCACATTTACGCTGTTTGAAGGCGACAAATCGGGTAAAGGTACGACAATCGACTTAACGGACAGTATGAAACACTATACCTCTATCCGCATCCACATTGCCGGATGGGGCGGACAAGTATATGAGGCGAACAACGTACAAGCTCCGGTCGTTATGTTCACAAACCTATATGATGATGCTGGAGGAATGGAAATGTACGAATTAAAACTAGAACGTGTAACTGATACGCGTTACAAAATTGCTCGTTCTGCGCAAGCGGCAATTACAAGCGCAATGAACTACCATCAAAACGAAAACGCAGCAATCCACATTACAAAGATCGAAGGTGTGAAATAATGGCACGTATCATCAAAAGCGGACTTATCAAAGTACCCACACAACCAAAGGATTTCGATTTAACAGCGACCGGGCTTGTGTTTAGGTCATATGATAACCAACCGGCGCTAGAATTTAACATCGAGAAACAAGACGGTACGCCGGCAGATTTATTAGGCGCTACGCTTCGGCTTTTGATGTATGTTTATGACGAGGTAGACGGAACAGTGACAAAAGAGCCTATTCCTTTTATCACGAAAAACCTCATTACAGAAAGCTTCCTAAACGGTCATGTAAAATACATCCTACCAGAAGCGTTGAAAGCCTATAACGGCGTCGTGGAAACTTACGTATATATCGAGTATCCAGACGGATCAACAAGCGATAACTTAGGCTTCACTTTCCGTATGAAACGTTCAGCAATCGACGGGCTAGCACAAGATAAAGCTGACTACTTCATTGAAGACTTCAAACAATTGTTAGCGGCAGCAAGCTTAGAAGCAAACAAAACAATCGAAGGGCTAGACACCGAAATTAAAAACTTGCAACAAGCGGCAAAAGACGCAAACAAAGCAGTTGACGGCGCGATGGATCGTATTGACGGACTAGAAGCAGAAATCGGACAACTAGAAAGATTGCGCGAAATGTACATCGATACATTAGGCTTCGAAGGTTATGATTACAGCGGACGTCCGAACTTAATGCCTAACCTAGACTTTTCTAAGTTAAGCAGAACAAACGCAAATATCCAAACACCGCATCCTTATGTAAAAGACGGCGGCACGTTCTTCATTCTTGACGCAACAGACACAAGTGCGGCGGGCGTGACGCGAAACGTGTTTATCCCAATGCTAGGACGTTTAGAAAAAGGCGCTCATTATGCAGTAACTATCCCAATGATGGTATCCGAAGACTTCGGAACAGATTACGGCGGTAGTCCTGTTTATCCATATAACACAACCGACGGCGCAACAACTACGCGTCCTTTGGCAATGACACCTAACGCGGACTGTCGCGGAAAATGGCAATTTATCAAGAAAGCTTTTACCGTTCCTAGCAATATGATGGACGGCAGCTTCGCACCGTTCTTGCAAGTTTATCAAAACGCAAACCAAACAGGAAAACTCTACATCGGTTACGACATCAAAATCGAAAAGATTGCCTCATTAAGCGACCAAGCGACCCCGTTCCAACCAAACTTATTGGCAGAACCTTATAACATGTGTCGCGAATATCCTAACGAGAACATTGCCGATCCTAAAGTTAAATTTCCAATAACCACTACAAAATATCCTCTATACACACATGGCATTCTAAAAAAATGGACACTGGGAAAAACGTATTCTGTAACTATGAAAGCTACAAAGCCAACTACTCAAAAATTTTATGTATATCTAGCAAGTGGAAACATATGGGCAGGAAGTATGGCGCCTGTTGAAGGTCTAGTTGATGTGTGGACACTTACGTTTACAGTGCAACAAGATCATATAGTTCAAGGCGCTGATAAAGTGGTATCTATATATCAGTACCCGACAGAAACAAAAGGCGAAGTCAAAATTGATTGGCTCAAGATTGAAAAAGGCGACACACGTACACCAATCGATGCACCAACCTACAAAGGACTAGGCATCCTAGATACGAACGACCCTACGAAATACGTATGGAATTATACGGAATTAGTAGACGTCGACGGCATCCAAGATGCACTAGAACACGTAGAACAACGCACGCTAGTTCTTGAAGACGAACAAGAGAAACTAGACGGACGACTAACTAACGTAAACAGCACGCTGAACACCGTGCAAAGTACCGCGGATCAAATTCTAGCTGAGGTAACAGCGGCGGACGTAATGAAAGAAACAGACTTGCCGAGCTATCTAGCAAACAAGCCGATTGTTGCCGGTGGTATGGCAGACTTTGCCGATAAGGTAACAGTTAAAAAACATCCTTGTCCGCATAGTTTAGCTGGCACTGCAAAACCTTTAGACCACGCGGACATGGCGCCAAATGCGTTATTTAAATACGAACTAAACCAAGCGCGTTATGACAACTTCGGCAAGCTAGATGGTAAAACGCTATTACTTTCCACGACAGCAGCGAACGAAGTTGCGGTATTAGGTTTGAAATTTGATTTAATATCACAAATTTCAAAAGACTACCCAACATTCTTCGATGATTGCGCAACGAAAGCAGAAAAAGTTAAAAAGATTCAAACCTACATCGAGGACGCTATCTTAACAATCTACGGACAAGGTTTATCATCGAATATCGAAGTAAGCGCGGCGACGGGTAACACGTGGTCGGCAAACATGACTTTCCAACAAGGAACACA
>CYGL01000746.1_pt1 | contig 10447 bp, 14 predicted proteins | sample 485531 | NCBI WGS metagenome assembly CYGL01 (sample SAMEA3497897, study PRJEB9818) | human gut metagenome | reverse complement strand
CGGGTTAAATTTGTAGAGTTGATGTTTACACCTGGTTCAAGTGGGTTCTTACTAAATTTTGACAAGCAATGTACTAACCCAAAAAATGTACAATGTTTGAACAATCAAGGTTTAATCACTAGCATTAACAAAAAATTCTAAGTTTTCCAGTTGGGTAATACATCGCTAACATATGTTACTAATTTATAACCCTAGCACTAGAGATGTAGCTATTCAATATCTTCTATTTTACTATTTTAGATAAGGGGGTATCTATATATGTTTCCATTTAATGATCCGTCATTTAATAAAGACTGGGACGAGATTTGTAACTGGTTCGGTGATAAAAGGCATTTTCGCCCCTGGTATGATGATGATGCAGACTATAACACGAACGCCAAAAGCTATTATGATTTTCTTGCAAGGTTTATCCGTCAACTTGACTACATGATTACCTTGATTAACAAACTTCTAGATGAAAACATTGAAACGCTTGAAACAAACACAGTTAGGCTTTTAAAAGACGGTGACTGGAAAAAATACCATATTGAAAATGGTAAAATAGTTTATGATACAGGCGGTTCAAATATTGAAAAATTAAGCGCATATGTTAAAATTTCAAAAGCTAGTCTTAACGATATTGTCGCTAAAGACGACGGAATTTGGAGCGAAAACTTTCAACCAAAAATCGATGCTTTAAATAAAAGAATTGATGATCTAGATGCTAAAGTAGAACGTTATCACAACGAACTTTTAAACCTTATCAATGCACTTACGCAACGTGTATCAAGCCTTGAAAACCGCATGACTAACCTTGAAAACAGGGTATCGACCCTTGAGGGTGCACTAAAGAAACTGTTAACCAACTTGACTAACACGGGCGCATGGTCATATACTGGTAACATTTTCAGCGGTAATTTGAACAACGGCCACAACCTCGCAACTGGTAACATCAACCTGTTTGGTGGAACGGCTGACGGCAATTCGTTTATTCGTACAACAAGCGGACAACAAGAAAATGATGTCACGGCGGGTATTTAGGAGGTGTAGCGCATGGTTTTACAACTTAAAGCCTATTTTGGCGGTGGAACAACAGGCACACACCCTGTTAAAGAAGTTACAGGCATACCCGCATGGTATAGTGATGATTTTGGAACTTTTGTAACAAAGATCAAAGATCATAATAATTGGTGGTGGGACGATAGTCACGATTTTATATACTCTTTGAACGGGGACATAGGATTTATTCAGTATGGTACTAACCGTTCAGACTTTGCTAGTGTTCGTTTCTGCTTTGAAAAGGTAACATGGACAAATGAAAGTATTGATGCTGACGGAAACGTTACGGCAGATGTCACAATTGAGGTTAAATATTTTGGTGGTCAAAAAACCACTATGTCACAGGCGGGCTATCCAGTCACTAACTCACTTGTTTTCAATGAGCAAGCAATTGCGTCCCACACTGGTAATACAATCGATAGCTATGCTATCCAATGTAATCCGCAAACATTTCATGTTAGTGTAAAAATACCACCGCAACAATATGCACAAAATTTGAAGTTAGTTTACAAATCGGTCTATCCACAGGGACAAATTGCTAATGCAGAGTTACAAATAGGGTTTACTTTGTATAACCCTACACCGCCCGTATATGTACCCATGGCAATCAGAAAATCGAGTGCATGGAAAAGCCTTAACGCAAATCATGGTTTTATCCATATCAGAAAATCTAATGCATGGGTAGACAAAAGCAAGGAAAACACGTCTACACAAAGACATGAAAACACTGGGCATAACCGTATTAGAAAATCGGGTAAATGGCTACAGTTGCCAAAAATGTAAAAAGATGTTGACATACTGAAACGATATGCTATAATATAGTTGTTGGGTATGTTGTATCTGATATTTTCCACTGTTCCTTGATATTTTTCCACCGTAAATTTTACGGTGGTTTTTTATTTTATTGTTGACATTCAGAAACATTATGCTATAATAATAATTGTAGCAAGGCTACAAATACAAAGTATCATACCTATTTACTTTTACTTGGTGTTGTGTTTTTTCCATAACAAAGTTTCCTTTCTTCTAACTCATTATAACGTAATTAGCAATCGGGTCTTGACCGATTGTTTTTTTTATGCTATTATAAATATGCGGGGTAATCCGTAAAAATTTTAAATGAAAGTACAAATTTTTCTCTTTTTACGCTCATGTATAAAAATGCATGGGGCGATTTTTCATAGGAGGTATACTTCATGTCATTATTTATTTGTAGATGTTGCGTCATATCAACCTGATGATGTAACTTTTTTCAATACTTTAAAATCAAAAGGTGTAAAAGGCGCTTGTATTAAAGTTACGGAGGGCTGTCAGCATGGAACGAACTATGTCAACCCTAAATGGCGCAAGCAACTTGAATCAGCGTTAGCGGTCGGGCTTGTTCCGTCATTTTATCACTTTGCCCACTGCAACGGTCAAAAAGATTGTGAGTGTGAGGCTAACTTTTTCATTGACCAACTTGAAAAAGCAAAGATTGACCGTTCTCATGTTTTGGTACTTGACTTTGAAACAAGCACTTGCACAATTCCAAATTGCAACTCTTTCTTGCGTCAATAGTAAAAAGCGAGGGTGGAACAACCTTGTAACTTACACTTACAGAAACTTGTATGAAACACGATTGAAAAACAAGGGATTAATCACCGCTTATAATTGGATTGCGGACTATTCAAGCAACCGCCCTAGCGACTGTTCAGCATGGCAATTCAGCGACAATTGGAACAGGCTAAAAGTCGATTGTTCAGTTGATTATACTGGGTTCATGACAACAACGGCAAAGCCTGTTAAGCAAGTATCAGCATGGAAAACCGAACACGGAACTTTCACACTTGATGAGGGTCAAGCTATCCGCTTGCGCACTTTACCGAAGATGTCAGCAAACACGATTGCCGTTTTATATGGCGGTCAGTCGGTCAAGTATGATGCATGGTGCATTGCTGATAGTCACGTTTGGATCAGACAACCACGGGCTAATGATGCTTACGGGTATCTCCCGACGGGCGATGCAATGAACGGGCATAGAACTAGCTACTGGGGAAAATTTGAATAAAACAAAAGAGTATTCTCTTTATTGAGAATACTCTTTTTATTTACATATATGACCTAGCAATTTTATTTATCATGGTGTTAAACTCATCTTGTTTAAGTTGCTTATCAATATTTTCTGTTGTCGGTTCATATGTGCTTGATTGTTTGATAATCTTTATAAAGTCAAGCGTCGGGTAGTTTTGAAGTATATACTCTTTTGAAAATGCATTCTCAAAATAAAAAAAGTCTTTTGTGTACTTCTTGTAAAAGTTATCTTTGTAATAGCTTGATTTAAGATAAATGCTATCATTTTTATTATCGGCAAGGTTGGTGTTAAATGTGTAAGCGTCAGCAATTGAACGAACTGACAAGATAGGCTTATCTTCAATGTACATATAAATATACCTATCAGATGTTTTAATTATGACCGGTAACGTTGTTGACTTAGGTTCTTTAAGTTGCCAACTGTTATATTTAAATTCACCAGTCACGCTTTCATCTTCATCAAACAGGCGGTTATTTTTTGTTGTTTGCGCACTATTGTTTCTTCTTCTTTCTAACACGATGTTACCATGTTTCTGTATGGTGTTAATCGGTTGCGTTTCAAGGGCTTTATAAAGGTTATACCTTGCCAAAAATTCGCTTGACCAGTCAACAGGATTTGCTAGCAAGATTACTTTGCGCAAGTGATTAGTGTAACTCATTGCCTCTGTTTCGTCACTGTCCATAGTTTCAAATATTGTTTTGAACTTTACATATTCGTTAGGTGCATAGTCACCACCCACCGATAAAAACTCATCATATAATGCGACGTTACACTTTTTAAGCATTGCACGATAATACTTCAAATCGTCAGCGTTGTTTAAATCAACAATCAGAAAAGTTAAATCATCATGGTAATAAATTTGACAAAGGTTTAAATCATACATTACATTTACCGACTTATTATCTAACGTTTTATCATTATAATATATATCTCTTATTTGTGTAATCATTGCTTGTTTTAACTCTGAATGTCTAGTGATTATCAGTGTACAAAATTTAAGGCTATCGTGTAAAAGTGCTAATGCCCTTAAAACGTTGTATGTTTTACCGTCCCCACGGGTAGTTATTGAGATAAGCATATCTACATTTTCATCATCAAGGTAATTCATAAATTCTAACTGATTATATTTTTGGGGTATACCTTTCCTTATTTTAGATAATTCTTTTTGATATTTTGACTGTTTGTTTAAAATTCCCATTATAAACACTCCTTACTTAAATCTGACAACGCAAAAATATGGATAATTCAAGTTAGCATAATAACTAGTTATAAACCAGTTAAGACTAGCCGTGTAAAAAGTTTTACTTCCGCTTTGATTGACAAAAGGAGCGTCTTTCCCGTCACCGCTCATAATGCCTGTATGTTGAGAATTGCCCGCCCCGCTTAAAGGATTAGCACCCATAATTAATATATCACCTTTTTTTTACTTTATCCATATAATCATTTTTAAAAGTAATTCATGCTACCCTCGTAAACTATGCACCCGATACTTTTAAAATGTGTATACATTGTCCCCGTGTTGATATATCCGTTGTTCCAAATTGTCGGGTAGATGTCGTGTATTATCCACCCGACAAAACCGCTACAATCGCAATAACCGCATATGTTTGGATTAAGTGACGGTCTAGCATTTGAATAGGTAAACTGGGCTTGTTGCATTCGATTAAGCACACTCATAGCTTTTTCAACTTTGTCAGCGTTGCTTGACTTATCTTGCAAATTAGTCGCCTGTGTATTTGATACTGGTTGACTGTTTCCGCCTGAAAGACTTAAAGCATATTTTACGGTTAACCAATTTTTAAAGCGCCTAAATTTTACACCGCAACCTTTAAAAACTGTACCGTTAATATAAATTTTTCCAGGCTTAATTGTTAAAAAATGAAACTGTTGTGTAACATTGCTTTGGTCATTTTTTGGTAAACCGTCACCGCTTGAATGTCCGCTATCCGTTGACGAACCTTTGAACGGGTCGCCACCTAGGCGCTTGATCGCATTTATGATGTTATCGTATGGATTACCGAAATACACGCTAGGTGCGCTAGTGCCTTGATGCACTTTGCACCAGTTGGTACCATATACCCACGCATTACCCGCCATGGTAGACGGTATATAATAGCGCCCGATTGAACCCGCTTTGCATTCGTTCAATGCTTTTCTTGTGCTACCGCCTGTATCTTCTACATAGGGCGCACCGCCCATGACTTCCACCGCACTATAAGCGGGGTTTGAGTGCACATTATTAATGATCGATAAAATATATTTGCAATCGTCACGCATACAACCATATCCGCTACTTGCGGTATCGTGTACATAGTGGTTTATCCAATTACCCGCCCCGCCCCCTTCTTCAATGCTAATCAGTAAAAACATCACGTAACCACCATGTAACATTGACTTTAAAAGCGGTACATACTTATTTTTCATTGTTGTTACGGTACAACCGTAACTGTTAATTACACTCGTACCACTTGCTAAAAAGTGATTGATTATCTTATCTTCACTTATGCCAAAATTATCCGAAAAAGCATTTTGAAAAAACTGGTTATACTGTTCGTTCGTGTATTGTTTATAAACAGTCATTATAAAAAAAACCTCCTAACTGAAGTTGTCAAAAAGTGCTTGCTTGAACGGGTTATCAGAATTATTATTTTTCCAAAAACGAACCCCGTTTTCAAGCGTTGCTTTAAGTTGCGGTGTAAAAATTGACGGTACATTTTTAAGAGAAAAGTTTCCTGTACATTGCAAGTAATTACACTTCTTGCAACTATCCACTTTTTCAACGGATACTACCTGCTTGAACTCAAAGCCAAAAAGCGCATGGTACTTGATCACCTGTTGAATGTCATTCATTGATATTGATTGATATTTTGCGGTTACACCGTAAATGCCCTTTGCAATGTTAAAGGCTTGTGAGTTGTTTTGACTGGAAACAGTCGGGGCGCTAATTGCCTTGTCTTCCAATTCTGCCTTTTGTTGCCTGTAATACTCATATTCATTGCTCATCATACCCACCGCATTATTAGCGACGCCCAACGGGCTTTTTGAATACATTGAAGTTGTTAATGCCACCGCATTGAATAGCTTATCTTTTACGCTTGTAGTTGGGCTTGTTATCTGATTGATACGTCCGCTTAAAGTCTTAGAGTTTGCCAAAGCCCTTTGATGTGCGCTTTGCGCATAGGATAATTTGTAGTTGTCAACAAGTACAGGGATATCATCAAACTGATCAAAAATGATCCCGTTCATTGTGTACGCACCCCGCCATAAACCGTCAATGGGGTTTTCATCATCTGATTGATAGCGGTCAGCAAATACCCTAATCTCGTTATGATATCCGAAAGTTGATTGCCCATATACTTGCAACCCATCACTAGGTAAAAAGGCGGGGTTATAGCTTACTGTTTGCCCGCTCCAGTCTGTAAGCGTGATGTTGCCGTATTCTTCACGCTTGATAAAATCGGGTACATTTTTATTTCCAAAAAGTCGCTCGTTTATTTCATCAAGTGATGCCGAAACTTTATCAAGTTTTTTGTGTTTTGGTCTTTCCGTTTTCTTTTAACTGATAAAAGCCTGTTTGATTAAGTGCGGGTGTTTTTTCACTGTGAAAAGTTTCAAAGTCGGTATGGTCTATCATGTCAGCGGGGACGATAGCAATATTATTAATGTTTTGGCTAATCCATGGATAACTTGAAAGAACTACCATTATGCTTGAAAATACACTTTGAGTTGCGCATAAGTAAAGATCAACAGGACTAACAACGCTGTCATAACTTTGCCCCCGCTGATGTTCTAAGTTTTGGGTCGTCCTCCGTTCCAAAATCGCTTGTTAAAGATACAGACGATGTAAAAACAACGCATTGTTCTTTCCACCCTTGCAAACTCTGATATCTGTAACGCTTAGGAAACTTTAAAACATCAGAATTTGTAAGCAAATAATCTTTATACTGATTAAAACTTGACGCATTCAGACTTTGCCTTAAAATCTGTACATTACACAAAAAAGGGGTAAAATCCCCTTGCAAAAATGTCATAACTGTATCAACCATTAAATAGATATTCATAACACGATCGTTCACGTATTCGCAATTAGTTACGAAACAGTAATACCATTTATTATTTTCATATTCAGACTTGAAACGTGCATAATTTACACCGTATGTCTGCATTGGTGCAATCGGTGCTTGAATGGTTAATCGGTCTTTTACCATGTCAAATTTGGTTTCAAAAATCACCTTTTCATAGTGATTATCAAAAAAATTGTCACGTTCAACATCACTTGAAAAATGTATCGTGTTTACGATATCTGTAAACGGTGTATTCTTAAATAATTGAATTTCAGATAATTTCATTTTTCGACTTCTTTCTTAAAAACTTTATATTTCATGATTATATTTTCTATTGGTAGCCCGTTAGCTTTTCGCTCAACTGGATTAAGGTCATTTAAACCACAACTTCCATATGGAGTTTCAATGTAAAGCACCCCGCCTTTATCATCTGTATCTGTATATTTTTCATTACCTACTACCATGCTTAAATTATAACACAATCTAGATTTTATGTCATTTGGGCTTAAATACTTAGTACCCTGTTTTAAAGTTGTAAGTGCGTTGAAAATTGCTATCGTTCCTGTTTTCGTATATGAGTGTTTTTTTACAAGCATTTGTACACCGTCCGAAAATTGAGTTTTAACAAAATTTTCAAAGCTCATATTCAAGTCGAAAGTATCTAAGGGAATGCCACCGCAATGAACTTCAATTTCATCATTTTTATTTAGCAGACAATACTTTTTATGATTAAGCACGGACATTTTTTTAATACAATCATGTTCAATGTCCCATGCCCCTAATTCATATTTATCGAATTGCGTCTTATCTTTGATCGTTTCAAAATATTTGCGTTTACAGAAAATAGAGTCAGTATCAGCATATATAAAACCGTTGTCTATACCCTTAACGTTGTTTGTTAACGGGTCAAGTAAATTGCAAATTGCATATGCCGTGACCGCACTTGCAAAAGCAATGTTTCTTTCACGATTTTTGAACCCGTTTACCTCGTTTTGGTATTCATGCCCGTTCCACTCAAACAAATTAAATCTTGCGCGCAAAGCGGGTATACCATATATACCATTTAAACATACCTTAGTTACATAAATTTCACCGTAAGACAACCCCTGTTTCTTACCGTCAGTTTTACGCTTATAAAAGCCTTGTAGAATTTTGCGAGCGCCAAAAGGGCGGGCAATCCATTTTATACCACTCTTAACGTGTAAACGGTCGATAGGTTCGTTTATCATTTTTTCAAGTAGTTGCACATGCGGTGTAGACAAATACACACAATCATATGCATTGTTGAAATACTTGTTTAAAAATTTTCTAATCTGTACACTAGGTATTTTTGCAATCAATTTGTAAAATTCGTTGCGTTCAATTTCAATCATATAATAAAATTGTTTGTCAATTTCTAGGTTACATTCTTGAAAAGCGTCAACAATATATGTTGGTAAAACTTCATTTGCCATAACATTTGGGTATGAACTGTTTAAGTCAAAATGTACTATGTCATTTACAATCTTGCCTACATATCTATCGTTATAAACATTCAGTCCACCTTTATAAAAACGATGTATATAATCATAAAGGTTACGGTCAAAAAAATTGTAATCACCGTAATTTAACTTGTGCGGTTCTTTTTTAATTTTAACTGTGTTCATCAATTGCAAGCCCGAAAGTTGATTTTTGTTATACGCTTGTAAAATGTTTTGCGACAAAGACATTTTCTTTATGTCAAATTCTGGAAACAACACATTATAATTTTTATATGCTAAGTACAAAATATTAGTATCGTTTTCAACATAATTTAATGCATGGGGAGATAAATTATTATAAACTAGATTTGCGTATTGCCTTGCTTTAAGGTCTGATAAATCAATTGTCAAATCATACCTAGTATAATCATAATCAAGTTTTTCTCCCTCTTCACCTATTACACCGTGATGAAAAAGCAACTTACCAAGTGTTGCAATGCTAGCTTGAAACTTAGGATAGCTATCCTCTGTCACAAATTCGATGCCGTTTAATTTTAAAATACAAGATCAAGTATTTGTCTTTGCCCTTTACCCGTACTTTCAAGCATATATCTTGCTTGCCAAGCTCCTTTTTTGTTTGTTTGAAAAGTATGATTTTCAGCGTTACGCTGATATTTATTGCGTGTTTCCATACCATAATAATCAATCAATGTTTTGCGCAAAAAGTGAAAATCATAGCGCCCGCCATTATGCGCAATTAACTTATAGCGTTTATAACCTAATGACGAGAGATAGTCTAACATCTCCTTAATTGACTTAAAATTGATTTTTATAAGTTTTTCCCCGTCTTCAATAATCATTGTACATACATATTCAATAACTTTACGGTCACTAGGCTTTTTTGTAGCCGTGTTGTATTGTAATGTTTCAATGTCAAAATAAACATTCTTTACTTTTTGCCTACTCATTATTTACACTCCTTATGCCCTTGATTCAGCGTCAGCGGTAGCATAATACACAACCCTTACACTGTCATAGCCTTTACCATAATAGAACTTGTTTGCCATTTTGACAATTGACATGAAATGCCTAAAATCATGATTTTCAACAGACATCTCTTGTAAAAAACGGTAGTATGGGACATTTTCCCGCCCGTTTGAAAGCATATTCACAAATGCTTCAATCTCTTTCATATAGCTTGACGCACGTTTTACTAATGCTTTAGCGTCAATCCATGAGATACGGACTTCTTCCATACCATCAAAATAAACTGAAATACTTTCAACTTGCTTTGCTAATTGCGGATCATTTTCCGCAAACAATGAAGTATCAAACCCCATTTTATTAATCCTCCTTTTCAAATTCATTCAATAGCTTACCAGTAATAAACGCAAGGTCATATGCTAACTGTTTTGTTTCTGATAACCATTCTTCAAGGTTTTCATCAGCAAATTCATTGTTACTGATATAGTCCTTAAATTCTATCAAAAATTCCGTCCTTGCAAATTCTACATTCTTCATTAAAAACATCAGTGCCTTGATATCATTCACTTTCATTTTTATCTCTCCTTATTAATTCTTTTCATTCTAAGTCTAGGCATTCTATCTAAAAACACGTTAGCCGAACGAACAACTTTATAATAGTTCCAAACTCTAAAGTTTTTCATAGCTAACATAAGATAATAATTATAATAATTTTTATCTTCATGCTCAGCACACATTCCAATTTCATTGAACATACTCAATTCATGAATAATTGAGTATGAACGTTTAACTAAATATTTTGCGTCAATCCATGATATACGGATTGTTTT
>CYGL01000745.1_pt1 | contig 10449 bp, 15 predicted proteins | sample 485531 | NCBI WGS metagenome assembly CYGL01 (sample SAMEA3497897, study PRJEB9818) | human gut metagenome | reverse complement strand
TTGTGCGTGTATCTGCACAGCTCTGGGACGGTCATGGAAAGTCACCTCTTTTAGTGCCCGTCGGAAACAGCGGCGGCCACGGCGGGCTCGGTGTTGGACGTGCCGACAGTCACGACTGCGATGCCGTCCAGATACTCTCGCCCACAGCTTCATGCCCATGATGGCGTAGTTGGTGGTGGTGGCGTTCTTGTAGTTGTACTCGGTATGGTAGCCCAACAGATTGGTCTCGCCGGAAACGGTGTAGTTTGCGCCCATGGTGGCATAGTCGCGGTCTGCGGGATCCACGTAGTACAGGTCGATGTTCTCCACGGGAATGGCGATCACCTTCTTCTGCTCGATGTAATCATCGGGCAGGAGGAAGAGGGTGCTGTAGCCGAGGAAGTTCTTCACGTAGTTCAGGCCGAACTCGGTCTGAACGGTGATCTCCTTGTCGCCCAGATAGTCGTAGAAATCCATGATGTTGGCAAAGCCCACGACCTCTGTTACGTCCAGATTGTCGTTGGCAAAGCGCTTCAGGACTGCGCCCTTTGCGATAGCCAGAGCACGCTGCCAGGTCTTCTGGGTGCCCACCAGCTTGCCGGTCTTGAGGAAGGTGTAGAAGTCGGTCAGGACTTTCTTCTGCAGCTCATTGCGGAAAGCGGTGTCGGTGCGCTCCACGGCCACGGTCGCGCCGTACTTGGTGACGGCTTCGATGGAAACGGCCTTTGCCCACTTGCCGAGCTCGATGTCGTCATAGGCCACAGGCTCGACTTTGGTCTTGGTCAGGGGGATGTCTTCGCCCTCGCCCACGGCGGTGCCGCCCTGCAGGCCGCCGTCAACGGTTGCCTTGTAGGAGACCAGTTTGGTGCCGGGAGCTTTGCGGATGGGGCGCATGATGCCCAGAATGGTGCGCAGAGCGTCCCAGTTCTTCTGGAACTGGGTGACAAAATCGACCTCGCGAATAGCGGTAGTGATCTGGGAAGCGGTGGTAAGATTTGCGGGTGCTGCCATGTGTTACTCCTTTGCTGCAAGCCCGAACGCTTCAGGATTGGCCGCAATGGCTGCCTGCCGTTCGCTTGCGTCTTTGATGTTGATGATCTGTTCTTTGGTCATTTTGGAGCCGGTGTTGGTGGGAGGGTTATCCACCTTTGCGCCGGTGGTCGTGGTTGTAGCCACAAAGTCGCCCCAGTCGCTTTTCAGGCTGTCGGTGTGCTTCTTGGCGTCCTTGACCTCGCCCTTTTCGTCCAGCTCCAGTTTGTCGATGTCCTCGCCGGACAGCCGCACAACGCGGTCCGCGTACTTGTCCAGCACCCCGGCGGACTTGAGCAGCTCCCGGAACTTGGCTTCCTTGGCTGCGTGGGCGTCCTTCTGGGTCTGCTGGGCCTTGTAGTCGGTCAGGGACTTCTCGGCGGCTTCTTTTTCAGCCTTTGCGCTCTCGGCTGCTTTTTCTGCCTTTTCCGCACGCTGGATTGCTTTGTCTTTTTCATCCATGAGCCCATTTACGATTTCATGGTGAAGGGTCTGAAGCTGATTCACTTTGTCCTTGATGGAAAGCTCCTCGTCTTCCAGAATCGGGCGGATGCTTTTGTTGTCGAATGCCATTGGTTATCCTTTCTCTCCATGTACGGAGTGCCATGTACGGCAGTAAGGTGTTTTCTCGGTCATGTACGCCGATATGGTGCCGCTTGCAGGAATCGAACCCGCGTCCGCTGGGTACAAATCAGCAGCTCTACCATTGAGCGAAAACGGCATAAAAATAGCGGCTGACGCTGTGCGCCAACCGCTGTGTATTAAGTTCTTAGTCGAAGTCGTATCTCTGAAATCCGACATTGCTCGTTTTCATAGTAAGGGACACGCCAACCAGTGCACTGCCCTCGCCCAGAACTCTATCGCAAATTTTTTGGAGTTTGGCTCTTGCTTCGTCGATTTCAAAGCAAAGCCGTTTATTTGCGTCTCTGTCGTTTTCGATCTTCAGCTCTCGAATTTGATTGGAAATCTCAAGCTGCCGCCGCTCGCAATCCTCGGCGCTTTTCTGGTACTCAAGCTGCTTGAGTCGCAATTTTTCCCGTTCTTCTGTCAACTCTTCGATTTTGCTCATGCTTATGCCTCCTTGTTTCCTTCTTCCACCGCGATTTCTCGCAGCTCGTCAATGTGTTCTTCCACCGCCGGGCGGAGGAACGAGCGTGGGACCATTCCACGGGTAAAGTGCCACTTGCCGTTGAAGTCCATCCAGACCCACGGCGTTTTACGCCCGTTGCCCTTTTCGGCGAAGATTCCCGTGCCCAGTTCAACCCAGATTGAATACAGCAGGTTGCTGCCGATGGTCACGGTCTTTTTTGCAAGGTCTACGGCGTAGGTCAGGCTCTGCTTGAGCGCTCCGCCCACGTAGCCCTCAATGCCTGTGCTGTCTGCCGTGCCAGTGGGCACAAGCAGTTGGGCGTAGTCCTGCACCTTCATGCCCCAGAGGGTCAGCACCCGCTCCGCCCACGCTTCCAGCGCTTCATGCAGCTGCGGGGTGTTGTCGGTGAATTTGATGTTGTATTCAAATTTCATGGTTTACTTTTTTCTTTTGCTCTCAAAATAAGTTTTCGGCCAATCGGGCCGGTTCGCTACCTTTGCAGCCTTACTGGCCACTTCGGCAAAATTTTTAGCGGTTCCGCCGGCATTGTAAAATGCCTTTGCAAGCTTCTCGAAATTTTCGGCAGAATTCATTTTTCCCCCTTCTTCCTCTTGCGTTCCTCCGCCCACCACATCTGTTCTTTCTCCTTGCCGCCTTTGGATTTATACCACTCGGTGTAATCCATGACGGGGGTGATCTCTTTGGTCACATTGTCTCGCTGCATGGTGTTCTGCCGGGGATACTTGCCCAGCGCAGAGGACAGCACACAGCGGCAGCGGTAGACCATCTCCGGCGCTGCGTTGGGGTCGCCGGGGGCGCTGAATCTCGTATCCCATGACCTTGAACGGCTCGTCGAGCTCTGGCGGTCTGCTGGTCAAGCAGCCGGTGCATCTCACGGGTGCGGTAGTCGTGGGTGGAGTTCCAGCGCTTTTTGACCTCGATGCCCAAAGCCTTGGCGTTTCGCATCTGCTGCAAAGCCCCGGCGTTCTGGGCGCTGGTGAGGGCTGTGATGGCGTTGTTCATGGCCCAGTGAATCTCCGTGTCTGCCATGCCGTTGACGGCCTGCACAGCGATGTCGTGGACGCTTTTGCCCTGCACGATGCCCTGCATGACGTAGCGATTGAACACCCGGGCGTCATAGGTCTTGTTGCTCTCGCTCTTGATGCGCTTGTTGGGCACCATGCGGGGGTTTTTCTTCAGCAGCAGCTTGACGGCCTCGGTGTTGTACAGGGTCAGCCCAAACGTCACGCCTGCGGCCTGTTCCAGCTCGTAGAAAGCCCAGTTTGCGCCAAAGGAAAAGATGTTGTATTGCTCGTCCCGGGCCAGCTTGTAGGCCGTCTCTTGTGCTGTGGTGCAGGTCTGGGTGATTCCGTCCAGCTTCTGGCGCATCAAATCGGACTGAAAGACCTGATTTTGCAGCCAGATGCGGTAATCATCCTCTGTGATCTCGCCTGCATCCAGCTGCGCCCGCTTGCGCTCGTCCAACGCTTTGTACTTTGTCAGAAACTCGGTGAGCTGTTCTTGCATCTCCCGGCGGGCAGTGCCGTACACCCGGAAGATGCGGCGGCGCAGGCGGTTCAGCTGGCGGGTAGAGATACGGTCACGGTCGGTCATAAGCCAATCGCCTGTGCAACGGCCAGAAAGCACCCAGCCACAATGGACAAATCAGCGACGAAAGCATCGCATCGATCAATCTTCCAGAGATCATAATTTGCTGTTTTTTTCATCGGCGTCTTCCTCCTCTTTTTCAAACTGCGGTCGTCCAAACGCATCAATGCCGATCATCCGCACGTTTGGCCTTGTGACATCAATAGTCGTTCCCTGCAGCAGCTCAACAGCGGAAATGAACCGTTGCATAACATTTTCTGCTTCTTCTGACAGCTCGATTTCTATTTTCCCTTCCATCGGAATTTTAAGATTCGCCATCGTCTTCGTCCTCCTCGTTGTCCACGGTCTCCCGTGCTGCGCTCTCAGCCATCAACGCCGCCTTGGCCTGCTCTTTCTGCTCCGGGGTCAGGTTTGGCAGCAGGTCGATTGCCATGTCCTGCCCGATGATGGGAGCTTCAGAGATTACCATGCTGACCTGTTCGGCCGTGTTGGTGATCTTGCTGCGGTTGAATGTCGGCATGGCGTTGTCAAAGCCAGCCAATGCGCAGATCTGCCGGATAAACGGCTTGATCTGTGCTTCAAAGTCGTCCGCGTTCTGGTTCAGGGGCTCATAGGCCGCGTCCAGATGGTCGTTGGTGCTGTCTGCGCTCACACAGTGCACGTCCAGACCGCCGAAATCTTCATACACTCGGGTGTGCAGCAGTTCCAGCAGCGCCTGCCGGGCCGTCACAGGGATCTCGGTGGTGTAGGGGGTGATCTTGCCGCCCTCGCTGGTGTCTGCGCCCGCGATGTGGTACAGATTCAGCTTGGTGAGGTACTCCACGAGTTCATCATCGGTCATGCCGTTGAAGTTCTCGCACAGCCAGTAGATCTGCGCACAGTCTTGCAAGTCGTTGCAGAAGCCGGACATCACCAGATCGGTGTTGTCGATGTAGGCTTTCAGCCCCACAAGGGTGCTCTGGCGCAGGTCGGACCCCCACAACGGAACAATGGGCAGGGCACTGTAGTTTTCGCCCTCCACGCTTTCCAGCCCGCCGCCGGGGGTGGTGACAGTCACGCTCTTGTATGCCTGCTTTGCCACGGTTTCCTTCATCACATTGCCGATTCGGCTTTCCGTGTACTCGGTGAAGCCGTCCAGCTCGTACAGGATATAGTGCATATCCGTGTCAGGATTCAGCCGCCAGAAGCGCACACCCGCCTGCAAAAGGCCGGTCTTTTCATCGTACAAGGGTGCAAACTCGGTCAGCTTGAACACCACTAGATGGTCGTTGTTCCAGAAGCCGAAGCTCTCACCGTGGATCAGGGCGAAGTATCCGGCCTTCTGGATCTGCTCATCAAAGTTCTGCCCCAGCTTGTCCTTGTCCACGCCATCGTCCGCGAAGACCACGCCGTTGCCGAGGGAGTAGGTCGCCCGCTGCTTGTTGAGCCGCCGGAAAAGATTGCTCTTGACCATATCAGGGCGCGGGGTGTCCGGCTTGGTGTTTTTGGACAGGCGTTTCAGCATCAAAGCGTAGGTTTGCGAAAAGCGTTCCGCGCCCGGATTCTTCTGTGCGTCGTACAGATCGGCGTCCAGCGCCATCTTGTAAGGCCCGGAAGTGCAGTGCTGCTGCACGAACCGTCGGATGAAATCAGGCTGTTCCCCGGCGGCTTGCGCCTGCTGGAAGGTCTGGAATGTGTATACAGTGCTCAAAATCAATCCCTCAGTTTCACAAGGCGCTTTGTGCGCACAAAGTAGCGAATAGCGTCCATGCAGTGGTCATTGACCTTCAGCACGGTGTCGTCTTTGTCCGGATCCCAAGCGTACACGCCGAACTCCTCCAGCGTGTGCTTGCAGTCTTTGTAGATCTTCAGCCGCCCGGTCTGCAGCATGGTCTGCACGTCCAGAATGCCGCTCAGAACGTCGTTGTTTGCGGGGGTTTGGGTGAAGCCGTTCTTTCGCAGCTCTGTGATCAGCGGCAGGGCAGAGGGGGTCAACGATGATCCTCTCCGGCTTGAGACCGCCCAACCACGCCTTGAGGTCTGTAACGTACTCGCCCACGGTCTTTTGCCGCTTCTGCTCTCGCCCACTGTAGTAGTACTCCCGTGTGACGATCCAGCAGTCTGCATCTGCCTGCTTCTGGATCAGCAGAAAAACGGTCGCGTTCTGGGTGCCGAAGTCACACGCCACATAGGCACTCTTTGGCGAAAGCTGCGGCAGTTTGTCAATAACATGCTTCTTTCGGTCGAACATGTCATACACAAGGCCCTCCGCCACCGTCCACAGGCCCAGAATGTAACGCTGATAGAAAACGCCGCTGTACTGGCTGCGGTATCGGGCTTTGATGTCCTCGGAAAGTGACAGGTTGTCGTCCATCGTGAAATGGAGATACATCATCCTGCGGGAGCGGCATTTTCGCACCCACTCCAGATAGAACCAGTGCTGTGGGCTGCCCGGGTTGCAGTTGAACCAGAACTTTGACCCGGTGACAGAGCAGCGGGCTGTGGCCTGATTGACGAAGCTCTGCGGCATCAGGGCCACCTCGTCGAAGAATGCGCCTGCAAGGGTGATGCCCTGGATCAGGTCTTGGCTGCTCTCGTCCTTGCCGCCGAAAAAGTAAAATTCATTGGATTTGCCGCCCTTGCTGACGGTCATGCAGTTTTCTGGCCTGTGTTCCTTGACGCTGTATCCCCGGGCTGCAAGCTGCTGCTTGAGTGTGCCCAGCACGTTGTGCCGGAAGCTGGCAATGGTCTTGCCGCACATGGCGAACTGTTGGCCGTTGTAGCAGGTCATGCCCCACTGGACAAAAGAAAAGCTCATGGCGAAGGTCTTGCCCGAGCGGATGGCGCCGTCTGCAATGATGCCGTTGTAGCCGCTGTATGCGCTCTGCGGCGTCCACCAGCTCAAGACCTGCTTTTGCCGCTGGCTGAGGGCTTTCCAGCGGAAACCGTTACTTTTCCGCATGGTCGTCCTCTTCCTCCGGCAGCATGTCCACATCATCCGGCGGGCTGAGGTCTGCGACAGCATTCAAAGCCTCCACAAGCCCGTCGTCCGGGGCTTCTATGCCGCTCTGGTCTCTCAGCATAGCAAACTTGTCCACGATGGTCCCAAACGCCGTGGACAGCTGCGGCAGCGTTGCCTCTGCGATTTTGCCGGGGTCTGCCATCGCCTGAAGGTACAGCCCGAGAAGATCCTGTGCTTCCTCGCGCTTGCTGCCTAAGTAGGAAAGCATGTCCTGCGTGTTCTGCTCTTTTTTTAAGGCGCACAAATCCGCGCACTTGGGATTATCTTTTACGATTTTCCGCACGGTGCTTTCTGCTACGTCGTTCAGCTTCGCGGTTCTGGCGTAGCTCTGCAACTGCACATAGTCAGCAACGATCTTCTTTTTTTGCCTGTCTGTCAGCCGCTTTGCGCTCACCGCCACCACCTCTCTAAACCCATGACAAAAGAAAACCGCTCGGAAAATCCGAACGGTCAAAATATCGAATGTGCCGCTTGCAGGGCTCGAACCTGCGTCCGCTGGTTACAAATCAGCCGCTCTACCATTGAGCGAAAACGGCATAAGAAGAACCAGCTTTGCTGCATGGAGCTCATCATGCAAAAAGCTGGTTTTTAATTGTATTGTATCAGAAGCGGTTAATCCGCACGGATAGCAGGCCGTGCTCCTTGGATACAGCCACGGCCTCCGATCTCTGCCCGAGGCTCGCGTTTTGTGTGGTCTGCACGGAAACCGAATGCCGCGCATAGCGCACAAGTGGCTTTCTTTGTTGCTGATCGGTAAGGCCGAGAGGATAAGGCCAGCGCCGAGACGCGTCAAAAACTTTGCCATGTCGCAAATCAGTTCTTTCAAGCGCTCAAACATTTGTATGCCTCCTATCCAAAAGTGTCCACTGTGGACACTCTAAAATCACGCTAGCCGCCAGCTGGATTTGAACCAGCACCCACGGAATGGATGTGCGCAGTGGTTGGCTGTGCAGTGATGTTCCCGTGGTATCACCAATGTTGTCCCGCCTTAAATGGGCGGCGCTCTGCCAGTTGAGCTATGACGGCATATAAGCAGCAACGCCGTTATCTGTTTTTACCGGACAGTAAGACGTTGCCGCTGCATCTGGAACTTTTGCGGCCAGATGCTCCGCTATTCGCGCCGCCCCCTCAAAGGGTGCGCGTCTGGTGCTGCCAGTTGGATTTGAACCAACGCCCACACCGCATCAACTTCTGCGCTGGCTAAACGCAGAGCCATGGGTGGTGTGTATCGCCAATGTTACCTTGCATGTACCAGATGCAAAGCGCTCTAGCCCACTAAGCTATGGCAGCATATCGTAATGTGTCCACAATGGACACCCGCCGGGTGAATGTTTTATCGTGTCGTGCGCCGCTTGGTTTTGGAGACCGGCGGTCTTCCAACTGAGCTACTGGATATAAAACGCCGCCCTTGGAATCGAACCTTCCGTGGCTACTCCCACGAACGCGCTCCACATTGCGCTCAGGCGGCCATATAAAACAGCCCTGGCGGAGAACCAGGGCTGTTGTTTGACGCACATCCCGTCGGGAAGTCTACCCACACCCTCGGGGATTCAAAGCTTTATCTCGTGGCACGGGAGGTTAAGCGTGCAGCTTTGTGGGGGATGAGTCCATGCGTCATACAGTGCGAGGTTACGGAGTCGAACCGTTCCACAAAACTGCCAGCCCTGTTATGTGGCTTCCCAAACCTCGCATAGAAGCAGCCCGCAAAACGGTGAAGGAGAACAGGAAAGCATGAAAACCTGTCACAAGGAAGGAACCGTTCTGGGGGCTGCGTGGCAAGCGGCTACCGCTTAGCGCTGAACCGCTTATTAGAATTTTACATCTAAGCTTACAGACTTGAAAAAGAGCTGACCCCTTCCAAAATCATGCTGTGTTTTTCTTGTTGCATGTTGTTACACTTTTGCACGTCATAAAACTCGTCCCATATTTCAGCCAGGGCCATGCATCCGCGTTTGATTCGCCGGTAGACCACCTCTGCCCCGCATACGCCGACTTCTTTTGCGATTTCTTTGTGAGACTTGCCTATGACATAGTGCTCGCAAATCGCTTCGGCGCATTCCGGCTCGGCTATCAGGCAGTATGCCCGCCGGGTGGCTTCGACACGCAGATTGCACAGGTCCGTCTCCATCCTCTGAAGCTGTCGGCGCTCGGTGTCCAGCTGCTCTACAGCGAAGCCCACCTTATCCCCAGTGCCACCACCCGCAGGCATCCCGCTCAGGCTCTGAGTGCATTTTTCGGCCACGTCCCGGATGCGCTGTATTCTTTGCTTCTGGACTTCGATAGCTGCCGCAAGGTCGCGGCACTGCTGAAACCACGTCTTGACGGTGCGGTAGTCCACGCCGCTGTCAGACTTTGGCGTGTCGCTTTCAGGTATCCATGTGCGGGTCATGCTACGCCTCCTTCGGCGTAAATGCCTATTGTGAGCAGGATCCAGAACGCGATTATCGCAACCAGCAAACAAGCTTCCATGTGGTCGTTGTCAACCACCCATTCCATGAAGCATATACTCAACGCAAGAAGAATCGCGATCGCGCCAAGTATGCCAAGCGAACATAATGCAGCAATCCAAATATTCATTTTACTCCTCCATTTCTTTAATCTCAATTTCCACCCGTGGCTGTTTCCGATCAAACTCCACCCGGCTGCCATCGTGGGCGGCGACGATCTTGCTGTTGTCGTCCTCCAGCACGCGGGCTTTCACCAGAATGTCCGTGGTCGCCTCGATGAGGTTTGCCAGATCGACCCGGCGGGCGGTTTTCATGTAGTAAACGCACCGCACGTTCACGCGGTCAGAAATGGGGCTGTGCGGCCTTTTGATTTGCCGCAGGCAGTCCGTCTCATAATCCACGTAAGCCTTGCTAGGGGCCACAAAGCGCCCGCCTGAGCGGCTTTTGAGGATGCGGGCAGAGTTTTTCTTGGTGCGCGGGTCGCCGTAGAGGGTTAATTTCATCTGCCGTCCTCCACATAAAACCAGGATTGCAGTGGTCGCTCAATATCTACAGGTTCATAGCCAAATTTTGTTGCCCGAAGTCTTGTGAAATTGCTCAACAGTCGCGGTTGGTCGTAAATTTTCAGGTCGGAAATGTTCCAGCCATACAAGTCTTTCAAATCCGCATAACTCATCCCCGGACTTCCATCCGGCATAGTCTTTGACTTGCGGTACTGTGAGACAGCTTCCAGAAATTGCAGACTCGATATCTTCTTTGACGACACAGTATTCAGGGCCAATGCGTCGGATGTCATCCGCAAATGAACTCTCCAATGACACGTCCCATTTTTTCTGGCCATCCGCCACGGTTCCACGCGGCCACATCCCCGGTTGAGGACATTCACAAACAGGCTGTCACTCCCGGCCAGAGTGCAGTATATGTAGCACTTGAAGGGAGGTTCCAGCTTCGGCCTTGTCTTGCGAATTTCTACGGTCTTTTCGCCGCTGAGAATCTTCTCGCACCACTCAGGCCGGATGTTTAAAAGAACTGCTTTATTGTTGGGCATTTTCTTCGCCTCCTTGATGTCGGTTGAGCCGCTCGTCTACATCGCTGAGAGCCAAAATATCCACGCTGTCAAGGCCCCCACTGCTGTACAAGAGCGTTCAGTAAGATTAAGGAATTTCGTCCACTATCCACGAGATCCACGATTTTCCCTTCCTTTCCCCTTTTCGTCGGCGTTCCCTACGATGATGTTGTTTCAGGAGTAACGAATTTCTTTGTCCGGTCGATCTCAATGACGGCGGAACCGGGTT
>CYGL01000744.1_pt1 | contig 10496 bp, 17 predicted proteins | sample 485531 | NCBI WGS metagenome assembly CYGL01 (sample SAMEA3497897, study PRJEB9818) | human gut metagenome | reverse complement strand
AAGTAGCCTGTACGGCCCTCAGCAAAGAGTCCGGACGATATCTGAGTGACTTTAAAAACAGATGGAGCCAGGTGGAATCCCTGGCAATTAATTACAGGTATAGCTTATGTGACCCAGTAATGCAGAGTCTACGGTAAAGCAGTCGCCCGTGGTCGAATGACCGTATGCCCATTGGATGCATTCCTTTGGTGATGGCTAGGGAGTCCGAGCGTAGGTTCGAATCCTACACCTGTAATCAAATTGAATAATATCTAATTGGAGGATGTATGAAAGCACGAAGAACTATATGGACTCCGATGCAGATTGAAAATCTTCGGAGACTAATCAAAGAGTACTCGGTTCAAGAAGTTGCTCAGATCATGAATGTAACGGAGAATGCCGTTAACACAGCTTGCACTAAGTTTGGTATATCAAGAGCTTCAATCCGAGTTAAGTGGTCTAAAGAAGAAGATCAGTTCCTTATCCGTAATGCTGGGTTCATGCCTATCCAGAGAATGGCTGACATGCTCTGTAGAAGTTATGCTGCTGTGCAGAACAGGGCATGTATGCACCTTAACATTAGCCTAAAACTTAAATAGGAATCAATATGAAGATCATCCCAAAGATTAAAGATAACACTGTTTCACTGGCTACAATTATTCCCGGAAACCCTTTCGTAGTTCAGAGAGGAACAGCATCTCCTCAGTATTACATCCGTGTCAGTAACGTGTCCAACAAAATCTCTGTAGAAGAGGGTTGGATTACGACAGTAAATCTACTGACTGGTGTACTGGGTGTTATGAAAAGTGATGCCCCAGTTGAAGTGATTCGTATGTCTGTGGTTCAGGAGTAATAAGTAGATGAGCACCATTAATATTAAAGTTAAGCATAAGAAAGAGAACATCCTCAGGGTTATGGATTTATTCAGAGCCGACGTCTTTACTTTAAAACAGTGTCCAACTTCCCATACCTACATGCTAACGAACCCGAGCAATGGTCTTAAGCCCGCTGGGGCGGTTAATCTGGGAACTGGAGAACTTCGGACAATTGCTGGTGATATGGTTGTTGATGAGAAGTTTAGTAAAGTCGAAATGATCTTGACTCCTTAGGAAAACAAATGAGACTTAAAGCATATTCTTATGACGATATGATTAACCAAAAAGGCTTCGGTCAACGACAGGCTGACGGTTCAATTATCTGGTTCGTAAATGGACAGAAAAAGGTAGCTAAATAAGCCCTCTTCTCTCCTCCTTTTAGTACTATGACGCCTCTCTGTGGGCGGCCCAATTTGCGTAGGGAATTCCCTCTACGCAGCCATGACTTTTTAAGGAATTTCCCCTATGTCTAAAGTAAGCGCAATCGATGCAATCCGTCAACCGTTCCAGTTCCAATCTAAATCAACCCAAACCTTCAGTGAGCCTAAGCAAATTCGCTTGGGTGGCACAGAGAAAACTGTGTTTGATCTGGCTAAAAACAAGAGTGTTACCGTGGTTGATGGTGGCACTCTGGTTAACGTTTCCCATCGTATCCGCACTGGCAAAACTGCCAAAGATCGTGCTAAGAAAGGTGAGTAATGAAAATAGGGAAACCAGCTAAGGATGTTCTAGCGAAGATTAGTGATATCTCTACTGGGGAAGTTTTCTCAGCAGAGCACTTTTCAAGTTACTACATGAAAATCCCTGACACTAAAGTAGAGGGTTGCATCATCCCTGCCAACGCAGTTAACCTGAACACAGGACATTTGTCTGCATTCAAACCTGATTCACAGGTTACTGAAATCAAAGATGCCTACCTTGCCTTTGGTGGAGATAAATAGCATGATAACACTCGTGTCTGTCGTTTACAGATTACACTACCGTCTGGATAAAGGAAAATCCTATAAATGCAAGAGTAAGACAGGGAATCGATGCTCTGTAGAGAACAACTCTGGTCAATGGGTGGATGTTCCTTGTTGCTGGTTCAGGAAAGATTTGACTAGCAAAGAGATTGACGAAATTCTTAGTGATGATTTTGTAAAATCAGGCGATTTTTAGATAGAGTGACACTTATAGCCTTCCCTCCGGAGGGCTATGTGAGTTATTCTGACTCAACTAACCTAATCTTAATATATTTCCCGTATGGGGCCGATGCTAGGGAGAGGAATAATCCTCGAACATCCGTCGGATAGATATTTTAAGAGCAGGTTATCCACAGATATTGGGTAATATCTTTTTTTGAATTTAAAGCTTGGCTCTTTTCGGAGAGTCCTTTTTTAAATTCAATGAGAGGAAATATGTCTAAATTAGATTTAAAACTGCTAGCAGCAGCGGTAGTGATTTGTGCACTAGCACTGGTAACGCAGAGAACATCTGGATTTATTCAGTGTTTCTTTTCTGGGCAATCCACTTATCAGTGGGTTATTGACGAGTGTAAACAACAGGAGTAAGTATGAATACACGTCCCATTAAGGGCAACGTTAATATTGAAACTCTGAACAAGGTTGCATCAAATCTCGGTGGAATGTCCAACGATGAGCTTGAGCAAGAACTTGCTTGGATTGCAAATGGTATCAAAGTTGCTAAAGGTAAGATTGCTCGTGAGCAAAGCAACATGAAAGCTCACAAGTATATCATCCGTCGTGCAAATGTGTTACCAGAGCGGGTTGTACATCTTGCCCGTAAAAACTACGCAGAAGCAAAGAAAGCGCTGGAAGAAGCTACTTTCCAGAAGCACCAATTTATGAACAACTATCGAAACTTCCGAGATATTCTTTATATCCGTAAGTCGATTGAGTTGATTAAAAACCAATAGAGGTTGGTATAATGTTTCCAGTAACATTAGAAGATACTGAAGGTAATGTTTTAACGGTCAACCCTCCTTGTTATGGGTTCCTTCAGCTTCGCAACTATAATGGTGGCGTTGATGAAGACGACGAAGATGATGACTACTTCGACCCTAACATGTATGAGGCAACTCATGGATGGAATATGCACGTTCGAGTGTGGCATAAAGAAGCCAACGTTCGTAGTGCTGACGGGGAAGAATTCTTGTTAAGCCGAGAGATGGATATGTGTAAAATCAAGCATATCTGGAACTCCGGAACTCATATGAAGATGTTAGGTTTTAGACGTTGGCGTGATGAAAAACCTGTATCCGCAGCTTTAGGTTGGGGTGCAATTGATCACGAAGGCGAGCTTAAAAATAACATTGAGCACTGGAACGACAAAAACCCTGAACATCGAACCACACCTCGTGCTGTACTGGAAGCTATGGAAGCATTTGTGGACAAAGATCGTCCCTCCTGTTTACGCTGGCACGAGAAAGGTTTTATGGGGGTAGCAACTGAGAACGTTCCTGCTGATCGTTGTCTGTTCTATTTGATGTTAGACCGAACCTTCTATTGTGAAGATGAAGAGAGTCAAGTTGAAACCTTCCTTCATAAATGGTTGGTTGAAGGTTGGACAATCCTTCAAGCTTATGTCTACTCACGAATGGTTAGCACTCACACTAACCTCTTGGGAGAAAAGAAAGCAACTCTGGTTGGTAACGATTGGGATGCTTGTATTTTCCCAGCGTCACTATTTACGGTTGGCATGGCTGATAAATATGCCGAAGCATTTAAAGTGCCTTGGCGTCAACAGTCATATAGAGATGGTTGTGGTCACTTTCGTGATGAAGACTTTAAGTGGATTCATTATGAGAATGATGAAACAGCAGAGCTACGAGTGAACAACTCAATGTTCTTGCCGGTTATGCACCCTGATCTAGTAAAAGATGAGTCAGAAATACTCAAAGGTGACAACCTTCTGGTTACCTTTGCTCGTCGGGTATCTAAAGATGAAAGAACAGCTGACAGATTAGTCTACGCTTATCGCGCTGAGACTAAAGATATGTTCAATATTTATAATATTTGTTCAGCGATTCAGTAGCGGAACTCTGGACCAAAGTTCGGAGTATTCAGTGATTCCGTCCTCTGAGTGGGATGGTATTATGAGCGGATTATTTTTAGGAAAATAAAAGGTTAGTTATGTCAATCTCCACAACGATCGTACCTCTTAATCTTCAACAAGATTTAGGGGAACAGAAGTTCTTAGGTCGTGGGTGCTTCGGTATCCACAACTACATGCAAGGTCAAGTCGTAGCTGATATTAATGGTGAAACTATCTCGGAAGAAGGGCGTTATCGTCGTTTCAACCGAGATATCAACTTGCAACTGGAGATGTTGAATTACTGGACTCACTCTTTTCATGGTCATATTGCATCTGATATTGAAAAGAACTTGGTTGAAACAGCAGACACTATGAACTCTATGTCTTGCTATCGTGACGTATTTACAATTACTTCAGCGAATAGTGTTTCTGTCAACCTTCGTGAGCATCCAGCAGATCAAATCTTCACAGGACTTATGCTCTTCCGTAGCATTCTGGAAGGGCAGTATCGTGGAATGGATTTCCTAGTAGAAGGAATTGAAGACAGGGAAGAGTGGCTGAAGCGTAAACGCATCGGTATAGCTCTAGTGTTAGCTGGGTTGGGTCGTGACTTCTTCGGTGGATGGTCTCAACGAGGAAGAGCCAATGGGAGTAGTGAGAGCACATCTATTGTTATTAACAATAACATGTCAGCAGCAGCTTTCCTTCCTTTGGTTGTAGACTCTGATGAATATACGAAGCAAGTGTGGGTTCAAAACCCCTTCGGTGTTGGCGACAATGAGAATGGTTATGTTCGTAACCACAACCAAGATGCCTTACGAAGATTTGCTCGTGCTAAAGATCAAGACCCGGACGAGTATGAAACAATGTCAGAGTGGTTAAGACTCTGGTCCAACTGTTATGGTCACAAACGTGAATCAATAGACGACAAGTTGGGAAACATTACAGTACAAAACTTTACATCCCGACTGATTCAAAGAACTGGAGCAGATTCCGGTCTTACTCTTGAAGAAGTTGGTAACACAATCTCATCTCTCTTTTCTGAACTAGTGGAGTATTACAATGACTAAGCGCAAATTCCTCATCGGCTCTGACCCTGAAATGTTCGTTCGTACTAGCAACGGTATCATCACCTCTGTAGCTGGTCTATTAGGCTGTTCTAAGGACGATAAGATCACTCTGGCTAAGGATGTTCGTCTTCAAGAGGACAACGTACTGGCTGAGTTTGACATTGACCCACAGAGCAGCTTTGAGGCGTTTAACGATAACATGCAACGTGGTATTGATCTCACTAACAATGTCCTGAACAAACTGGACATGGAAACAGCTCCGGGTGTTAGCTCTCACATCTTCACTGAAGAAGAGATGAAGACCTTTAATGAATCAGCGTTCATCTTCGGGTGCACTCCTGATTTCAACGCCTTCACTGGTCAGAAAAACCCATCCCCGACTTCTCAGAATAAGGGACTTCGTACTGCCGGTGGTCACGTACATCTTGGCGTAGTTGGTGCTTTGGATATCACTCTGCAAACTCAGATGATGCTGGGTGTGTTGTGTGACTACTTCCTGTCTCTCCCAGCAGTAATTATGGACAAAGATACTCGCCGTAAAGAACTCTACGGTAAAGCATCTGCAATCCGTTATAAAGACTATGGTATTGAATACCGTTCGCTGTCTAACTTCTGGATTAGTGATCGTGAAAACCGTAAGTTTGTTTACGATCAGGTTGACAAGGTTGTTCAGCAGTGTGATATGTCCACTCTGATGGCATTGCACTCTCGCCTTCCGATTGAGAAGCTTCATGAAATCATTAACGGGAACAACGTTAAAGAAGCTGACCAGCAGATCAAACTCCTTCAGGTAGCATAAGAGGTTATCGTGAGCTTAGTAGCTGATTTTTCTCATTACTATAATGGTACATGGATTGCTAAACGAGCAGGCAATATCAACCTTCCATGTTTTGTGATTGGTGTTGAGCAGAGCGGTAACTTCCGCAGCGATGACTTCTCACACGAAGCAGAACAGGCTCTGTACTTTGTTGTAGAGCAGTGGTACAAGAACGAGCATGGGAATCTCCGAAACACTACGATGAATATTCCAGTGTTCGACCCAACTTTGATTCTTGAATCACCTGATGTTGGTTATCTGTTCCATAACGGTAACACTGTAAGCTGGACTCATATCAACCCTGTTCGTCAGAGAGCGAAGGGTTTGATGGGTAACAAGATCCGAAATGCTCCGGGGATTGGTCGTTCTATCTCTGGTGAAATGGTTTACAGTCTATTCAATCCTGAATTCGAAGGATTGGTTACTCGTTATATTTATATCAACCCTACGGATGGTAAGGTGCATTATAAAGGTGCACTGGTAGGACAAGTAGATCTGGAAGCGCCTCGTGACTCTTACGGTCAGCAACCAATGCGACTTCTGGAACACTTTCATCACATTTCTGAAAACCTTAGCAATTACAATATTACGTTGGTGGATTCGTTATGACAACTGTAGCGCAAACTTTTGGATATCGAGAAGGTCGTTTAACTGAGGCGCATAGTTCAATTGCACTTCAGTGCGGTGTCGGTATTGAACTTGAACTCGAAGGTTCCGATCATATCGAAGCAGATATGTGGGATTGTACAGAGGATGGTTCCCTGCGTAATGGTTGTGAAATGGTATGTTCACGGCCTTACAACGGACAGGAGTTGTTAGAAGCTATCAACAACCTGAGTGAAGCAGTAGCTGAATCGCACGCCGAGGGGACTTGGCGTTGCTCTACTCACGTTCATATGGATATGAGGGATGCTGATAGTAATATCCTCAAGAAAACCATTCTCGCTTGGACCTTCTATGAAAGGATGTTGTTCAAGTGTTCAGGCTACCATCGTTACCGTAGCAACTTCTGCCCTGCTTTTGCAGTGGTACAAGCACAGGTAATGAATGCCTCTGACGCATTTAACTACGACGATGAAGAGTTCTTCAACCGTCTGGTTCGTTCATGGGATAAGTACACATCTCTGAACCTTCTGCCACTTGCCCAATACGGTTCGATTGAGTTCCGTATCAGCGAGCCTAAGTGGAAACGTGGTCAACTTCTCAATCTGGTTAACCGCTTCTTGATGTTGAAGAAGCTGGCTCTAGATAATGCAGATATGAGCAACGATCAGTTTATTGAGCACTTAAATACTGTACGATTTGCCCCAATGCTTCCTTACCTTCCTCTGGATTACAATCTGGATGAATCGGATTTGCATTCAGGGTATTGTATGGCCCGTGATGTTTTGTATTGCCGTTCTCATGAAGTAGAGCAGTCTGGTCGTATTCGTTTACGTCGAACCAACTCCAACGGAGAAGTTCTTGTTGACCTACGCCATATCTCAGACTTCTACGGATTCCTTGGATATGTTCGAGGGAACGCTAACAACTTGTACCAAGAGATTCTGGTTATGCTCCGTACAACTGATCTATCTACTGTACGATCTGCACCAGAGCAACGTATCCGTGCTATTTTTTGACTTACTACGTGAGTCTGGTCACAGTGATAGCAATATCACAGGGTACATTCCAGACCATCTGGAAAATCAGTTAGAGCAAGCGCTGTAATCAATGGGTGCCTCTGACAAAGGGGCACAATTTAAAGGTTAATTAGATGAAAGGGTTTACCCTTCAGGTGGATTAGAAAATTTGTGGCATCGTATTAGCTGGCGGTAATCTGTCAAGCACTGATTTAGACGTATTTAACCAACTCTTTTATGCTGGGGTATTCCGAGGGCAACATTCCTCTGGTATCTTTGGTCAGCGTAAGAGCACTAAGGAAGTCTTCACTTATAAAGAGGCACTTCCTTCTTTCGCATTCATCCTACAAGATGAGTACAAGAAGCATACCACTGGTGAAACAGCTTACACTGTAGCGCCTTCATGGATTGTTGGTCACAGCCGTCATGCAACGAAAGGTGCAGTTAACGCCAAGAACGCCCATCCTTTCCAACATGGTAACATCACTCTGGTTCATAACGGAACCTTGATGGACCAAGATCTGTTACCTGACAGCAAAAACTTCGAGGTAGACAGTGAGAACATCTGCCACTCTATTAACACTATTGGTGCAGCAGAGACTATTCAAAAGCTAGATGGTGCTTTCACCTTAATCTGGCATGATGCTTCTGATAACCGTCTTCATATCATCCGTAACGAAGAGCGTCCATTCCACCTCGCACGTTGCAACAGAGATTGGTTTGGTGCTTCTGAAGAAGATATGTTGATGTGGATTCTTAAGCGTTCTAAGTCTCATAAGAATCGTATTGACGAGCATTTTGAATGTAAAGTCGGTACAGAGTATATCTTTGATATGTCAAACAACAGCATGACTTTGGTTGAAGAGGTCGCCCACGAGCTTCCGGTTTTTACGGTAGCCAATCGTTGGGGCAATTATTACTCGAACAATTACAGCCAAAGCAACTATCAAAGTTCCTCAAAAAGCAGTACAAGCAATCCTTACGACACGAAGCCGGGAGTGACAGCGGCAGACGTTCGTCGAAGAAACGCAGTGGTAAGTCAAAACAAAATCGCAAGCGATCGAAACATTGATATTCGCCGCGATATGACTGTGGAAATCACTCCGCATGAGTTCGTTCCTTATGCAACCGCTGGTGCTGTTCCTTCTCGTGGTAAGATGATTGGTTATATCTACGATGAGAAGTCTCAAGAGTACATTGAAGGTGACGTTCATAACGTAGACATTAAGGCTTATCAGGATGCCCTGAAAGACCCTAAAATTGTTTACCGTGGGACAGTATCCTGCATCTCCGAAGTTAATGCTATGGTTCGTCTAGTGATCACAGCAGGTCGTTTTGTTGACCCCTCTCTGGAGAAAAGGGAGCCTGAGTCAACTACTGCTGACTTCGATGATGATATCCCTTTTGATATGAATGATAGTTTCGTCAACAAGAATGGCGTTACTATCACTCGTAAATTCTGGGAAGCGCACTCTCATGGTGATTGTGGTGGTTGTGATAAGCACATTGATTGGAAGGATGCACCTAAAGCAGTCTTTGCATATCAGTGCTATTGGCATCCTGAGTGTCTGGAAGGTTTGACTAAACCTAAAGAGGAAGAAGAGGAGGAAACTCCTATTGGTGTTTGTGAAATCTGCGGTGAAGTTAAAACAGAGAATGAGTTCGATGATGAACTCAGTCGTCTTCGTGGTGAAGATATCTGTAAAGTCTGCGCTGTAGAAGTAAAGAAGAAAGTATCTAATGCTACGATCAAAGATGGTTATGTATGGATTAAAGCAACAGATACAACAAACGCCCGTCGTCCTGAATTTGCTTTACGTGTAACTGAAGATATGATCGGTCGTATGACTGTATTACCTTCCTCAGCGAAACAGACAGGCATCACTCTGGAGGATGTTGTTGATGCTTATGTTGAGAAACGTAGCAACAGTATTTTTGCAATCTCAACTAAGCCAAAAAAGGAGGAACCTGCTGAGAAAGCAGGTGTGTTTCCTGAATCACGAACAGCTCTCCGCAAAACTGTTGTTAGCTTCGACGGAAACCGAAGCACTGACTTCACCAAAGCCATGTGGTCAACCCTCGGCTACTGCTCAGAGTGTTTTAAGCAGATTCCGTGGCGCGATGCTGAAAGTTGTACGCTTGGTTCTATGAATCAAGTTTATTGTAATTCTCCTAAATGTTCATTGAATAGAGGTTAAGTTTATGGAAATCAGAAAAATGATGTTGGATAACGTTGTAACTACTCGACGTATCCCGATGACGAGCACAGGATGTGATAACCTTCGTGCAATCCAGAAGTGGATGCAAGCTGGTATTGGTCAAGTACTTGAAACACAGGTTGAGGTTCCTTTCCCAACGGTGATCAACAATGTGCTTGCTGATTATGTAAAAATCAAAGGCATTAAGGTAGAACCTCATGTCAAATCTGGTTCCTAAGAAACCGAAGATTACTCTCCTACAGTATTACATAGGAGTTCATATCGAATTAGTAACGGAGCAGCGAAAGCTGTATCCGTTCGCTTTCGGTCTGATTGATGCACCATCCGATGAAGTAGAGAACGATGCGTTCAATGACTACTTCGAAATTGAAGCTCAGATTCAAAAAACTCGTAACGAAATTCTTAAACTTAAAGGTATCTAACAATGACTACTCGTATCCGTGTTCTTCCTTATGGCCCTTCTGATTCAGTTCGTGAACTTACTTCTGCAATTAACACTAAGATTCAGGAACTTCGACTGAATGCTAACGTAATGTCTCTGGTATCAGAGGGTTCTCGTTATCGTTCTCGTGCTGGTGATATTGTTGTAAACTATGGCAACCGCCGTTATGATGCTTCTTTCTTTGGTGGTGCAACCGTATTGAACCCTGTTGAAGCTCTGAACCGAGCGGCTAATAAGATTGCAGCGTTCAACGCATTGCGTTTGGCTGAAGTTAAGACTGTTGAATACACTATCGATCACGAATTAGCTCTGAACTGGAACCGAACCGAAATTGTTTATGAACGTGCAACCTTAACTGGTCATTCTGGTGAAGGTATCACCGTTCGTCTTCCGGGAGAAGGTGTTGCAAGTGCTCCTCTGTATACGAAAGGTATTCAAG
>CYGL01000743.1_pt1 | contig 10501 bp, 13 predicted proteins | sample 485531 | NCBI WGS metagenome assembly CYGL01 (sample SAMEA3497897, study PRJEB9818) | human gut metagenome | reverse complement strand
AAGTGACTGTAGAATAAAACAGATGATTTTATTGGATGCAACAAGAACTATACTTAATGGACAAAAATATATTTGATAGATTAGGGTACATCATTAATGACGGTACTATAATATCTACAAAAGTTACAGACTATTTTACTACAGACTACCTGAAAGTTGATGATTTTAGAAACATCACATTTTCAAACCTTTTCGCCAACACTTTTGCTTATGCTATATTCTTCTATAATGAAGATAGAGAGAAGATTGGTGGTATAAATTCAGCTATTGCAGAAGATTATATTTCTGTAACTCTCAACGATGAAGTATTATCAAAATACCCTTCGGCAGTATACATGAGACTTTGCAAGAGAACAAGAAACGTAGGTGTGTATGGCAACGATTGGAGTAAGACTAAGTTGAGTGTTCCACAAAAAATGTATTGTGCTATTGGAGAAACATTGCAGATTTTCAAGAACTCATTATTTGATGAGAAGTATGACAAGAATTTGACTCTTAATATTGCACATGGAAACCTTGGTCTGTTGAGAACTGATGATGTAAATTATGTCTATGATGGTATGATTTCTGTCTCTCCAAATAAGGCAAACAGCGTTGACATACGACTTGGTCTTGCAAAGGAGGAGAATGACAATATATGTGTTTCTGATGTAGTTAAAGTTATATCTTTTGCTAAGAAGCAATCTCCTACTACTCCTATTAATGTGATGATGGTAGGTGATTCTTTTACTGCAAATAATTACTACCCAAAAGAACTTATCAGAAGAATAACTGGTGTTGATGATGCTACATATTGCGACCACAGCGAAAATGCTCCTATTAGTGGTAATATGTCTAATATCAATTTTAATGTGGTTGCAACCGTAGATTGGGATTATGATACATACATGAATACTGACCCTAACAGGAAAGGTCAGTCTCCATTCTTAAATCCCTCAACAGAACAGGTAAGTATTGACTATTGGTGTAATCAGCATAATGTAAATAAGATAGATGTTTGTCTTATTACTCTTGGTACTAACCACATGTGTGACAATGATACCATTAAGTCTTTCTGGGATTTGCTCAAACAGCACAACCCAGATATAAAAGTTATTGTTACAGGAAGAGTACTTAATGCAAAGCAGAACAAAGCATCTAATACAAACATATTTTCTTATAACAGAAGGGTGGAAGCATTAAGCCTTACAAGTCAATATAACACAAACTTTCATTTTGTTGACTTACTTCCGCAGTTTGATATAGATTATAATATGCAGAACGATGAAGTCAATGCAAATACAAGAAATTACTTCTGTTAAAAGAAGAAGGGCTGTAGATTTCACACATCCTAATCATAGTGGTTATTGGCAGATAGCGGATATAATGTATAGCGCATTCCATTATTTTCTTTAGATAAAAATGAGGAACTCTAAGTCATTGAGTTTAGAAATATTAAGGGAAGGGGGAAATCTCTTCCCTTTTTTATTAAAGTGTGCTTTCAAAAGCGTTAAAATTAGTAAACCTATTAGTTTTTTATAGGACCAGATTTAGATTGCAATCAAATTCACTAAAATAACTTATCTTTGCACCAGCTTCACAAATGATGGTTGGTGCATTTTTCATTTGCAAAGTTAACGGATAAGGTTAAATGTCCGCAGAAAAGCCGTACATTTGCAGCATATTTACAAAACGTTAAAAATATAAGTTATGTTAGTAAAGAAAATGAATTTAGAGAAAGCAAACAAATTCATGAAGTTCGTAGCAAACTTCTTGAAGGCAGCGTACTACGTAGTTAAGTTCCTGAACTTAGAGCCTTGATGTACGCCTTTCCCCTCGCTGAGCCACATTATAGATATGTGGAAAGCAAACGTATAACTCGGGTGAGCGATAGCTTCCATTCGAGAGGTCTCTTTTTTATTCATCGCCAGGGAACAATGTTAATTGCCTGGGTTTGTGTCGGCTACTCCTGCAGATTGTACCATTTAGGTACGCATGGAGCGAATCAGATTTGATTTTCAACTCTTCGGCTTCACTAACTCCATACGCCTTCATGTAACAATCAACGCATAGACATTGAAGATTTTCTTCCTTGTTATTGGACAAGTCTCTATCTTTGTGATACACGTACAGGCATGACTGCAGAAAGGTGCCTTGCATCTCCCTGCCGCATCGTTCGCAGATGTAATCGTGGCTCAAAATGTAGTCACGTCTCACCTTATGCCAGTCTTTGGTATATCCCCAGCGGTTTATATAACTCTCTTCTTCTACATTATAATTGCTCTTGATGTAGGCAATATATTCTTTTGCATCCTTATAATTGTTCCAACCCATATTTCTTCTGATAGGAATACAGTTGCCACACATTTTGATATTTGTCAGTTTTCTAGGGGCATCATCATTAGAAGAATTATATACTATAATAGGCAAGGTATTGGCAAACATGTATGCTTCTTCACCCCAGGTGTCAGTAACACCACAATGGCACAGGTGCATTCGTGGCGTATTGTTCTTGCTTGATTTAGTGAAAGCAAAATGCTTTTTGTAAACAAATCCTAGCCACACTTTCCCATTTTCGTCAGTATATTCCACACCTTCTTCCGTAAAGCGAATGTTATGCAGCTGTTCATCTATAGACAATTCTTTCACGATAGGAAGATAATCGCCCTGATGAAACACAGGGATTCCTAATCGCCTTATGTAACGCTCCAGCTTTTCAAACAAATATAACTTTTTATCCATGGCTATTTATTTTTATTTACAAAATTCTCCAAAACCTCGTCTCCTGTGGTAATGATGCGAAACTCCACTCTTCTTGATTTTTCTTTATCAATAGAATCTCCAGAAGCGAATGTCTCAACTCCATTCTTATCAAGTGACCTTCCGAAAGAAAGACCATTGGCGGTTATCCAATGCTCTAGCCATTTCTTTTTATCTTTGTCAAGATTCCTAAAGAAAGGCATGTTGCGGATATAAGCCAATACGTTCAACGACCTTTGTTGCGACAGTATAACATTGGCAAGATATGGGTCTTTGTTAAGCTGAGGATAAGGAACATCATCTGTATGTCCCTCGATCCTTACCTCTTCTATATTGTACATCAACTCATCGTTCAACAAAATATTGAAGTACTTAGGAATGAATTTATCCAATATAGCCTTGAATTGAGGAGTAATCTCAGCCGAGCCAGACTGAAATAGGGTAGTAGGATTTCTGAATTTCATAGATAAATCCTTACCTATGTTCATTTCCCACTTGGCTGTATCTCCGGCAAATTCTTTTACCAGCTTTTCGTGCATTCTATTCCTTGTCTCAACATAATCAGAGAGCACAGATGTACTTTGCTGCACTTTTCTAATGTACGCAACGGCAATAAACAGGAAGATGATCATCAATCCTGTCATTAAGTCCGAAACATGTAACCAAACGTTTTGTTTACTCATACCAATGCTTTTTATTATTTACGTTTGAAGTACCTGATGCAATCATCAAGATTTGACAGGGTTGCATTCAGTCTTTCATAGAATTGGTCATCTAAATATGCCAAATCCTTTTTCAACTTTTCGTTTGCATTTCCTATGATACCTGCTGCATCATTCATTCCTTGGCGAGTTGTCTGCCAAAACTTTTCGTTATAATCTCTTTGTTTATTCAACTCATCGAGCTTGGTGATAAGATTCTCAATGTTATCTTTATAGTTTCGTTGTGTTTGCAACCAATCGTCAAGACTCTTAATTACACCTACCCAGTCTGTAACACTTTCGTTTATATCTCTGCAAGCAGACGATAGATTGTTGGATATTTCCACAAAATTAGAGTCATCGGACATAGCGGAATGAAGGTCATTGACTAATTGCCCCAAGTAACCGCAAGGAGCAGTGAGTTGATCTATGTATTTTGAAACTTCGCTTATTCTGTAGGAAGCGGTATCTAGACCCAATATGATTTGAGTGCTTGTTTGTGAAATTTTATCCATGACAGTTTTGTTTTCCTGCTGCCAGTTGTTAAGGTTATTGATGCTATTGTTAAGTTCCTCGAAATTCTTGTCAACAAGTTTTTTCATCAATCCAGATAGCTCAGCAGACACCTTTCCCATTTCATTCTCAAAAGTTTTTGCTATCTGTTGCATGGCTGTTTCAAGAACCTTTGTATTGTTGTTCTCGATGGAAGCCTTCAACTCTGCAACGCTCTTTGAAAGATTGAGTGCCGCAGTAGTTATGTCAGATGCCCCAAGACGATCATTTCTCTGATTTACACATTTATTAACCATCCAAGATGCAACCATGCCTGCAATAGAAGTGATAAATGCGAACTTTAGTCCATCAAGAAGTTGAGGTACGCTAGCATCCAGATTGTCTGAATCGAAACTAAGCAGTCCGTATGTAATTCCAATAAAAGTACCAAGAATACCTCCAATCGAAAGGTTTGTTGCGTATGATTCAAAGCGGCGTCTATTGGATTGAATTTCACTATCGCTAGCCTTAATAACCTTACGAATATCGTAAATCATAAATGCCAACGTCGTCAATACCCATATTGCTGTTATAATTAAACTTGCATCCATAAGTGATTTTTCCTGCAAAAGTAGAAAAATTTTAGCACATATCTGTAAATATATTGAAAAACCTATGCAGTTTAGACAAAGACCAAATAATTGAGCATCATATTACTCATCATAAATCCTTGAAAAACAACATTCTAACCCTTAAAAACTTTATTTTGAGCATAGTTAGGCAGAGCCTCAGCTTCTTCGTAACTTTGCACCAAGTTCAATAGTGAACGAAACGAATAATCTATTTTATTATGTCAGAATCAAAAACTTACGTATTCGGGGAGAACGGAACCAGCCAGGGCGGCGGTTTCAATAGCATTCTCGCTATGCTCCCAGCACTTATGCAGCGACAGGGTGTAGATCCAAGTTTGTTTGCTCTCTGCAACGGCAAGAGTAATGGAAACGGATGGGGTGATGGCTTGTTTGCCATTTTGCTTCTCTTCCTTCTTATGGGTAGAGGCAACTTCTTCGGTGGAAATAATGGCGGTTGCTTGATGCCTAACGGACAGGGCGGTGTTGCTCCTATGATTAACAACGATGCCAATACGGCTGTTATCATGCAGGCAGTTCAGCGCAATGGCTACGATGTTCAGTCGCTTGCTACTGCTCTCAACACTACTACCGGTAACGTTATCGCTGCCATCAACGGTGTAAGCAAGGAGATTTGCGGTGTCGGCAACCAGATGGGCATGACTGCAAATCAGGTATTGACCGCCATCATGCAGGGTAACAACGCAATCGCTACCCAGTTGGCAGAATGCTGCTGCAAGACTAACAACAACATTACCGCCATGGACGGAAATATCAAGTTGGCGATGTGTCAGCAGACTGGAACCTTGCAGAATGCCATCAACAACGTGGCTGTAGGTCAGGAACGCGGCTTCTCTAATGTAGCTTACGAGACTCAGCGACAGACTTGCGACTTGCATAACGCTATCAAGGAAAGCACTCAGACCATCGTTGACGGTCAGAAGCAGCAGGAGATGCGCGAAATGCAGAACAAGATTGATGCGCTTCGCGAGGAGAACAGTACCTTCAAAGCTTCCGCAATGACTTCACAAATCGTGGGTCAGGCTGTAGCACCAATCAATCAGGTATTGGCTGGTCTGCAGAACGAGGTGGCAGGTATCAAGTGCAAGCTGCCAGAGACAGTAACCACCCCTTACAGCCCATTCACCGCGGTTCCTAACTGCGTGGCTTATCAGGCAGGTTTGTATGGTTTGAATGCTGCTAATGCAGGATTCTGGGGCTAAAGAAAGGAGGCTGCTATGTTATGGTTAAGACCTTTTACTTGGGTGAATCGTAACGGTTCGGCAGCTATCGCTTCTACAGGCGTGGCGGTGAATACTGCCAATGTGGTGTTCACCTTTAAAAACCACGCCTTCGTGAATGCCAATTACAGAGGAACGATTTTCGTGAATCTTAAACAGGCTATTCCGACAGGAACGACTGGTACGCTGCCTATCCTTTTCGAGACCAACGGAGTAACACAGGCTGTGACCAAGTTCAATGGTGAAGCATTAACGGTTGCAGACGTGCCGGGAACTGGAGTGGTTCAGCTCTGGTTTGAGAGAGACACTAACACCCTTCAACTGATGACGGGTATTGTTTAACTAAACAGAATAGATAATAGGAGATTACATTATGTTTCAAGGTTTAAGAACAAATTCTTTATTCTATGTCCTAGACAAGGGCGAGAACCCGAGCTTGCAGATCGGTCAGGTTGTTTCGGTTAGCAACCCTCAGGCAAAATACCCTACCTTCAACAATGGCTTCACGCCTCAGCCTATGGAAACTGTGGTTGATGTGAAGGTGAAGCTGAACGATGAGGAGGTGGATTTCAAACAGCTACCTGCCAACGGACAGATAGCCAACGACAAGAACCTTGTGGTGAGCGACAACAAGGAAGCCATGAGTGCAGAGGTCGATACGATGCTGAGACAATCCAAGGCGATACTGGAGAGCGTAGATTACCACAAGAAAGTCGTTGATTCTTGCGAGGGAATGCTACTGCAGCTCAACCCCCCAGATAGCCAAGGAGAGGGAACAGACTGAGAAAATCAGCAAGCTTGAAGGCAAGGTTTCTGGCATGGAGGGCAAGCTCGACAAGATGATGGGATTGCTCCAACAAGCGATAAACAAGTAATCTCCTATCTATTCACTTTAAAAATCTTAGAATTATGATAATGGTTGAGATTACAGAAGACAAGTTTGATGGCTTGTATGATAACGTGGAGAAAGGCTTGCGCTATTTGGATAAGGCTATGAACTGCCTGGGCGAAATGAAGCGTGAAGGCAGACGTGACCGATACGGCGAGCGCAACCGCATGCCCGATTACAGAGGTCGTGGAGGCAGAAGTGGTATGCGAGAACACGAAGAGTACGACGACATGCGCCAACGTGACGACAGAGACCGTGGAGAACGTGATTATCGAAGCTACGGCGACGAGTATTAACTAACATGGGGTTTGGTGGCGAAACCGATTTCGTTGCCAAGCCCTTTTTAATATCAGAAAGATTATGAATAGAAAATACAGACAATCTTTGAATGCCTACGATTATCAGCCAGAGGAAATGAGGGCTTACCTTCGTTACAACGGCTGGCACTTCAATAAGAAGATGTGTGAGTGGGCAGTTAAGCAGATGCGGAAGAACGGTAAGCCTATCCGCATGATGAGCAAAGAAGACATAGAAGACATCTTGAAGAAGAACGATATTGTGCTAGATAACAACGTAGGATATGATGCTTGCTACATCGCACACATGTGCTTAGCCGATTTCTACGGTTCATCTATCACGGAAGAGAAGCAGATGGCTCAGTTCGTCAAAGACTACGTGGATGATGAGGATCAGCAGGATGGATTCATCTTCAACCGCTTCTATGCAGATACATCATTTAATGGTGTAGGTATTCCTTGGGATGAGATTTTGTAGTGATTAATTATTAGTGATTATTGATTAGTTGAATGACTGAGCAGGAGATTTACTTGGAAAGGTACGACTGGACGGTACATGTAATGTACGATGTTCACTCAAAGGATGCCATGAAGGTAAGAAGGCATCTTCGGGATTTGGGATGCGCCGGCATTCCTCTCGAAGATGCCTGTAATCTCGTGCTCGAAGGTCAGCCCAACAAAGGCATAACCTATTCCAACATAGACACCCGAAAAACGATAGTAGTAATAGGCTGGACCACCTCCAAGGCAGAGTACACAAACAGCCTAACCCACGAAATGCTCCATGTAGTTCAGCACATATCCGAGCAGTTCCTTATAAATATGTACACCGAAGAACCCTGTTACCTCCTAGGCTCCCTCTGTCAAGCCGCCGCCAGCAAGCAGCTGCCAGCAAGCACCAGCTAGAAAAGGCCCCTCTAGCCCCCGTTCCTCAGCATTCTATGCTGAGTCCCCCCCCCATATTTATAATAAGTCTAAACTACGCAAAAATCCCCCAAACCCGATACAACCTATCAAAAAATTCCCTACCTTTGCATAAAAATAAAGATTATAGCGTATGGAAACAATTATTTCGATTATTATATTTGCCGTGCTATTCATATTAGCCTGCCTGTCGTTATATCGTATATGTACGGTAGGTAAGACCAATAAGAGTGCATTAGTTTCTAAGACAGATATGTATGATATGCGGTTTGCTCAAAAAATAAGAAGGATGCATCTACGTGTGTTAGCATTATTAGTTTTCGGGATGATCCTTGTTGTTGCATATCATTTTATGCCAACTAGGTTAGGTGATTACGTTTACATAGAAAGGGATTTGTCTAATCACAAGCAAACCATTCATTCGAACAGTTCATGCCCTTTAATCAAAAAAGGATATAGTGTAAACGAAGTACATTACTATACCTATACTCCTTATGTTGATTGTTTCTGTTCTAGATGTTTTTACGAGTCAGATGCCATCAAATTAACTAAAGGAGAAAAATAAAGGAGTGAGCACGCCGCCCACTCCTTATTTCATATTATTCCAGTCTATCCAGTTCATCAACCGCATCCATCATGATTCTGTCAATATTCTGGTTTGCGAAGTTGATGGATTCAGTATCAGAAGATTTATCCCTTAGCTTCTTCCATCGCTTCATCTGCTTTTCTGCCAGCTCGATGATTCTAACCTTGGCAGCCTCCTTGGAGTTTTGAAAGTGGAAATACTCGCCTATATTCGTGATTCTCTTGTCAAGTGGAACGTTCTTCGATTTCAGGCGGTCCACGTTGGCCATGGTCTTCTCCATTTCGTCTTTATAGTTATACCACTTGCTCTTCGTTCTCTGCAAGCTGCTCTGCTCGCTCGGCGTATAGAGTAGGGAGCGAAGGAAAGGAATATCCTTGGTTTCCGTATCGCTTCCGTGCTTGATAACACCGATAGCTCGCTCAGTAAAGGTAGCAGCACCACCACCAAGACCACCTAAGTAATGATTCAGCATACTAGGGTTCGTTACCATATCCAGGAAACTGTTGCCCAGCATATCCTCATTACCCTTGGCTACGTCGTTTGTCTGCGCATTCACAAACTTATTCACAGCCAGATAACCGTCAGGTACACCTTTGTAGGCTCTCTGCCAAGCAGGGGAATTTTCATTCCAGTCACCACGTCTTTCAATCGGCGCGCCCTTCCAGTCGGTATTTAGCTCCCATTCCACGAAAGGAGATAGGGCAGAAGGAGAGATAGCCTTGATTGTTTCGTTCAAAGGCTCCTTACCAGCCGAAGAGTTACCGAGATAGTCCATCACCGGCACAAGCTGCGACATACAGCCCACGGCATCCAAGGCAGGGTTCTTCTGTCCGCTTACGTTTGGCGAGAAGGTCAAGCCAGCCGCCAAGTCACCCAAACCGTAGAAGGCTCTCAACTCAATAGCAAGCGGAATAGTAACAAACTCGCCACCGCCCTTGTAGATACAGAGATTGTTTCTTCTCACATAGTCAGGCAGCTCGCCGTACGGATCCTTCACGCCCTTTCTGTCCTTCTCGTCCTCGCTCGCAATCAGCACATTGTTTCCGAGTGCAGCCAGCGCACCGAGGGCAAAAGGAATGGCAAGCATGTTGATAGAAGTACCCACAGGATGATTCTTCAAGTTCTTCACAAGAAGGTTCGTACTCTGAATACCTGCATTGAAGAACATAGAACAATGTCTCAGATAGCTAGCCGTAAAACCGTAAGCCCATCTTGCAGCCGCCTTGCCGCCTGTCATTTCTCCGTTCTTGAAACTCTTGATGGCATCACCGCTACCATGACGGTTGAAGTTGGTAGATACCTCCTTCGCATCATAGACCGAACGGATGATAGAGCGGTTGCTGTCTCGGCTCGTACAATAGGTAGCGAATCGGGCGATATTCTCAGCCACTTCATTCACGTTCGCTAGGTTTCCGAAGAAGAAGTCACGAAGGGCAGCACCGCCCTTGTCAATCTTGCTTCTTTCACCTTTCACGTCCTTCTTATACTCCTTGGTCCAGTCCTTCATGTTCTTGATCTGAACCCAACCAGTCTCGCCGCCGTTCTCCATGAACTCCTTGAAATATAGCTGAACCTTGTCAGAAGTATCAAGCGTGCCATTGCGATACTTGGCAAACAAGCCCAAGCCTGTAGTTCCGCTCAAATCCTTGAAACTGATTTGTGAAGCGCCCTTATACAAGCCCAGCTGAGCATAGTACTTCGCCCAGAGCGCACCGTATCTTGCGCCTTCCTTGGAAGTCACGTTGCTAGATGCAAACTCAGCATCACGCATGATGTTTCGCATCACGAACTCAGGGTTATAAGATGTACACAACTGCGCCATCATTCTTGAAATAGAACTCAATGGTTTCATGATACCCTTGGCGCTCGAGTTTTCCAGCAACCCATTCAACGCCTGCGCTGCTCTAGGATTTCCGTTGATAACAAATGAATGGGTCTTGCCGGCAATCTTTACGTCTACGATATGCTGTGATTTGTTCTCAGCTCTTTGGAACTTATAACCGA
>CYGL01000742.1_pt1 | contig 10501 bp, 18 predicted proteins | sample 485531 | NCBI WGS metagenome assembly CYGL01 (sample SAMEA3497897, study PRJEB9818) | human gut metagenome | reverse complement strand
TATATCTTGATATATCTGAGTTGAAGAAGATGGCTGCATCTGAGCCGAAGGACAAATCAACCAAGCAAGCCTTCATGTTCTCCTGCTTTACTGGTCTCCGAATCTCGGACATCCGCCAGCTTAAATGGGAGGATATTGAAGAGTACACCGATGAGGATGGCAACTCCAGATACAGAATGATCAAGAGAATGCAGAAGACTCAGCGAATCATCACCGAATCACTATCAAAGGAAGCGGTCAGTTGGTTGCCGGAGCGAACAGGGGAACTGGTATTCGACAAGCTGGTATGTGCCCCGAACCTGAATGCGCAAATCAAGAAGTGGGCAGAATTTTGTGGAATCACCAAGAACGTCTCCTTCCATACCGCTAGACATACCTTCGCCACGATGATGCTTACGCTGGGGGCAGACATATACACCACCAGCAAGCTACTTGGGCACTCTCGCATATCCACAACAGAGATATATGCCAAGATCATAGACAAGAAGAAGGATGAAGCCGTAGGACTCATTGACAAGTTCTTCGATAAGGACTAGACCCGCTCCGTACCTCCTTCATACCCTCTCCGTACCAACTCTTAGTCTCCGCAAGGTTTGCAACGTTTGCTGCAAACTTTGCAAAGACTACAAACCAAGTTTCTTTTTCAGAAAGCTACCAACAAAGACAGCAACCATAGCAGATACAGCAAAGTCACCACAGATAAAGCCTTTATTAGGCTCTACGAACTGGGATTCGACGGCAACCAATACAACCATACAGACAATAAAGGTAATCGCAATGGCAACATATCTAAACACCATCTTGGCTACCTTCTTGCTATCATCCTTAACACTTGAAGTTTCACCTTCTTTTCTGTTAACTCTCAAAGAGCTATACATAAAATAAATTGCAGCTATCGCTATAAATGCTACAAACACGTAAATAATTTCTTTTGGCATAATTTTATTTTTCTAGTTGGAAAAATTATTTTTCTCCATTGTAATTCTTTAATATTTCGTCAGCTTCATACTCGGACTTTGATAAAGGAGCCTTTTCGCATCTACCCAAGATACTCTGTTTCTTTCGTGCCAACTCCTCATCATAGTGTCTTTTCTGCTCTGCCTTCATTTTGCGATATTCGTCAACACGTTTCAGGAAATGCGCTGCTGATTCATATTCTCCACGGATAGGCATTCCACCTTTGCCGGTCTTATTCCATTCTCGCTCTATGAAATCCTTACGAAGCATTATTCTTCTGCTACCATCTTGTATGCAGATAGTACCAGATGTCTTTATGCCTTCCTTACGTTTAAGCTTCCAGTATTCTTCACTTAATCGTTTCTTTTCTGAATGAACATAACTGATGCAAGAAACCTTATAGATAAGGTAACACGCAACCAAGAAAAATATAACTAGACCTATTCCCATTACCCAAAGTTTTTTAAATCTATAGGATTGCAACCACATAACCCAAAGATATAGTTAACTATGTTTTGAATATCAAACAACACGATATACCATATTCTAGCAATGAATATCAGTAGCAACACCCCGATAGGAGCAACCATCCATTTCTTTTCGCATAGCCAGTTAAAGAACCTTCCGTGAAAGAGTGAATCACAAACCCCTATCATCCATCCAGTAACCAATAAGACTAATGCAAACATAACCAATATATGAAGAAACCCCATACCTACCACATTTTAATTATCCTACATTTGCTTTTCTCATACTGCCAAGGCTAGATACCAACATATCATAGCATTCCTTGATGGCTTCATACTTTGCCTTCCAGATGGATTCGTCATGCTCAGGATGGGCACGATAGGTTGGAGCTGGCTCGGCTACCATATTTGTGCTGATTGCTTCCTCTACTCCTCCGGCAGACTCTTCCTTGCGATACATAGAACCTTCACCACGAAGGAGCCATTCGGCTGATATATCGTCAAACTTCTCTAGGAATCCTTCTAATGAGACCAAGAGACACCGCCTGATCACCTCGAATCTGACGATTACAAGTTACTTGCTGCATTCCTATCATTTTTGAGAATGCAGATATACTTATTTGTCTATCTTCTAAAACAGACTTAATTCTTTGATTAATAACACTTTCCATAGAATTCACATTTTTAAACCATACTTAAATAATCATAAACGACTAAAGAAATATACATAAATGTTTGGCTAGTTAGACAGAAATGTATATCTTTGCACTCGAAAACGATACAGAAATGTTTTAAAAGCGTTCCCTATTCGTTTTCGGTGGCAAAAATAAACAAAAGAAATGAAATATGCAAGTAAAAATGCAAAAAATCATCTCGGTTTCTATAAAAAATCGGGAAGAACTTAAAAAGAAGTATCAGTGCTCGCAAACAACTTTGTATAATGCGTTAGCATATAAGACAATGAATAGGCGAGCTGATGCAATCCGGCAGGATGCTCTAGACAACTTCGGAGGTGTCGAAAGCGAGAAGCCAGTGTTGAACTAATATAAAAGAAGGAGGCAATATGACAGGCTTAGTTTACAGAGGAAAAGACAACCAACCTCTAACAAATAGCAAATTGGTTGCTGAGGTCTTTGAAAAAGAGCATAAGAACGTTATACAATCTATCAGAAAGTTGATAGAAGGGACGGCTCAAAATTCAGCCGTCCGCCAAATGTTCTTAGAATCAACATATCTGAATGAGCAGAATAAAGAGCAGCCTATGTTCGTTATGAACCAAGATGGTTTCACTCTGCTGGCGATGGGATTCAACGGCAAGAAGGCGATGGAGTTCAAGCTGAAATACATCGAAGCCTTCAACGCTATGAAGAAACAGATTGAGCAATCCAAGCCATCCGTTCCTCAGAACTATCTCGAAGCTTTGAAGTCTCTGGTCAAGGCAGAGGAAGAGAAGCAGCAGCTTGCTCTGGAGAACAAGCAGAAGGATGAGACGATCATCACTATCAGTAAGGCGAACGTGGAGCTGGGCAACAAGATTACTGAAATGCTGCCGAAGGTGAGCTACTACGACAGAATCCTGCAGAGCAATGCCACAATGACCATCACCCAGATAGCGCAAGACTACGGTATGAGTGCTATCGCTATGAACAAGGAGTTGGAATCTATGAGAATCCAGCATAAGGAGAGAGGTCAGTGGATATTGTACGCTCAGTTCCTGAAAGGTGGCTATGTTCATAGCAGAGCGGTGGACATCATCCGCAGGGATGGTAGGCACGATGTGAAGTACAACACAGAGTGGACAACGAAGGGAAGACTCTTCCTTTATGAAGCACTCAAAGGAAAGGGCATTCTCCCCTTGATAGAGCAGGAGAACACTCCCAGAGATAAGGGCACTGGTGGAAGAGAGCCTTCCAAGACAACTGGTGCCAGTCAACAAACCATTAACTTCGAGTGATATGAAAGATGAAACGATAAAAAGTGATATTGAAGAGACGAATAAGAGTAGTCTTGGAGAGACACTTGCCCGAATAGAGAAGTATATTCTCATCGGAACCAAGAATGTGCTCAACATTGATGAAGCATCCATAGTACTGGGAGTAACCATCAGAACACTCAGAAAGATGGTGGCAGAGCATACCATCCCTATCTACAAGCCCAACCAGCGAGCCTTGTATTTCAAGAAGAGCGACCTAGAGGATTGGATGCTGCAGAACAGAGTGAAGCCCCAGTCGGAGATAGATTCTGAGGTGGAAGCCTATTGTATAACCCATTAAAACAGAAAGATATGTTCGCAAATGTTATGTTGGTGGCAAGTATCGCCACATTCGCTATAGTAGTTAAGGAAATCCACTCTTACTTCAAGGAAGTGAACGAGTAGATATATATATGGAGCTGAATCCGGCATAAAAAATTGTTTGATATTAATTAGTTTAAAATTTTCGTTTTATTTATCTCAAAATAAGGACAAAAGTCTGATTCGCAAGGATTTTTTGGAATTTGCTATTCCCAGCTCCACAACTGTTGTGTAGGTTCAAGATTGTTTTTAGTTAGTATTTGTTTGAATCGGCATAGGTAGCTCAGATGGTAGAGTAGAAGGCTTCATCTCCTTCGAGGTCGTAGGTTCGAGTCCTACCCTATGCCCAATATCGCCCGATTCCGAGGAGTCATATCGGATAGGATAAACCTTCCTAGAGAGGTACACGTACCCAAAAGGAGCATCATTAACCACAGATGATGCTTAGACGTGGAAGTGGCAAGCTAATACATACACCTACTGGGTGGAATTTGGAACGCTTGGAGTTCACTTGTGAAGATGCAGACCTGATGCCGTGACCCTTATATATAATAAGGTAGCATCAATAGGTAGAAGCGCACAACTACAATGGTTCTAATGCAGCCAGCACGACTTTGTCATAACAGATAAATTAAGTTTCCATACCAAAGTATTAATAATACCCTATTTACACAGATTTATGCGATTACTAGTGCTGGGAGTCCTAAGCCTCCGCAAATGCAGAAGGGAACTTGGAGCGATTATCACCATCCGCCAATTATGTTCTGATGTCGCTCCTCGGAGGGGTGCTTTATTACTCCCACCCCTCCTTTTTGACAGACACGTTTTTTCAAACCATATAATACAAATTATGTATCATTTACGACTATAGCAGTAGCGACTGCATTTTATAACTCGTTAAAGTTGTATATTTCAACCTATCTCCTCTGTTCGTGAGAATCGAGGGGATTTTTATTGTAGAACATTTTAAAGAAACAAGATATGTTATTCAAACCGAAAAGCTGCCACGACTGCTTGTTTGAGCAGATATGTGACAACCCGAATAAGAAATCGGATGGCACTTACAGATGTAAGGGCTATGAATGGAAGTATCAATAACTATTAATATAATAAGGACATGAAAGAGCTTATTACGATTCAATCGGAACTGAAAGCCCCGAAGACTCAGGTAAACCGCTTCGGTGGCTACAAGTACCGCAAGGCTGAGGACATACTGGAAGCCGTCAAGCCTTTGCTCGCCAAGCAGAAGTGTACGCTTATCATATCAGATGATATTGTTATGATAGGCAACCGCATCTATGTGAAGGCTACCGCCACCATCAAGAATGAGAAGGGCGAGTGTGAAACAACCACTGGTTGGGCTAGAGAAGAGGAAACCAAGAAAGGTATGGACGGAAGTCAGATTACTGGTGCATCCTCATCCTATGCCCGAAAGTATGCGCTCAATGGTCTGTTTGCCATTGATGATAACGCTGATTCTGACACAACCAATACTGGTCAGCAGGATAACGTTCATAATCAGGCAGCGCAGCAGACTGCACAGACTCAGCAGCAATCTCAGTATCATCCCGACAACCTAGCCGAAGCCTTGGAAATGGTGAAGCGATGCATGAACAGAGACAACATCAAATGGGTGATGGGCACTTATATGCCGCTCAACAGCAACCCTCAGTTTATGCAAGCCTTATCCGCTAAGAGAAAGGAGTTAGGACTATGACACAGAACATCAAGCTGAATAAGTCAAAGGTCACCTTCATAGAGGAGACCCATCAATACTTCATTGGAAAGAAACAACTGAAAGGTATCACAGGAACGCTGGTAAGAAAGGCATTCCCAGACACCTACAAGGATATTCCTGAGTCTGTACTGATGAAGGCTGCAGAACGAGGAGGTATGATCCATAACTCCTTCGAGCTGTTCTGTACCGTCTTCGATTCCGACATCAATATGTACCCGAACCCGACAGAAGAGATTCGGGCATTCAATAGTATGCTGGTCTCCTACGGTCTCCATCACGTTGATTCAGAGTATCTCGTTACCGATTCCGAGAACTTCGCTTCTGCCATTGATGGAGTCTTCGCTGACAGCGATGGCAACATCTATCTGGTAGATTACAAGACCACCTCCACCCTGCACTACGACAACGTTTCTCTCCAGCTATCCATCTATGCACGATGGTTCGAGGAGCAGAATCCCGACTTGAAGGTGAAGGAACTGGTATGTATGTGGTTCAAGAACGGACAGAGCCGATTCCAGCCGCTGCCTAGGGTATCAGAAGAGAAGATAGATGCTCTTATCAAGGCATACTTGGAGGATGATCCTGACTACAAGTATGAGGTGGAAGTGCCGGAAGCCTTCTCTAGCACCGAGCAGCAGTACCGACTCGTCACCGCTAGGATTGATGCCTTGAAGATAGAGCAGGATGCCTTGAAGGAGAAGCTGATGAAGATGATGGAAGCCAACAAGCAGAAATCCATCAAGACTCAATATGGCTCCTACTCCTATGTGGCAGCATCCACAAAGAAGACCTTCGACACGAAACTCTTCAAAGACACCGAGCCGGAACACTATGAGTACTATCTGAAAGATACTACTACGAAGCCATCCATCAGAATCAAACTTAATTAAGTATAGATATGAACGTAACATTTACAGGCAAGATTATTGCAGCAGGGCAAGTTCAATCAGGAACAAGCCAAAACGGAACTCAATGGAGTTCGTGTGAATATGTTATCGAGGAGTTGAACCAGCAGTACCCAGCAAGAGCCGTGATTCAGGTCTATGGCTCCGACAAGCTGCAGCAGTTCAACATCCAAGTTGGTGAGATCATCACCGCTCACATCGGTTTGAAGGCACATCAGTCTAAGGACGGACGATGGTTCAATCAGTTGGATTGCTGGAAGGTGCAGCGATCAACCGCCCAGCCTCAGCAGATGCAGCAGCAGGGTCAGGTGTACGCTAGTCAGGTAGGGAAGAACTACCAGCAGGGATTCCAGCAGAATCCTCCGCAGCCAGCTCCTATCCAGCAGCAGATGCAGAACTTTCCCCCTCAGGTTGATGCCAATGGTCATCCTATTCAGCAGCAAGCTCAATATGGTGTTCAGCAGGGTAATCTCCCATTCCCAGCCAACAATTAGTTGATATTCAAAAACAAAGGTTATGGAAATCCATCTTGTGCGTACTTCTCTTGGTCTTCAAGCTTATGCAGACGAGGACTATGAGCAGTTGAGAAAGATTAAGGTTGGCTCTGTTGTCAAGGCGAACATCGTCCGCCCACGCAACGTGAAGTTCCACCGCAAGTTCTTCTCCCTGATCCGAGCTGCTTGGGATTGTCTCACCGAGCAGCAGCGCATCAATCTCCGTTCGGTAGAGACATTCCGTGAACAGCTCCTGATAACATCGGGATTCAGCGAACCACTCTACGACCTGAACGGACAGAAGTTCTTGGAGCGAGCCAAGTCTATCTCATTCGCCAAGATGGATGAGCCAGCCTTCAATGAAGTTTATTCCAAGGTCTTGGACACCATCCTTACCATCATGATTGCCGATGGTGTATCAGAAGACGAGTTTAATAACATTCTAAAAAATTATACATAATATGACACGTAGAAACGACAAGCGCAATAACAGACGTAACCGCCAGCCAGAGTTATCACCATTCGCCAAGATGCTTTTCGGAGCAATCCTCGGCAAGGGTGCAGAAATGATTGCCAATAAGATGAAGGAGAAGGACGAGAACACCCCTTCCATCCATACAGAGGGTATCACCGACAAGGATATTCAGAACATCAACGAAGGTAATGCTTCCTTATCTAAGTTGTATATCCCGAATGATGGTACGGCTGTAGAGTACCCTATCCCTGAGAACCTAAAGTTCTTCTTCGATGAGGAAGGCAAGCTGATGGTGCGCAAGAAGCAGGATGATGAGCCTGCTCCTAATGAGGAGACTCAGGAGAAGCCTATCACTTACGATGATGTTCTCAAAGAACTATTCTTAGATAAGATTGCATCTTGGGTTGGTATATCCAAAATCTACACAGCAACGGTAGGGAGGGCTAACTATAACGACCTAAACAACTGCACCTCCTATGCTCAGGCAAAACGCATAGTTGCTTTCAACAAGTTGCAGAACATCGCCAAGTATCTCAACGAAGGATGGAAACCTGACTTCACAGATGGTACACAAAATTGGTTTATTGCCGAAGAATATTTCGGAGAATATAAAGCCAAGTTTACTTACTCTGGTAATTATGGAGTTGTTTTCTTCAAGAGTAAATGCCTTGCTAATGAAGCCATCCGCCTGATGGGTGAAGATTCTCTCAACGACCTTTTCTCAACCGACTGGTAATGGCAAGCTACGCTGAAATCAAGGCAAAGCTATTGCAGGAAGGCAAGAAGATACGCAAGCGTTCATCCTATGATGAGCACAACTTGCAAGCCGCAGAGGTCAGGTATATCCGTGGGGTACATCCTGACCTCGAAGGGGTCTTCTTTGCCGTTCCCAATGGCGGAAAGCGAACATCCCGACAAGCCGCATGGCTGAAAGAGGAAGGTATGAAGGCAGGAGTATCAGATATGATTCTCCTGAAAAGCACCTCTCAGTATGGTTTCCTCTGCATCGAAAACAAAACACCGAAAGGTAGTCAGGAACCCGAACAGAAGGTATTCCAGTTTGAAGTAGAACGACATGGTGGCAAGTACATCATCGTCCGCTCTATAGATGAGTTTATCCAAGCAATCAACAATTATTTAAATGGTGAACTATGACAGACGAAATCAAACAAGCCATCCTGCTCCTAGAGGAGAACGGCTACAAGGTAACCCCACCACCCAAGCAAGTCAAAGACGAATATACCTTTGCGAGAGCTTGGGATTTATATCAGAAGAAGGTGGGCTGCAAGGAGAAGCTGGAAAAGAAGTGGAACTCCATGAGTCAGAAAGACCGCAAGGCAGCTATAGAGTATATTCCATTATATGTGATTGCAACCGAGGATAAGAAATATCGCAAGAACTTCCAGACCTTCCTCAACCAGAGATCTTGGGAAGACGAAATCATCGGTGGCACACCACCGCCAGTTTCAACCAATGAGTTTGCATCTGAAATCAGTCAGCTTATCGCCAAGACAAAGGTAGAGCAGGAAAAGAACACGGAAGATGCCAAGAACCACGCTCTCCGCCAGCGTATCTATGGTATGATTCAGGTTCTTCACAACAATCCTCATAGCCTATGCCGCAAGCAGTTGGAGATTTATCATGACAACGGAACCTTGGAACGCTTGGGTATCCAATGGAATCCATAACATCATCAACTCTATGATACAAATCAGCAAATACAACAAGCAGCATCCGCTCAGAATCTTTGAAGCCTTCGCTGGCTATGGCAGTCAGAGCCTAGCCTTCAAGTACCTCAAAGAGAAGCACCCTGAGTTCGACTTCAAGGTTGTGGGCTATTCCGAGATAGAACCTTCCGCCATCCAAGCTTATGGACTCCTGCACGGAAGAGACATCACTAACTATGGTGACGTGACGAGGATAGACTGGAATGAGGTTCCCGACTTTGATTTCATATCTTGGTCTTCTCCCTGCCAAGACTTCTCAAATGCAGGACTCCGGCAAGGTGGCGATGAGGGAAGCGGCACACGTTCATCTCTTATCTTTCAGGAGAAGAGAATGCTGGCAGTCAAGAAGCCGAAGTATGTGATGCTGGAGAACGTAAAAGGTCTTCTCTCAAAGTCAATGAGAAAGTACTTCTTCCAGTATATCCGAGACCTCGACTCCTTCGGTTACACTTCCTTCTACAAGGTTCTGAATGCCAAAGATTACGGAATCCCACAGAATCGTGAGCGTATCTTTGTCATTTCCATCCTCCGCACCGAGGATGATCCGAACCCAGAGTATCACTTCCCCTCTCCTATTAAGCTGGAGACTACGGTTGAGGACTTCTTGGAAGATGATGTATCTCCTGAGTATTACCTCTCCCAGCCGCTCCTAGAAAAGTATCTCACAAAAGCAGACATCAATGAATCCATCCAAAAGCTCTACCCCGAAGATTTCAATACCCAAAACGGCTGATGGTTGCAGCCCGACTATCACATCTTCTTTCGGCGCAGGAATCAGCGTAGCAAATCTCCTTGGTGTTGACCATTTCCCTAAGGGGGGGGGTACGTGATAATCAGGAAAATAAGAGAAGAAAACTGCTCATCAACTCAGATAAAGATGGTTTAAGTAGAACCATACGAGCAGGTTACTATAAGGCTGGCTTTGCTAACTATATACATGACGATGGAAGAGCAGCCAACGCAGTACTAATCATTAATCGAGTATGATAATAGGAGGAAAGAGAATGAAATCCATGCTCCTATCGGGGAAGGTTAAGCCGGATATGGGTGGGCAAGTCTTAGACCTCTACAACCAGATGGTTCTCCAAGGAATCAGCCCCACCATCAAGACCACTATTGATAAATCAAACATGACATTTGTTACAGTTATGAACAAACAAATCATACATACCGCTCCAAACGGCAAGAAATACTCCATCCAAATCAGGAAGTACACTCCTAGAGAATGCTTCCGGCTGATGGGTGTACACGAAGCCGACATAGACAAGCTCCTGAGCAAGGAGAAGTCGGGAGCCAGCATCATCTGCAAGAGCAAGCTCTATGCCCTCGCAGGAAACTCAATAGTCACCAACTGCCTGACCGCTATGTTCGAGGAGCTGATTTTCCCTTCAGGGAATCACTACCACGACAAGACGGGTCAACTATCACTCTTCTAGCTTATGGAT
>CYGL01000741.1_pt1 | contig 10507 bp, 6 predicted proteins | sample 485531 | NCBI WGS metagenome assembly CYGL01 (sample SAMEA3497897, study PRJEB9818) | human gut metagenome | reverse complement strand
GTTCAAAAGGTGTGAAGTTAATCGCATATTCTCTAATTTTAGGTATATATGTATCAAGGTCTGCTAAAATTTTCCTAACCTTATTTCTTCCTCTTTTTACCCCTTATAGGAAATTCTGAATTGCTAAGTATTATATTTTCGTCTTGAAATAAATTCAGCGTATAGATTTCTGTATGTTCTCATACGTATTCTCTTCCCTATCCTCTCTACCACGTTCGACCATTTCCTACTACTAGCAGTAGCTTGCATCGAGTTAATTTTTACCAAGGGGTACGGAATTTAGTTTGCATTCATTTTATCCCATGAATGATAGGTACAGAAGCCCCGATGTTCCACCTCGCGTTACCAGCCACGTTGTTCAAGTTCACGTAGAACGCGCCACAATGACGGCCATTGTTCAGGTTGCCACCGAAAAGAGCAAAGGCGCAAGCTGAATCCCTTATGTAAAATTAACTACACACGTTTATAGTTACAAATTTTCTTAGGAGAAACGTGGTTTCTCCCTTTCTGCTTGGGGCAGAAATTCCCTCTTCCCTGTTGCAAGTTATTTGTAGGAAAGAGAAGCCCCGAGGTACCACCCCGCGGCACCAGCCACGCCGTTCAAGCCCACGGAGAACGCGCCACAACGACGGCCATCGCCCAGGTAGCCACCGAAAAGAGCAAAGGCTATAATTGCATTATTAAACCAACAGCCGTCAGGATAATAGGTCGATGATGAGCCTGTAATCACTGTTGGGAACATGCCTAATGCCGTATACAGCATATCTCTGATATATCCACCACTTGTACCGCTAGGAGTCGAATTAGGTATCTCGATATAACCGGTTCCGTCAGTGTTGTAATTAGTTACACTGCTTCCATCTTTTGTTGACGGAGACAGCTTGACTTTTGCTATACCATTAGCAAGGATAAGTCCAGCCGTTCTTCTCCACTGATTGCCGTAGTAATTCTCCATACCAAACACTTTAACTCCGGCTTTTCCGGCATTCTCGCCCCAAAATAATCCTTTGCCATTCATTGTGCCAGTCTTAAGGAGTAAGTTTTCATCACCGGCATTTTCACTCATGCCTCGTCCGAATACATCTTGCGTCTCTGTAGATTTTCCCATGATAATAAGCAAAATGTTAATCAAGAGTCTGTCAACATATTGATCGATGTCATATCCAGTGCCATTTGCTCTTGCACACGTCATTTCCTGACTAGCCGTTTTTGATTTGATAACTGTCTGACCGCTTATCGAGCGCAGTTTATTATTGCTGTCAAGCGAGCCGTTATAAATCGGTGTGTAAAAATGAGATTTTTCATTGCCGTTAATGTCGATGAAATTCAGATTTTTAAAATCTTTATCAGCCTGATAATTGGCAACATAAAGGCTTGCACTATTAGGATTGCCTTTATCAGGTTCAATCTTCCACCATATAATGTCTGTGCCATTGCCCCACTCCATCATGGCATTGCCATCGTAATCAACATTCGCTACATCTGACACACTGCCGTCTATTTTTTTAGTCAAATCATTTTCGTTTAGGTAATAATCAACCTGACCGTTTGTCTTAAGCATACATGACTTTGGCATAAAAAAGGCATTCGCCCATGAGCCATAATCAAAAGTTCCGCTCGTGAAATTCATGTGTGCCGGAGTCATGCCTACTGCATCTGCTAAATATCTGACTCTCGTTTTTGGGTTACTGTCCGCGCTGTTAATGTGAACACCATAAATGACTCTTCCCTCGCTTAGTTTTGCGCCAAGGGCTTTAATACTCTCAACAATCGCTTGCCCTGTTGTGTCTGATATAATGTCTATTCCGCTCATATTAGTCCTCCTTACTTACGTTAAGCAATCCGGCACTTGTCACGGAAAAAGTAATGCCTCTTCCGTTTGCTTTCTGCTCTACAAGTCCGGCTTGTTGCTCTGCTTTTTGTGCGGCTTCATTTGCAGCCTTTGTAGCTGCGTTTGCTTGGCTTACAGCCGTATCAATCTTTCCTGAAATTTGTGTGACCTCGTTTGCTTTTTGTGAAGCAGTTTGTGCTGATTTTTGAGCCTGTGAAGCAGAATTGCTTGCCGAAGTAGCTTTTTCTGTCGCAGTTTGTGCTGATTTTTGAGCCTTTGATACGGATTGCTCTATGTTTTCAAGATAACTCCGAAAAAGTCTTTGAACTTCAATGTCAAAATCTTCAACAGTTCCCATTCGCTTAACTATTCCGGGCGCAAAACACATCCATATCTGCTGTTTTTTCGTGTCGGAGTCGGTCGATACCGCCCATTCTCCGGCTTTCATTTTTGAGGGGTCAAACTGTGCGTATGCCCCTCGCCTCATTTGAATTGCCATAAACTACACCTCGCTTTTATTTCCATTTACCAAGCACGTAAAATTGAAGCCAAACAGTCTTGTTGGTTTCAATATTTGCAGAACATATGTAGAAATCTAATTTTGTAGAACTCCAATTTGTAAAATTAACAAAAAATAATCCGCCTTGTGAGTACACGCTTGCCGTTGTACTAACTATTGCCGTCACACCGCTTGGCAAATAAACATATCCCGATGTGAAAAACAAATTGCCGTACTTATCTGCTGTAGATATTGTTACCTTTGCGTTTCCCCATAATTCAAGAAAGCCGTCTGTCCACTGTCGCCAATGCCATGTGCTATTATCCCAATATGTTTTTGAGCCAAAAACCGTTTCAACACCATTAAGCGTCAAGTTGTTTGCAGTAATATCAACGTTTGTTCCACTTATATTAACTGTTTCACCATTCATGCTTGCATAACCGCCACCACAGCCCACTCCGCTTGAATGTCCACCAACGTTTGAGAAGAGATTTGCTCCTTCCGGATTTACCGTAAGGTTATTATCAATGGCATTCCCACTGTAATTTCCGCTTATCTTTGTTCCAGTTTCCGCGTCTTGTGCCCAAAAACTTTGATTAAACCCAGTGGGTGGATTGACAACATCAACGTTAAAAGCCTTTGTAAACTCACCATACGCACCAACTATCTTAGGCGATACGACATAATCACTTCCTATTTGCGTATAGCCGATATTCTTTTTAAGAGCGTCAAGCTCATCTTTCGTGCTTTTTACTGCATTATTTGCTATTTCTCTAACTTGGTCAGCATTCTGATAACCTTTATCCTCCACAGCTCCCATGGTAGTGTACTTCCTATCATTCTGTAACTGACTATTCTTAGTCGGTATATCCCCTGTCGTGGCATAGTTGCTATCGTTTGTTAGTTCGCTTGTTTTAGTCGGTATGCCAGGCTGATTAGTTACATTTGCCCAAGTGATTTTAGCATTAGGGCCCATTTGGATTTGGTCACCAACTAAAAGTCCGAGCGTTTTGATGAATGCAGCGGTTACAGTGTTTTTTGTGATAGTAACTACTTGGCCTGAATTTTGATATTTCTTTTCTAGCACTGCTGCCATGGTAGTATAGTTGCTGTCGTTTGTTAAATCGCTTGTTTTGCTTGGTATGCTTGGGTGATTAGTTACATTTGCCCAAGTGATTTTAGCATTAGGGCCCATTTGGATTTGGTCACCAACTAAAAGTCCGAGCGTTTTGATGAATGCAGCGGTTACAGTGTTTTTTGTGATAGTAACTACTTGGCCTGAATTTTGATATTTCTTTTCTAGCACTGCTGCCATGGTAGTATAGTTGCTGTCGTTTGTTAAATCGCTTGTTTTGCTTGGTATGCTTGGGTGATTGGAGATATTATTCCATGATATATTAACTCCGTCAGCAAGCGTAATGCCCTTATTGTCAAGCGTAATCAGAATTTTTCCGTTTGCGTCTTTGACATACTGCTTGCCGTTTACGTTATTCTCACCGCCTAAAGTAAGTGTTCCACCATGCGCCCAATCAAAATTAATGCCAATAGCCGACATAATATTGAAAATAGCGTTTCCGTCTTTATCAACTCCAGCATTCCATGTCTTGCCATAATCGCTTGATACCGCCATTCCATTGGCTGTCATTTTCCATTGTATTTGGCTTGAATTAAGGTCTGCCTTATTGTGCATTATATAGATAACCGACCCATCATCCTGTACTTGTTCCGTCTTGAAAAGACCTAAGGATTGAGCCATTAAGCGCGTCAATAATTGCATTTGAATGTCATATGCGCTTAGCTGTGCCTGCGCAACTTTCCTTGCCCGTACGATAGCTTTTGTTTCATTACTGAATTTATCAGCACTATTTCTTGAAGTATTTTCAGCGTCACACGAAATAGTTGTGCCACTTCCAACTGTAAATGTTCGATTGGAAACAAAACAGCTATAAGTATTCTGTTTGCGGTCCGTCACAAGTGCTACATCTCCACTCTCAATCAGTGGGTTTGATAAGAGTGTAGCATCAAGAGGCCTGAACCTCATGCCACCGATTTTTTTGAAGATATAGCCTGCAACTGTCTGCGCCTTGTCTGCCGGAATAAACGGATTATCAGTGATTGAAATTACATATCCCTCTTTTCCGGCAAGTGCATTAACATCTTTTGTTTTATCCTCTTTTGATGTCACAATAACTTTAACGCCTGTAATCACAACATCATCAGTTGCAACATTCAAGTCTTTTTGCGTGTAGATATTGTGGTAATTTCTTGCTTCTGTAAATGTTCCGCCATCAGCACTATCTCCGTCAGAATAATTAAATGTTCCACCGTCAACGTTATCTCCGTCAGAGTATGGTGTAGTGGTAGTGCTAAAAGTTCCACCATCGTAACTTCGGTTGTCAAACTGACTCATATCATACCATCCGATAAGCAATTCGCCATCGTGACCGCACTTGCCCCATAATCCGCTTAACTGCAAAATATAGGCTATCACTTGTCCGTATGTAAGCTTTTGATTATCACTTGGTATCTCGTTAATCACGTAATCAGAGTTATCAAATCTTGCCATAGTAAAAGGTACATCGCACTTAATACAAGCGTCTCTAACCACCTCATACGCTGTTGTAGGATAGCTTAAATCGCTGTCGTACTCACGATTGAAATTATTAACATTATCAAGGCAAGTAAGCGTTATGAGCGAGCCATCATAGCTTGTCTCGCTAACTCTGTACTCACCGATTTTAAGTTTTTCGGTTGTGCCGTCAGAAAAACTCTTTGAGACATATGCCGTCACGCTCGCCTTATCAAAATCATACTTGCTGTAATCTTCATAGATGTTATTCAGCTTGATTTTCAGTTTTCCAACAATCAATGCTCCGATTGTAAAAGTACTACTGCTTGATGTCGAGTCGTTTACCTCAAAGCCATTCGCCCATAGTTTGCTATCACTAATAGGTACTTTCTCACCGCTTGCCGTAACTATGTCAGCAAAGCAATTTACATTTATATCATTATCGAGCATTACCGCTCTTTGCCATTTAGCCGATACATTTAACATTTAATCACCGCCTATTCTTCTATGAGAGGAAAGCTCAATACCTCATATCTCTTATTGCCAACAGTCCATATCTTGATAGGTGCAGTTCTGTCACCTACGTAGAATGTACGTGTTTCGTCAGTACCGCTCATAGCGTCAGGATATGTTACTCTGATATATTCGGGGTTTACCATTTGAAGTATCTTTGCCGTCCTAGCCTTATCAGTACCATTCCACGACAATTTGAGCTGTCGTTTCTGCGCTATTCTATTTTTGTGCATTTTGCCATCTTGTGTTCGTCCGCTATCGCTTGCAGACACATCAATCAAGCCCCATTCAAAGCTTGACGGAGTAGGTAATTCCACTCCGTCTACTAACATCATTGCCATATTGTTACCTCATAAAAAGACACCCACATAGGTGTGAGTGTCTTAACCAAATTCATTTGCTACAATATATCTTTGTCCGTGCTTCGCTTTGCCTACCTGTGTCATGCGATAGAGTGTTTCACTGTCGCACTTAAACACATTTTCAATGATAGGTGCAGAACTTCCACCGGTATTAGAGTTCATCATTACCTGTGCCATGCCCTCCATGACAGCTTGCTTAATTCCCTCTGTAATCTGTTGATTGTTTGCAACTACATTTTTGCCATTTGAGAATTTACCGACTAGCTCATTGTGATTAATAAAAGCCATGCCGTCCTCTCCCCTTGGGAAAATTCCACCACTAGCGAGCCTTGGAATGTGCACTTTCGGGACTAACGATACTCCGTTCCAATTTGCACCAGCGACCTTAGCGGCCATAGAAACAACTTTGTTAAATCCTCTTAATAAAGAGTTAATTCCACTGACAACAAAATTAACGCCGTTTTCTATTTTAGAAATAACGTAGTTCATGGCTCCTGTAACACCGCCTTTTATCGAACTCCACACATAATTAAATGCGCTTGTAATTCCGTTTTTCATAATATTAAAGCAGTTTGTGATAGGCGAAATAACATTGCCATTAAACCAACCCGCCACGCTTTGCCAAGTAGATATAACAAAGTTCTTTGCTGTGCTAAGTGCCGATGTTATACCAGCTTTCAACATATTAAAAAAGTTTGAAATCGGTTGTATTACTGTACCGCTAAACCAACTTGCCACCCCTTGCCATGTTGAAAATACAAAATCTTTTGCTGTCTGTATCGTTGTCTGTATAAACGTTTTTAAAAAATTAAACAGATTTGAAATTGGAGTGATTACATTATTATTGAACCACCCCGAAGCTACTATCCAAATTGCTTGAATTATTATCCAAATACCTTGAAAAATCTGTTGTGCTCGTGTAGCAAAGCCTTTAAAAAAGCCAACTATCGGCTCAATTACTGTGGAACTAAACCATTTTGAAGCTCCTTGCCACACAGTTACTATGTCTTTCCATAGAGAGCCGAAAAAGCCACTTATGGTTTTCCACATATCTTTAAAAAACGAAACTACAGGCTCAATGACATTTCCATTGAACCATTCGCCAGCCGTTGAAAATAGTTCACAAATTGTGTTCCAATTATCTTTTACTAAAACAACGATTGTTGATACTGCTGCCACTATTGCTCCAACAATTACCGCCGGCAATGCTGCCACACCGGCTAATATTGCTCCGATTGTGGCTAACGCTACACCTATCACCATTAGAATTTCATTTACCCAACTAAATCCGTCCTTTAACATTTTGACGAAATTTACGATAGATAAAATCGTTCCAGCTATTGTTAGAAAAAACAGAACCGATTGTTGCTAATAGGTCTACCGCTCCTGTTCCGAATGAAGCCGTTATTGCGTCACCCAAACTTAAACCACTAAACAATCCCTCTATGAGTAATCCAAGTTTTGTTGATAGTGAAGTGAAAATGACTTTAAACGCTTGCATTATTGCTGTTCCAATGCCAGCTCCTTCTGTAAGCTCAAATCCAATTTTTGAAGCAATTGCTCCGGCTATTGCTTTTGATAATGATTTTCCGATAAAAGCGAGTGCCACTGAGCCTAATTTTAGTGAAATTATCTTTTTTATCAGCAATGCGCCAACTATTATTTCAACAGTTTTAATGTCTAAATTGCTCAAAAAGTCCGTAATGCCTTTAAGTACGTCTTTCCATGACACATTTTTAATCGCTGTAGTTAGCATGGTGTATATGCCTTGCACCCATGCATTGATAGTTTTTGCTAATAATGCAAAATCAAAATTCTCAAAAAATCCATTAATGCCATTCGCAATTGACAAGCCAAAATTAGACCAGTCGAATGTTGTACCGAATGAATTAAGGAAATGTAAAGCTGTATTCAGTGAACCAGCTATTGTTGCGCCTAAGTCATAAAAGAGCCTTGGGCTGATTAAGCCATTAAGGAAGTCTGCGAGTCCTTTTCCAAAATTATCAGCTTTCCGATAAATTTTCTTCCAATCAATGCTCTCCATAGCACTTGCGAGTGCGTCACCGATATACTTTCCGAGTGAGTATAAATCCTTGATTGAAGATTTATATTTTTCAATCAATCCATCTGTCTTTTTCAGCGAGCTATCAGCACCACCGCCAGCTCCACCGCCTGAACCGCCACTGCCCGAACCACTGCCACTGTCGCTGTTATCGTCAAGTGCGTGTATCTCGTCTATACTAAGCAACGTCTTTTTCAGTTTTTTAGCTTTCTTGTCGGAACTATCAGCATTATCGCCAATATCACCCACTCCGTCAGCTATGTCCTCCATGCCGTCAACAACAGCACCACCACCGCTTATCTCTATAGTCCAACCGAAGATTGCTCCGAGTGCGTCAGCTACAGTTCTTGTGAAGCTGATAACCTTAAGCATTACCTTATTCAAGGCTTGAACAAACGGCTTTAAAGCATTGATTATTACGCTACCTATGATACTGCCCCATGCTTGGAACTCTTGCTTAAGAACTCTTATGCTATTCGCCCAAGTGTTTGCAGTTTTAGCAAAATCACCTTGTGCAGCTTGCGTATTAGCCATAACATAATTGTACCTTAAGAGTACCTTTTCGGCTTGTGTCATTGACTTGATATTTGCGTCAAGTCCGTTTTTCATAGCCCACTCTGAAAGTGTGGCTTGTGTTAAATCAAGTCCGTATCTCCTTAACGGTGCGATTGTTCCTGTGAAAATGGATTGTAAGCTCTTTGCAACATCAGCTTGGTCTACATCGTAGAATGAAGCCATATCCGCTGCTAATTTTGTAAGATTAAGCGACATATCAGCCATACTGTCTGTAGTCTTGTATAGCGTGTTAGCTTGGCTCATAAGGGCTTTATTCGTCACTGCCGTACCATTCGCCACTTGCTGTGATGTAATGCCTACAGCAGTGCCGAGCGCTTGGAAACGGCTTGATATTTGCTTAACTGTCAGCTCTGACATTCCGAAGTCTTGAATTGATGTTTTTGTAAATTCATCAACCTTACTCGTCATGTTGCCGAACGTGGTATCTACTACGTTCTGAACCTCTGTTAATTGACTTGCTAAGTCAACCGCACTGCCTAGCTTTCCGACAGCTCGCATAACCATCCAATAAGTCGCGTAAAACTTACCGATAGTCGAAGCCAAGCCCCTAAATCCGCTTCTTGTGCGCTTAATCGACTTGGTTGTGTTTGAAAAGCCCGTTACAAGTGACCTACTAGCCGAGCCGACTTTTGAGCCTTGCTGTGACAGATTAGCAAGCGCATTAGTCATTTGAATGATGTTGTTGCTAACTTTCGGTACGCTAGATAATGTTGTCATTACCTCTTTTAAGGCACTTCCGAGGTTTCTGATATTGTCCGCAGCATAATTAGCCGATTTTGAACCAAGCTTTGAGATTGAAGCTGTTAACTGTGTAATCTCTGCTGATTGCTTTGAGATATTCGCAAAGCCCGACAATTCGGTTGCCATGCTCTTTAAAGCACTTGCCGAGCTGACAAGCCTTGCAGTATCAAGGTTGCCGAGCTTTTCCATGTTGGTCGCAATCTTGCTAAAAGTACGAGTGTCTATACTGCTCACGCTTCTAAGTGATGTTGCAAGTTGTGACATTCCGCTCGCAAAATTGCTTATGCTTGCACCATTGAGGGAATTGAGAGTGTCTCCAAGGCCTCGCAACTTATCTTGTAAATTGCCTATGGCTCTAGTTGCTTGTTGTGCATCCGACTTGATTTGAAGCTCAATGCTCTCTGCCATTTTCTCACCTCCCTGTAATAAAAAGAGCTGCCCTAAAGTAGCTCTCATGTATTTAATCCTTGAGCAGGTAGTATGTCGTAATCAATCCAACATAGCCGTCCTGTTTAAGACCCCTATTCTTTTGAAATACCATGACACATTTAGTGAGATAATCGCTCCACTCTTTGTAATCAGTATCAAGCTTGTAAAAATGATGCTTGTCATGCAGAGTTTTTCTTAACCACTTAATGGCTGTCGGGCAAGTATGTTTCTGACCGCTCCACAGATTGTGATTTTTAGCAAATCGCTGTGAATTAGCTCCAAACTTGCCATCTTCCTTAAGCTCGTCTGTGTCAAAACCTATGTTCATGGCATGTTGCCATTTTCTTACATCCTCGTTATCAAGGTAATACTCCTCATTGCCTTTCCAAGCATTATTCTTTGCCGGAGTTGCTATTGGTGCTGGATTATTCTCTATTCCATCGCTCTTGTCAAGCTCAATATAGAGTAAGTTAGCGTCAGTGCTGTTGTTCAGACCGCTACAAGTAAATGCGCTCGAATACTGCCAACCATACAGAGAATGTTGAATAACAGGCTTTTTTGCACTATTAGGCTCATCACCGATAGACATTCCCTTAGTTGACGGATAACGCGCTATCCAAAATGGACAGTTAATCTGATTCGCGTATGGTGCAATATACTGATTGTAAAAGCTAAGTCCTGTGTATACACCAAAGTTAAGCCCGGCACTCTTGATAACGCTTTGATATGTGTTGATAATATCAATGAGTGTCTGTCCAAGTCCTTGTTGGCACTTATCCTCAACATCTAACCAAACAAAGGTTTTTCGGCCGTTAAGTGTCTGAATAACCTTATTTGCGTCTGTCTTTGCCTTATCTGCTGTCGTAGCGTATGAGTAGTTATAAACACCTTGTATTGGCATTCCTACATCAGTACAGCCTTTCCA
>CYGL01000740.1_pt1 | contig 10517 bp, 9 predicted proteins | sample 485531 | NCBI WGS metagenome assembly CYGL01 (sample SAMEA3497897, study PRJEB9818) | human gut metagenome | reverse complement strand
GGTGCGTGAAATTTGACGCAGGGGTGTTTGACCCCCATAACCCCACGATTGCGCTGAAATTGGAATACGTTCCCCTCTGGCTTGCCAAAATCAGCATTACCCCCGCGATGAAAGCTGAAAAACCAGAATTGGCAGAGCGTCTGATCCAGTATCAGTTGAAAGCAAAGGACGTTTTGGCATCCGCATTTTTATCCCAGAACCAGCCCTGCACCCTCGTGGAGATGTTCGCCATGCAGGCCCAGATCAATCTGGAGAGTGAGCGCAAGCTGCACGCCCTCGAGGGCAAGCTGGACGATACCAACAAACGCTTTGAGGCCGTCACCACCTTTGTCACCTCGCCCCTCACCGAAGTCGATACGTGGCAGGAGCGCATGGCCCGCCACATCCGCCGCGCCGTGGAGCAGTTCGGCTTGAACTATCAGAAGTTTCACGCCCAGCTTTACGAGGAATTGGAGCGCGCCGCCGGGGTTGACCTCCAAATCCGCCAGACCCGGCTCCGCAAACGCATGATGGACAGCGGCGCGACGAAAACCGAGTGCAAAAACGTGTCCAAGCTGTCTATTGTCGCCGCGGATAAGAAACTCCGCGCCATGTTTGAAACGCTGCTGCGAAACGAGATCGTCCGTTTCGCCGCCAGCAGTTCCGTGAACGCCTGACCGCCCCAACCAAAAAAATTTACACATTTTTACACACATTCAGGAGGAAAACCGACTATGTTGACCGTGAAAGATATTGTTTCCATTCTGCAATTCGGAGAGTTCGACGACAAATACGGAAAAGAAGTGCCCCGCCTCACCGTCTCCGCTGACGGCCTCGCCACCCACATCAACCCGGAAAACAAACTGGAAATGGCCGCTTACGGCGACTTCATCATTGACCGTATCCATGTGGACGAACTGGGCGTGGATCTCTGCGTGAAAAGCAGCTTGTGTACCGCTGGGGCCTGATACGCCACCAATTTTAGGAAAGGACTGATTTTATGGGAAGAACCTCCGCACAGGAGCGCCGGGTCATGTCGGCCTTAGACTCATGGCTCCGCAACGTGCAGGCCAGCGGCGCGGCGGAGCGCACCGTCACCGCCTACGCCGCCGTCACAAACAGCTTCTATTCCTTCCTCGTGGAAAGCGGCCTTTCCACCGAGGAACCCACCTTCACCACCATGCAAGCCTACCGGGATCACCTCTTTGACCGGGGCCTCTCCCCTGTCTCCGTTCGGTATCATCTGGTGGTCCTCCGCTCCTTCTTCACCTACGCTAGCTCCCCGGAATTGGGCGAGGATCGCTTTTATGAGCAAAACCCTGTTTCCCTCTACCTGATGCCCTCCCTCCGCAAATTGGGAAAGCGCCCCTATGACGTTCTGCTCACCGATGAGCAGGTCTGCAAGCTGTGGCGGGATTCCCCCGTCCGCACAACCCACCCGGAGAACTGGCCTCGGAATTACGCCATCGTGATTTTGCTGCTGACCACCGAACTGCGCAACGCCGAACTGCGGGCCTTGGCCCCGGCGGACATTGACTTGGAGGAAGCCGCCCTCCGCGTGGAACACGGCAAGGGCGATAAATTCCGGGTGGTGGACCTGCCCGACATCGCCGTGGTAGCCCTCCGCCATTACCTCGCCACCCACATCAACCCGGACGATCTCCCGGATACCGCTTCCCTGTTCGGCACCCTCCGTTCCGGCGAATGGAAGTCCGGCACAAAACAGTGGCTTTCGGAGCTGGTGGAGCGCCATGTCCGCTCCGTCACCGGCGTTCCGGACATCCGCAGCCACGATCTCCGCCACGTCGGCTCCCGATTGGACCTCAATTCTGGTATGCCCGAAAATGAACTGCAAGCCAAATTGGGCCATGCCAGCCCCATTACTACCCAGCGTTATTCCGGGCGGCTCATGGACCGTTCCGGGCGGAAAAGCGCCAAGAAGGTCTTTGCCGAGCGGGACTTGCAAGCCAGACGCAGCGCCGACAAGCTGGAAAACCGCCTTGCCTGATACGCCCATCCCCGCCCTCCCTGCTGCACTTTATGTGCCCATAGAACGCAACGTAAAAAAGGAGCGCACGGTCAATCCGTGCGCTCCATGTACAGGTCTGCCCGATCTGTCAACGAACGTGGCCCACATTTTGAAAAACCGGATTGGATTCCCCTCCGGCTTTTTTTAGAAATCCGGCCACCGTCTCTCGCACTGAGGGCAAACCCACCGCCCCTCCGGCACAATGGCTCCGCAGCAGATGCAAGTGTTATTCATACGCTTCTCCCACAATTTCCGTGTAATCCCCAGCGGTCAACACGCCCTTCTTCACGGCGTTTTTGACCATGGTCTTTGTCCACAACCCCTGCTTGTACCACTTTGCGATCTTCTCTTTCATAGCTTACTCCTCGCTTTCCATCAGGGTGTCAGTCATCAGAGCCGTGTATGCCACTTGAGCTTCGATGCGGTCAATCTGAGTCGGTTTTGCACGATATGCCTTTCGCAGCGTCTCGGAGCAGTCCGCCTTGCCGGACAGCTCGCAGTCCTCCGCCAGCGGGGCATAGGTTACAACGTTGCCCTGATTGTCTACCGCTGTTACACGGTCCGCCGTGTAGCTCTGTACATTTTCAATGGTCAGCACGGGGGACGGTGGTTCCAATCTTATAAAGATACAGTGTCATGCCTGTCCCTCCTTACAACAATGTGCCGTCGGCCTTGACAATTATGCCGCCACTTTTTTTGTTTGCACTGCCCCCCATAAGCTCCGGCGTGTCACCGGACAACAGGATGATACCACCATGGTAGAGGTAAGCGCCTTCGCCGTTGTTAGACATGGAGCAATCACTAAATGCACCGATAGAGTTATAGCCGCAGAGTACAGCATCACCAGTCGAACAATCCTTGATTGTACACTGGTTGAACGAAGCAAAGGCGGCCTCATAGAGGATTACAGCCTGACTCGCACCTGTGCCGTCGATTGTACAGTTATACAGATACAGATAGGCGGTTGAGTGTGCTGTGACAGTTGACCCACTGATTACCCCTGAGATAGACAGCCCGGACAGACTAATCAGCACACGTGCTTTCTCGATTTCGACCCCAGCCGAAAATACGCTGCCGAAATTGGACGCACCGGTGACATCGATATAACCAGGGCCGTAGAACTGATTGATTTTGAGTGGCGTAGTGCATATGCCGGCGGTCAGGGTAATTGAGTAATGCTTGTCCAGCAAGCGAGGGAGATTTGCGATGTAAGCGGGCAACTCGGCGGGCGCAAGCGTAATATCAACCGATGTGATGTCTTTCGCCATGATTTTATTCTGCGTCTCAATGTCAGCCGCCCCGATGTTGTCCCTCGCCTGCGCCTTCTGCCCGTCAATGAGCGTCTGCGGCGTTACGCTGACCGCATCCGTGATCCCTTGTTCAATTTTATTCAGGTGCTCCGCGTCAATCGGAGGAAATTCTCCGTTCTTCCAGACTGTCGGCGTATATGCCATATCAGCCACGCTCCTTCCTGGCCAAACTATCGGCCGTTTTCCCGCAACAATTCTTCTTCATAAAAATTCCTCCTTTTGATCCGGCGCCCCGTTTGGGCTTCTTCACTGTTCAGGCGGGCCACCCCGTCACGGTGGCCGTGGGGAAATCCTGTACGGACACGGCAGAAATCTGCATGGGGCCGCTCCATGTCAGGGGCCTTGTGAACCCCTGCACCAGATGCCGCTCCACCGGAGATCCAGCCTTGTCGCTTCGCACAATGGAAATGAGTTCATTCTCGTTCAGGTGCATGATCTGACTGCACGAAACCGAGACGGACTTTTGCAGTGCCGCGGACCGTTTCAGTTTCCATACAGCCAAGTCCTCGCACTGTCTTTTCGTGGAATATCCCGCCGCCCGGTAGCGCACGGTTTTGCGCCCGATTCGACTTACATTCGTGCTGCTGGCCGGGTCCAGATTCTGCGCCCGCGCCGCCACCTGCGGGCTGTTGTTCACCGCCTCTCCCACTACGATGAAATCGTTGTACACTTCTGTGTTCTTTTCCGTGTACTCCGTCCCCAGCAGCTCCGCCTCGCTTTGGGAGAACTGCCACGCAAGGGGCTTGTCGCTGTCCAGAATGTCGTCCTGAGAAGGGTCGATCCGCAGTGCGCCGGAGGCATCGTATCCGATCCACGCCGCCAGCATTTCCGCAAGGCCCAGACACACGTCGGCATAGCTTCCGTTGTCGCTGTCCACCCGCAGGGTGTAGGGTGCGTCTGTCAGCTTGGCCGTAGAACCGTCGGGCAAGGTCTGCGTCTTGCCGTTGTAATACTCCGTGAATACCGGGGCAACATTGTCCACCAGTTCTCCGTTTCCCCGGTCCAGCTTCAGCAGGGCCGCGATGGGATCAAATACGTTGGTTCCCGCCTTTACCTCGTAGGTGCTTTCCAGATAGCCGAAAAGCGTTCCGTCCAGGTCCGACCATTTGTCCACCAGATTGTACTGCGCCGTCCGCTTGGCCGGTTCCAGCGTCTCAACCGGGTCCTTCACCAGAAAGACCCCCTGCTGGATGTAAAAGTCCGTGCCGTCGCCGAGCACAAGGCCCTCGTCCAGTGCGATCCGGTTCCCGAACCACACCCGGTTAATGTTGTAATCGAACGTGCCGTCCAGATTCGCCAGTGTCACCGAGGCCGTCCGCCGCTGGCCGTTGTTCAGATTCACGGACAGGCTCCCGTCAGCAATAAACGCCCCGGCAAAGCGCCCCGCGGGGTTGTTGTCCAGTGCGAAGGCCGTGGAGCCGTCCGGCTGCAAAAACCGCAGACGGCACAGTTTGGTAAAAGGCCGGCGCAGCATCTTGCGGTAATCGTTCATTCGTTCCGCTTGGGTCATTTCTGCATCGCCTCCCTCTTATGCAAACAAAGCGTCACCCGATGTGAGCAGGATACGCGCCCCGTCCGCGGAACCGATCTCCACCCATGGAAGCGTCACTGTCTGCACCTGCTGTTGGCTGCCGTCCATGGTGCTCATGGAAATGGCTCCGCCCGCCCGGATCTGCCACAGGTCTCCCCGCCGGTCTTTCAGGAACAGGGTGTCTTGCGTCGTAGACAGGCCGTATATAGCGTCCCGCACGGCGTTGGTATCTGTATACTCCCCGCCTGCTAAAACGTGCCCTATGGCCGCTGAGAGCGTCCCGGAGCGGTAGTCGCTGGGGGAACTCTGTACCGTGGGATACCGGGTGAAGTTGCTCAGCACGCCGGGGGTATTGTTGTTGCTGATCCCGCCGCTGGCCACATTCAGGCTGAACCGGAAGATCGCCGCCGGGTGATAGGCGCCCTCTGCGTCCTTGGTGCATTGCAGGACCGTCCAGTCCCAGAAGATGGGCGTCACCGCGTCGGAGATCAGGGCGTTGGTCACGATGATGTCAGCGCCGTCCGTGTTTTTGCCGAGACCGAACATATAGTAGCGGTAGGTCTCCTGAGATACCGCCTTGCAGTCCCAGATAGCCCGCTCCGAAAGGGGCGTCTGCGCTACAGGTTCCAGCGTGGCGTCTCCCTCGTGGTAGCGGTAAATGGCAAAGCCCGTCAGCGTCCCGGCAAAGGTCATGTTGCCCGCCTGTAAGCCCCCTCCGGCAAAATCCGTCTGGAACAGCGTGTTTCCGGAAAACGCTCCCGGTGCCCACCCTTCCAGACTCAGGATCTGAGACAAAATGCTTTCGTCCAGTGTCTCTCCCGTCACCCACAGATAGTCACAGGTCTGAACGCCGCCCAGCGTCAAAGATGTGATGGTTTTCCCCGTCAGGTCTGCCCCGCCGGTAAAAATCCGCAGTTCTTCGTGCTCCTGAATGGGGAACAGCGTGACGGACGGAAACAGGGTGGTCAATGGATAAATGCCGCCTGCCAGCGTGATTTGCCGCAGATACACCCGCCCGTTTGCGATCACCACCGTAAACTGGTCCGTCTCCCGCAGCCACGGGAGGGTCTGACTCCAAACCGTGCTGCCCCCCACCGTCAGTTTGCCGCCGCTCTTTCCCAGCGAAAGCACTGCCGAGGTCTCCCCCATGCCGATGGTCACAATGGGGTTGTCGCGGCTCACGTCCACCGTTCCACTCCACACAAGGCTCCACGGCTGCGGGTAATTCATGGGCTGTCCCGTCACCTCGTTCCATGTGACGCTGCCGCCGCTTCCGATGTTCATTTTGCCCCCGGAGATCGACGTGCTGCCTGCGGCATTGCCGGGGATAGAGTACAGCCCCGGCCAGCTTACCCGGATGCCGGATTTCCTGCAGTTGGGACACGCCACCACTGCGCCGGAGGCCTCTGTGGTATCGTAGGCCACCCGGAAACTCACCCAGCCGGTGTCTGCCTGAACGCCGTTTTCCGTCTGCACCTGACAGCGAACGGCGTAATCCGTGTTGGAAAACAGGCCGTCATACTCCATCCGCAGTTCCGCCGTGCCGTAAATTCGCCCGCTGTCATAGAGGACTGCTTCGCTGTTTCCGGCCCGCAGCGTCCACCGCACCCAGTTCAGCGTGTCCCCTTGTGCCTGCGAATAGGCCGCTGTAAAGGCGTACTTCCGCACCGTCAGGGGCGACGGGATGGCGGCTACGGTCAGAACCGGGGCCGTCCGGGTGAGAAAGACCGATGCGCTCCGCTGGATCACGCTCTCCGCGTCGGTCGTCCCCCACCACTGCCGGATCAGCAGCTTGTACTGCTGCCCGTTCTCCATATTCGCCCCGCTCAGTGCGCTGGCCGGGATGGTGTAGGTGAATAGCACGGTGTTTCCTGCATAGTCCGTCCCGTAAAACGGACACCCCGCCGTCAGTTTTCCGGTGGAATATACCTGCGTGGACGCCGCATCGTTTTTGCAGATCGTCAGGGAAAACGCGGTCATAGCGGAGTTGCCGTTTACCTGCCAGCTCACCGCCAGCGGCTTTGTAATGTCAACCGTGCCGTTTCCCAGTTCCCCAAGGGACGATGGATAAATATTCGTTGGTTGGAATAATGCCATGCGCCCGCCTCCCTTAATGTTTGTAGAGGCCCAAGTTCCCGGCCCCGTGGTTCAATGCCTGCATGACCTGCGCAACGGTCAGGCGGTCAGCCGCCTCCGCCCCGATCTGAACGCCGTTCACGCTGTAACTGTCTCCGTAGTGGTCATAGCTGGTCCGGCTCATCACCGTCTTCCCCGGCATGGTGCCGCCCCGCTCCGCCGCGCCGTACAGCCACCCAAGTTCGCTCATCCGCTTCTGGAAGGTGCTGTCCGCGCTGGGTTCCAGCATCTTCTCCGCCAGCAGCGGGGGAATTACGATCTCGTCCTGACTGGTGGCCTTGATGCCGCCCAGCCCACGCAGGATGCCGCCGGAATCGTACTTCTTGTACGGGTCCTTTCCGCCGTACTTATCGTTGATCTTGTTTTGCCGTTCCGATTTCAGTTTGTCGATGGTGGACTGACTGGCTCCGTTCTTCTCCGCGTTCTTGATGGCCAGAGAGTAGTCCACGTTGCTGTCATAGCCCTTGCCGGAAGAACCGGAGGAATTGTTTTTGGAGGAAGAGGAACCGCCGCCGGAAGAACCGCCGCCAGACGGTCTTGAACTCCCGCCGGACGAGCTTGCACTTCCGCTGGACGGCTTTCCGCCCTTGTTCGGGTCTACCCCGCCGTACATGGCGTTGATCTTGTTCTGCCGCTCCGTCTCTAACTGCTTGATCAGCCCTTCTCCGGCTCCGGCTTCCTTGGCCTGCTTGATGGCAAGGTTGTAATCCACGTTCTTGTCAAAGCCCGTATAGTACATCTTGTTGCCGTCCGCATCCACCTTGTCATACTTTCCGGAGAGGTCTGCCCGCGCCGCGCCCTGATGGACGTTGGTGGCGGAAACCGCATAGCCGTACTTGTCATAGGTGATCACATACCCGTTTTTCTCAACGGTCTGCCCCGCCAGCTTTTCATCCCGGCTCATGTCTGCGCCGGTGTACTGGCCCTTTTCGCCCTTGCCGTAAACTCTGGTATCCTTGAAGTTCAGGTTGGCGTCGCTTCCGTCCGCCAGCTTCCAGCCGGAGGACCCGGCGGGAATGAACCCTTCACCGGTCACGCCGGTCGCCCCGTTCACGCCGGGAACCTCTCCCGGCTGTCCGGGGAGCTGTCCGCCGTTCACCGTGCCCGCGATATACTGGTTCAGCTTGCCCAGCAGATTGTTGACCTCATCAACCTGTTCCCGCATTTTGGGCGTCCCGTTTCTGGCAATGTCGCTGAGAATATCGCTGATCGTCCGGGTGGGGTTTTGCAGGCTGTCCGTGATCCGCTTCCACTCGGCCTTTAGGGTGTTGTAGGTTTCTTCGATCAGGGTTTTCTTGGCTTCCAGTTCGTCAATTTCCCGCTGAAGGGCCAACTCCCGCTCATATTCCGCCAAGTCCTCCTTGGCCTTTTCATAGGCATCCTGCGCGGACTTCACAGACGAGGCGTTGGCTTCCCACTCCCATTGTCCGGTTGCGGCGTTGAATACCCGCACCGTCCGTTCCTTCTGGGCTTCCAGCAAGGCGTTCTGCTTTTCCAGCACCGCCGCCTTCAGCTGTTCCAGTTTCAGGGCTTCGTCCTCGGCCTGCTTGGCGTCCTTCAGCGCCGCGATCTGCTTGTCGATGGCGGCTGTCTGCTTGTCCCGTGCTTCCTCCGCCTCTTCCAGCTTTTTGTTTACGGCATCTTCCAGTTCGTCCCAAAGCCCCTCTTGCAGTTCCTTGATCTGCTTGGTGATCTTCCAGTGCTCCGTGGAAAGGGCGTTGATGTCCGACTGACTGGCCCCGATCCGCCGCATATACTCCGCCTGTGCGTGAAGCGCCGCTTGGATCTGCCGCATCTTGTCGATCTGGTCCGCCGTGCTGTCCCCACGCTCCTGCATGAGAGTCAGTTCAGATTTAAGGACATTTACTCTCTCTTTGTAGTTTTCGAGGATAGTGTCTTTCTTTGTGGTTCCAGTTTTAGTTTTTGTAGTCTTAGGAGAGTGTACATCTCCGGGAAGGTCGTCATACCCTTCTTTTTCAGACTTGGCTAAAGCTACCTTTAACTTATTAGATGCCGCTTCTGCCTGAGATAATAAAGCATAACTTTGTTGATATGCCTTAAGATTTGCTTCGGTTCTGTTTGCAAAATAAGCCTGTAGCCCAAGTTTTGCTACCGCCTTATAACCGTCAATAATTTTTTCTAATTGTTTTAATGTTTGCTTTGCAGTATCCTTAGAGTTCCTATAAATTCTACCATTAGCATTAACAAGCCCGTTGGCCGCAGAAACCGCTGCTCTATTAGTCAAATAGTAACTATCACCAACCTGAATTATGCTTTCTGCAAGTTTGGGGTAGTTAGACTTGATTGCATTTACTTGGTCTGCATTAAGTTTTAGTGCGTTGGTTGTTTCCTTTGCCGCTTCCGCAGCGCTGGAATACGCCGCAGTCAGGAGATCAAGCAACTGCTTTAGTTCCCCCGTTTGCTCTCCGTTTTTCGCCAAATAGTCGATGTATTGAGGCATGACCTTGATCAGGTCATTATACGTAAGGACTTCATCAGCAGTCAGGGCGTGTTCAGTATCCAGCGTTGTTATCAGATCATTTGCTGTGGTTTTTAAATAATTGTAAGCGTCAGCCCCTTCAAGCGTTACTTGCGTCCGTTTTGTTGCGGTTTCGATTGTCCCGTCCATGATCTGATAGACATTTTCGAGGGAGGCCGCCGCTGCGTCTATCGCTTCCTTGGCCGTGGCAGCGCTCTGCGCCCAGCTTCTCACCCCCGTATCGGCCCCATCAGTTCCATCTACACGGCTTGCTTCGGATACGGTTCCGCTTGCCTTTGCCTGATAGCCAAGGACGCTGATCGTCCCATTATTGTTTACATGGCTTCCCTTGACCTCCGCTAAATCCTTGTACTTTTTGATTTGCCGTTCCAGTTCGGCGTTTTCCGCCTCTAATGCGTCTCGCTCCGAAAGTATTTCAGGTGTGAGGTCTGACCAGTTTGTTGCGTTGATCTCGTCTAGACGCTTCTTGTTTTTCTCTAATTGGTTGTTGTCGGTCTCGATTTCCGCGTTCAGTTCATCCAGGCTTTTTCCGGTAATCTTCTGTGGCGTTCCATAACGCGCCCATCCCCGTCACTGCGGCGGCAATAACAAGAACCAACGGGTTGAACGATACCCCGGCGGCTCCCAGCTTTGCCAACGCCGCCTTCGCGCCTACGGATGCCGTCTTGATCCCCATGATCCCAAGAGATACCGCCCCGGTGGTCACAATCAGCCGCCCAAGGTCCCGTGTTCAGGAGTTCCACCGCGCCGATCAGCACGTCCAGCCCCGCCTTTAACGGTCTCGGTGCTTACCATGCTTTGAACGAACTCCGTCCATTCGTCTTTCAGAATGTTGGTCTTACGGGTCCAGCTGTCCATGGCGTTGGAAATTTCCTTGTCCGCGCTGCCTACGGCGTTGGCGTAGTCTTTCAGCATGGACTGGTACATATCCCAGTTCTGGATCAGGGCCAGCAGCTGGCTCGTCCGCAGCTTGCCGCCGATGTCGCTGACCATCTCCATCAGCTTCTGTTCGGTCAGCAGCCCGTCCTTCAT
>CYGL01000739.1_pt1 | contig 10517 bp, 8 predicted proteins | sample 485531 | NCBI WGS metagenome assembly CYGL01 (sample SAMEA3497897, study PRJEB9818) | human gut metagenome | reverse complement strand
CCCTGAACTTGATTGTTCGCATGATGAAATACCCGCTTGCAAATACACTTGTTGTCCGGAAAACGGCGAACACGCTGTACAACTCATGCTTCCAGCAATTAAAATGGGCAATTCACCGGCTCGGTGTAGAAGCGTATTGGCGGGCAAAAATAAATCCGATGGAATTAATTTACGTTCCGACCGGGCAGAAGATAGTCTTTCGCGGACTTGATGACCCGTACAAATTAACATCAATTACGGTAGATGTTGGCGTTCTGTGCTGGGTCTGGATAGAAGAATGCAGCGAACTGGACGATGAAGAAGCATTTAACCGTATCGATGAAAGTATTCGTGGTGCCGTTCCGAACGGATATTTTAAGCAGATTACAATTTCCATGAACCCGTGGAGTGCTTCACATTTTGTTAAACGGCGGTTTTTCGATGTAGATGATGACCCGGATATCATGGCCATAACGACCAACTATCAGTGCAACGAGTTTCTTGATGATGCGGATAAGCGTATGTTTGAGCGCATGAAAATTGACGACCCGGACAGATACGCCGTCGCCGGACTTGGACAATGGGGCCTGGACGGTGGTCAGTTCTTTAAACAATGGCGCGATAGTCTACATGTTATTTCTCCGTTTAAAATCCCGTCTAACTGGATTAAATGGCGGGTGATGGACTGGGGAAGCAGCAGACCTTACGCTTGCTACTGGATTGCTATAGACTATGACGGCAATGCTTATGTATACCGTGAGCTTTACGGATATGGCGGAAAACCGAATGTTGGCACGGGTGAAACTACAAAGGAAGTTGCAAAGCGGATTGTAGAGGCTGAACCGGAACATGAGGATATTTACAAAGCCGTACTCGATAATGCTTGCTGGGCTAAAATCGGTATCGCTGGTGCAAATGATACGTCTGTATCTATTGCAGACCAGATAAACGGCGTGCTTTATGACAACAACCGTGCAAGGTTTAACCCTTCTAAGAAAGGACGAGAGCACGGCGCAGAAGAGTTCAGACAGCGATTAATCGGGAAGTTTGATAAAAACGGAAGGCAAGTACCGGCAATCTATTTCTTTGAAACATGCCGACACGCAATCCGTACAATTCCAATGCTGGCGTTTGATGAACATAATCCAGAAAAATACGATACAAAAGGTGAAGACCATGCGGCGGACGCTATCGTTTATTTCTGTCTTGAAAATCCGTATGCAACTGAAAAAGTTGCTCCGCCGCCAAAGAAAGACAGATATTTTGATGATAAAGTCGACACAACGACTGCATGGTCAAACTGATTAAGAGGAGATTTTTGATGATTGAATACAAGTTAATCAAGAAGAATAAAGGAATGATTGGCTTAATGGTGCGCGGCCATGCGTTTTATGCGCCGATGGACAAAGATATCGTCTGCGCCGCAGTTAGCAGCACTTGTTACACAGCGGTTAATGGCTGCATAAAACAGGTTAAATCCGATAAAGATATAAATGTTCAGGTGTGTAAGCCCGGACATTTTGTGTTTACGGTGGTTGATACACCAGAAACACGGGCACTTGTCGAAGCAACGCACCTACAATTAGAGAATATTGCAAAGCAGTATCCGCAGTGTTTCAAGCATTAATCATAGTTAAATTTACAATAAGGGGGTGAATAAATGGATGTACCACAGGCAAAAACTACAACAGACCCGTTAGACCCATTCGGAGAAGAAGCTGAGCAAACATCAGTTGCCGGAGAAACTACCGGAAACATGATGAAGTTTATTGAGTGGTTTCAAGATAGTGTGTCTTACGTAGACGCATGGCGGTCAAAGGCGCGTGAGAGTTTCGCTTTTGTCGAAGGTAAACAATGGACAGACGGCGACATTGCTAAAATGCGCGAGGAAGGACGGCCAGCAATAACGGTAAATAAGATTAAGCCGTTAATCAATATTCTGTCTGGCTATCAGCGTACAAACCGTTACGACATCGATTTTCTGCCGCGAACAAATGACGATGCTAAGCTCTGTGATGTGCGGAAAGCCATGACAAAATACGTTATGGATAGAAGCAACTACGATGTAGAAGAAAGCGAAGTATTCCAAAACGGCTGTATTTGCGGCCTTGGGTGGTTTGAAGTCGGATATAAATTTGACGAAGAACTGCAAGGCGAAGGCGAAGCTTTTATCAAGAGTGAAAGTCCTTTCAACATCTACATTGACCCGGAAGCAAAAGAAAAAGATTACTCGGACGGCAAGTATATTATCCGCGCCCACTGGGTAGATAAAGCAGAACTTTGTGAACTTTATCCAGAACAAAGAGCTGCCATAATCGGCAAGACAACAGAATATGACCAACAAGAAACAGACGATACTATTCATGGTAATTTATTTTACCAGCGCGATAAGAAGAAAATACGTCTGTGTGAATGTTGGTATAAGGTACGCATAACTCAAACAACGTATCTAATGGCGGACGGCACAGTCATGAATGTTAATAATAACGATTTATTAACCATGACTGAAGACGAACGTATGGCATTAGAGATGAACGCTATTAACAAAATGGAAAACAGCTTTAATCAAGTTCGGGTATGCGTATTTTTTGATGATGTGAAGCTGGAGGATATGGAAAGCCCATATCGGCATGGTGAGTTCCCATTCGTGCCATTTGTAGCTTATCACTACGATGAAACGGAACTACCGACCGGTGTTGTTGAGAGTGCGAAGGACGTACAGCGCGATATAAACAAGCGCAGAAGCGAATACCTGCACATCATCAATACATCTAGCCATAGCGGCTGGATTTTTGAACGTGAAGCAATGGACAACAAGCAGCGCAATTATTTCTCCAAGAACGCAAGCAAACCGGGCGCGCTTTTGGAAGTAAAAGATATGAACAAAATGCGCGAACTTGTTGCACCTAATCCGCCGATGTCGATATTGCAGGCGATTAATGACGCGGCGAATGATATGCGCGAAGTAACCGGTATAAACGAGACGTTAATGGGGACTGATATTCCGAACAGTGCCAGCGGCAGGGCGATAGAGCTTAAACAAAAGCAAGCTATTACTCACCTCATGCCGCTTTTTGATGCACTCCGCTTGGCCAAAAAGAAAATAGCGTATCTTCTTTGGGGCAGGCGCGGACACGCTGGAATTATCCCGCAGTTCTACACAGAAGAAAAAGTGTATCGAATTGAGGGCCAAAACGGCGCATACAGTTTCATGACGGTAAATCAGCGACAGCAGGTACAGACAAATGACCCGTTAATGCCGGTAATTACACAGACACTAAATGACCTTTCTCAGGGGGAATTTGATATCGTTATTGCTGATGTAAGTGCAAGCGCAACACAAAGAGAAGCGCAATTCTGGGCATTATCTGACGCTATATCAAAACTCGGTATTCCAGGTGATATGGTATTTGACTTATTGCTTGACCTTTCTAATGTTCCGAATAAAGACGACATTAAGCTCCGCTTCCAGCAAAGACAACAGCAACAGGCACAAGCTCAACAGCAGCAAATGCAGCAGCAATTACAGCTTGTTCAGGCTCAGAATAACAGAACGAATAAATCTATTAACATCAAAGACGTTCCGCTTCCTGTACAACTTGCAATGCTGGCCAAAGAAAATCTTGTTGACCCGCAGCTTGCTCAATACATGATGGAGGTTTATGTGCGCATAATGGCCCCGCAGGTAGCACAGCAAGAAGCCGTTCAAAACAGAATGGCGGTGCAACAACAGGCGCAAGCAGGAACTGCACAGCAGATACAGCAGCAACAGCTAGAAAACCTGCAACGCAGAATTGCACAGCAACAGGCTTTAGCAGGGAACGCGGCATCAGCCAACACGATGAATAACGCTAGAAGACCTGCACCTAGTAGAATGACGCAGGCGGCGGCAAACAGCCTAAGAGCTGGACAGATGCCGTCTATGTAAATAAAAAAACAATGAGGTGAAATAATGCCACGAAGAAAAGTAACAGTTGATAATGCGGTAGATATTCCAGTAATTAAAAACGGAGGCAAGGTCGAAAAACAAGAAGGTGAAGCTATCGACATTCAGGCGGCCGTTGAAATGGACACTTCTCCCGTGATACCGGAAATTCCAACAACAAAACCTAAAGATGAAAAATCTACCGAACAGCAGATACAGGAAGTTGCTGAAGAAATTGAAACAGCAGCAACAATACAGCCTGTTCTGGTTGATGAACGCCAGTTAAGACAAGAGCTTTTGGATATTGGCTATGCGCTCTCACAGCGTATTTTAGGAGAAAATAAAGACCTTAATACCAATCCCATAAGCGACAAACATATAAGCTCTATTAAATGTTTGATTGATGTTTATAAAACTGTAAAGGGGGCGAGTGTGCTTGAAAACTTTATTAATGATTGATTTACAACTGTTCGCCGAAGAAGTGGCGGCAACAGACACACAGGAAAACAATGATGAAACTTCTGTAAATAATGAAGATGTTACCGAACCGAAACAAGCGGAAGAAGAGCATACTTCTGAAAACAATGCGGAAACAGAAGACCCGTTTGAAATCAGCGATGAAATTAAAAGGCTTGTAGCTCAGGAAAACAACATCGCTTTAGAAGAGGAAAAGCCTGCTGAAGAAACAAAAGAGCCGGCCGAAAACACAGAAAACGAGCCGACAAAGGCGGAAGAAAAAGAAGAAACATCGCCGCCGGATTATAAAAAACTGTATGAGGAACTGCTTGCTAAACAGCAGGCGCAGCAGACGCAGCATCCAACACAGCAACCAGTTCATAAAACCGAACCGCAAGCAGATATTAACCAGATAGTCGGTAATAATCTTGCTAATAATGCACCGGTACAAATGCCGAATAGTAGCTTGCTAGCAAATATCAAAATCACGCCGGAACTTTCTAAGGCGATTGAAGATATGGCATTTAACAGAGCCGTTCAGATGACCGGTATGACGCAAGACGCTCTTGATGCTCTTGAGTATGCCGAAGATAACGACGCTAACAAAAAGCAGTTTGAAACAGCTAAGGCTATTGCTAAGAGCGCCGTGATGAACGATTTAAATAATCGTTTCATGCAGATGCAGCAACAGGCGCAGGCACAAGCTCAACAGCAGCAGGAAAATATTAAAGATATGCAGGCATTTTCACAGGAAATTATGCAGGTAGATAACTATCAGGATATCTGTAATTATGCTACCGGTGAATTTATAAAAACCTTGCCGCCTGCACACCAGCAAGCTATAAGAGACGCTTATGTTCGTGCCGATAGAGGAACGAACAGCGTGCAGGACAATATGATTTTGCGTAGCTTCTGGAAAGCTGGATTAAATGCTTACAACAATGCACATGCAATGCAAATGCAACCTAAGCAAAATCAGGCAGCTGATACTAATACAGAAAAAATCAATAACAAAATGACCCAAAGAAATAAAATGCCCCGTGTTGCTCAATTAAACAGCTCCGGTGATGCTAATAAAAATCTTTGGACTTTAGATAAAATCAACACCATGATTGACAAAGGACAGTTCAATGAAATACCGCGAGAAATCGTGGAGCAGGTCATGGAAGGTTCTTTGCAATAGATATTTTATTTTTAACAAAAGAAAGGAAGATTTTTGATGAACACTAAGAAGTATCTTGTCATCAACATTCAGCTTTTTGCGATTGCGGTTCCTACGAACTTGGTGCAGAAAGTATGGGCGCAGGAATTAATGCGCGTGGCCATGAACAACATCTTTTTCAGCAAATTTACCGGAACAAGTGCGGAGAGCATTATTCAGGTGAAAACGGAACTGAACAAAGATAAAGGGGACAAAATCTGGATACCGCTCCTCTTAAAATTGCAGGGCAATCCGATTACCGGCGATAACAAGTTGGAAGGAAACGAACAGGATTTAAAATACACGGATTTCGGTGTAACAATCGACCAATACCGCTGGGCTGTTCGTTCTACGGGTGAAATGGAAGAACAGAAAAGCCAGCTCAATATGCGCCGCGATGCTAAAACAGGATTGCAGGTGCAAATTCAGGAATGGCTGGACAGCACTATCTTTTCTAAACTCACGACAAGTCCTACCGAAAACCGTGTTATTTATGCCGGCGGTAAATCCGCTGAAAGCGGTATTACAACGACTGATGTATTTAATACAGATATTATCGGTATTGCTAAACGTAAAGCACAGATGAGCAATCCTATCATCAGACCGGTTAATGTTGAAGGCGGCAATTATTATGTAATGGTAATTGACCCGTATCAGGCGCGCGACCTTAAAAAAGATGAAAAATGGTTCAATGCACAGAAAGACGCTAATATTCGCGGTATTAAAAACCCTATCTTCAGCGGTGCCCTCGGTGTATGGGATAAAGTCGTTGTGCATGAAGCTGAAACTTGTCCGCGTACTAAAACGGGTGCTTCTTCTGCTACAGTTGGCCATGCACTTTTACTCGGTGCTCAGGCGGCGGTTATTGCTCAGGCCGTTAAAGCTAACTGGAGAGAAGATACGTTCGACTACGGTAACCAGTGGGGCGTTGCAGTTCGCCAGATTTTAGGTATTGCTAAAACGCAGTACACAATCAACAGCGAACTTACAGACTTTGCTACAATCAACGTTATCACTTCTTCTGCTGACGATGCCGCTTGATGATAAAAAAGGCGGGTGTCATGAAGCATGATAGCTATTGAAACGCTTATAAACAGAATACGGACACTGGCACACGATACGGCAGAAACCGGATATACGGACGAAGATATTTTGTTTAATATCAACGCCGGTATTCGGTTTATTAACCGTATCATAAAGGACATGAATCCGGAGCTTCTTATGGATTTTCCGGCAACAGGTCAGCTCAATCCGGGAGAAAATACAATCTGTGTAAATAATGTCATGCTGGCGGTTTTGGCGGTTAGAGCAAACGGGAGGGCTTTAAAAGTAACCTCCCCTCTACAAATACCGGACATGCGGGAAACGGCAGAAAATCCGACAGCATATTATTTATGCGGTTTTGATAAACTGGCACTGTACCCGATACCGACAAAACCGGTGGATTACGCAGTGTTCTATGTACCGGACACGGAAGAAGTAACGCTTACGGATAAATCGCCGTTCCCGAATGACTTCGACGATGCGCTTGTTGAATATGCGATTATCCGCCTATCTATGGGCAACGAATTTGACATGTCGCAAGAGCTTACTGTAATGCAGACCGTTATGCAGCAGGTACAGGAACTAATAAACAATTTCCCTTCACCGGAACACAGAATACAGGGATATTGGGACGACAATCATTATAGCGGTAGTTATGGCGGCCGCGATGATTACGGCATAAGAGGATATTACTAAAATGCTACTAATTAGCATTAGTTAGAAGGTGATAGAATGTGAGATTATCTACAAAACATTCAAACCAACAAACAATAAATATGTATGATTTTACGGGTGGATTAAACAGTTCTGTATCACCGGAGAATATTGGAGAAAACCAATTATTTAAGGTGATGAACATGGAACCGGACGGCGCGAGCGGACTGCTCAAAACTGTATCCGGTACAAGGTTGGTGTTATCCACCCCTTTTAATATATATTCAGCATTTTTTGACAGAATAAACCATAAATTCCTTATTATTTCCGATGAAGGAGATAGCGGGAAAAAGATTTATGCAGTAAACAGCACTAATCCTACCCGTGAAACTTTAGAGCCGTTGGCGGACTTATCAGGCGATTTAAAGCCTATATATACTTTATGGGAAGACGGTGTACTAATCGCAAGCGGCGGGAAACTGCAATACTTTGACGGGGACGCAGTGCAGACCATAAGCACATCACCCGACAAATGCAGTGGCGTATACGTCAGAAATGGACGTGTGCTTGTCGCCAATACGGCGGAGAATACCATAAACTATTCCGCAGTTGGCGATGAAGAAAACTGGGAAGAGGACAGCAACGACCCGTCAGGCGCACAATGGCTCGAAACAGGCTATAAAGATGGCGGGACGTTTATCGGCATGGCCAACCTGTCAGACGATATCATCATTTTTAAGGACAACGGCTATGTATACCGCCTTACCGGAAACTACCCGGACTGGAACATGAAGGAAATTTCCCGTCAAATTGACTGTGGCGGCCGCCTGTCTTTCTGCTCTCTGACAAATACCGTTATTGTTCTCGGACAATACAACCTGCAAATGCTCGATACCACGCAGGATTACTCGGACGTTAAAGCAGGAAGCTTGTCAACGCAAGTTACGAATGAGCTGTTGAATGTACCAATGGACGCAGACGTTATTTACTTGCCGCCGCTAAATCAAGTATGGGTAATCGGCAATAACGGTTTTGTCTTGATTTACTCAACAACGTTTAAATCGTTCTTTACAAGACAGTTCAACTCACAGGTGCAGACTGTGTTCTCATATGAAAATTCAGTATTTGTCGTTAAGGCTGACGGCATTTATCAGCTTGACGACGCTTCGTTTTCAGACGCTATAGATGACGGAACAATGGTAAGCCTTGCATGGAACTTCACATCACGGCGGCTTGTAAGCAATCACGAGTTTTTACTCAAGCGTGTACAGATAAATGTATCGCCGTCATTTCTGGACGCCAAAAAAGACGCAATCAGTGTCGGGCGAATAAAGCTCGGCATACCAACCGAAACTAAATACGCCGATGACAGCGACCTTATCTATGACAATGATACGCTGATTTACAACAACAATACAAAGATTTACCCGGAAGTCGCCATGAGCAACATGACAAAATGCGTGTACCGCTCTAAAGCTTTAACTGTAAAAGGAAACGGCGTAAACGGACGATTAATACTTAACTCTATAAATTTTGATGTGGCGGAGGTGTAGTAAAAATATATGGCAAAATGGCAAATAGATAATCCTGTTGTTTATAGCCCGTCAAGTGGTGAAACTATATCTACTGCATGGCAAAAGCAAATACAGATAGACACGGATTTAATGGACTGTATAAATCGCGTTAGGACTATGGATGCAAGCGCAGGCTCTAATATATCAGACCCGGAAGCATTTCAATTTAAAGTAAATACAACGGACAAAACGCTGCTAATTAGAAACGCTAGCAATACCGGCTGGATAATTTGCGGCTATCTGGATAAAGATTATTTCGGCATTACGCCGGAAACAATCTACGGCGTTAAAAATAATGGCGGCGTAAACAGCATTGAAGTCGTAACGGAGCAGCCGACCACCGGCGGCAGTAACGGCAATATCGCTATCGATACGACAAATAAGAAGCTGTACCAAAGAATTAATGGTGTGTGGACGCTGTTGTTATCCTTGTCGGCAACGGATTTGTTAGACTACAGCACTTTAATTAAAAACAACGGCGGTGATATAGGGCAGATATCTATCGTAAATTCCGCGCCGTCTGGCGGAAATAACGGCGATATCGCAGTCGATATCACGAATAAAAGAATGTATCAGAAAGATGATGGCATGTGGAACTTAATCTTTTCGCTTCGTGCCAGCGATTTAGCGGACTATGCCGACTTAATAACACAGGAAGATGTATCTGATACCGCAGAAGCCGACAAAATCCCACGCGCAGACAGTACAGGCAAACTGCCGAACAACATTGCAGGAAGCCCCGACAAGATAGCAGACAAGAAGATAATTTCCGATGCAATGGCAGACGGAACAACGCCGGTATATCGCTCAAGTGCAGATGACGGAAATGGTGCATTTGTGTTTGAAAAAACATCAGCAAGCAGTGTCATTGATGATACACAGGAAGGAATTTCAAGTACGTATTCAAGTTCTAAAATACAAGATTTACTTGATGAATTAAAAGTATATATAGAAAACAGTGGAATAAATATTTTAAAGCGCAATAAAGCCTACAATGTGGGAGATATTGCCTACAGCACCAAAATAACCAGTACAACGCATTTGGCAAGTAAGCTGTATTTAGAGTGCACGGAAGCCGGTACAAGTGGCGAAAGCGAGCCGACGCTCACAGACGTAAATTTGAATGATGAAATCACGGACGGCACCGCTAAATTTAAAGTGTATGATGTCGGATTACAAAGCAGACCTGTCGGCAACATCTACCAGTCTACGAATGCAACAAGCCCTGCGGAACTGTTTGGCGGCACTTGGGAAGAAATGCCAGCAGGACGTGTGCTTTTGGCACAAGGTCAGTCGGACTGGGGAGTAAATTATGCGGCTGGAAGCACCGGCGGGGAACATCAGCACCAACTCACTGTAGGAGAATTGCCGAGCCATAATCATTCAGGCTCTACCAACTGGACAGGCAACCATAACCACGGTATAACTGCTAAACATCACGAAGGTTCCGATACAGCAATAAGTTTTTATGCAAGTCATGAAAACCCATCAACTTTTTATACTAATACCAGCGGCGGACATTCTCACACTGTTTCTATAGGTAATACTGGTAGTAACAGCGCACATAATAACATGCAACCTTATATCGTAATTTATGCTTGGAAGCGTACTGCTTAACTGTAGGTGAGTTGCCGAGCCACGCGCATACTGCTAGTACCAATACTACCGGACAACATGACCATTA
>CYGL01000737.1_pt1 | contig 10606 bp, 25 predicted proteins | sample 485531 | NCBI WGS metagenome assembly CYGL01 (sample SAMEA3497897, study PRJEB9818) | human gut metagenome | reverse complement strand
CTTTAAAATTAAAAATAAAAAGTAAAAAACGAAAAAAAGAAAAAAGAAAAAGGAAAAAGAAAAAGTAAAAAGAAAAAGAAAAGAAAAGAAAAGAAAAGTAAAAAGTAAAAATAAAAAAATAAAAAAAAACTTATTAATTATTTCTTTTCTTCTTCTTTTGTTACTTTTCTTTTCGTCTCATAGATCAATCTCTAAACCCTTACCCCTAGCAGACAGAAAACCGAGAAATCAGACTTCAAACCCCCAACCCCCTTTTCCATTTTAACGGTTGACAGTTAGGTCTTTTAGTTTTATACTGAAACTACAAAATCAATTTCACAACGAAAGGGACTTTAAAATGCAGAAACAACAATTCATAAAACCTCAATCACCTAGTGATGTACTTCCTGTCATGGAAGATTTCGTAAAACGCAATATCAACCATTACCCTAAACTGGCATTAGTTGACTTACAGGCTCAAGCTATTGCGTTCTTTAACTACTGGGAAGATTTCGACTGGAAACGCAACGGTAAAGTTAAAATTAAATCTTTGTCACGCACGGTCGCCACATGGCTGTTAAATGCTCAAGACCGTGTACCTAACTGGAAATTAAAACAGTACCTTGCTAACACTCAAAAGAATTTTTCAATGTCTGACTTAATTGACGAAAAGACTCAAACAAAAACTCGCTTGGAGGTTTCACCCAATGTTCACTGATTTAAACTTAAACCACTTACGTGCTATCTTTGCTGTTTACGATAAACCATTTACCAAAGATATTGCCAAAATTTACGCTAGCACTCTTAAGGATTGGTCTGAAGAGACTATTGAACACGCTTTAGATTATGTTCAAGCTACCTGTAAATTCTGTCCTAAACCTGTAGATATTAACGAGGCAATCAAAGTTCTTTACAAACTAGACGATAGTTCACTAACTGTAAAAGCAAAAGAAATTTTTAATCAGTTAGCAAAAAACTTACAGCCTTACGTTTCAGTTGTATTTGCAGAACGTAGAGCTTGTTTTGCTTTTAAGCAGTGTTTTAACTCTGTTAAATCTTTTTGTAAGCACTCTGCTGATGAAAGAACTTTTAAAGCTGATAGAGATGACTTTGTGGAGTCTTACCTTAAAGCAAGAAATTACAAAGACGAAGAGCCAATCGCTTTAGGCTCATACAACAGTGGATTGAATTATGTATTGCTGGTGGGTGATAGACAGAAGTGTTTAAATATCGCTCGACAGCATTTTGGAAAGTTTATTGTTGTTACCGATGAACCAAAAGAAACTTTGACTTACAATGTCAAAGTGGCCTCAGATGAAGATAAAATTGAAATTGCACAGGCTATTGCCGAACTATCAAAGTTTTTTGGAAACGTTTAAATGTCAGAAAATATCGAACAGATAGCACTTGCAACAATCTACGCTAAACCACAACGCGCTTATGATTACGTTATAAACGAAAATTTGTTTAGCGTAGAAGATTTTACAGGTATTAGACAACAAGGTTTTATTGTCTTTTCAGCTTTACTTAGTAAATACAAAACAATCAATTATGATTTAGTATTTAATTTTGTTCAGTCCTCAGAATATCAATGGATTGATTTTACTAATTTATTTAATGAACTACTAAACAAGAGTACATTTGTTAGTGCTTTACCCGAATTAGCTAAAAGTCTTAAAGCAGACACTGCGAGAAAGAAAGTATTAGAATTATCAGAAGAGCTAAAAGAGCTGTCTCAAAATTTAAAATTAGACTCTTCTGATTTATCCTCTCAAGTATTTAGTCTTTGTTCTAAGCTAAACATTGTACAAGATACCGACCCCCAGTCTGTATTTGAAGTATTTAAAGAGTTACTTAACGACTTAAAGAAAGACGATACAGAATGTGAGTTTGTTCCTACAGGTTATAAATTTTTAGACGAAAAAATCAAAGGACTCTTTAAAGGCGGTTTGAATATTATCGGTGCTCGAAGTGGTGTCGGTAAGTCTGCCTTTTTAGCCAACCTTGTTGTAAATATTCTCTCAAGACCTAATGTAACTAAGCCTTGTTTATTGTTCTCACTTGAGATGCCCAACAAACAAGTCCTAGGAAGATTACTATCACTTGTTGGCAAAGTTCCTAATGAATGTTTATTAAACAAGACTTTAGGTGCAGAACACTATCATCGTATGCTTGACGGCATACAACGCATGGCTAACATGAAAGACGGTAAAGTTGATAGTCCTAAGCTGTATCTTGATGACAGTACAGGCTTATCAATGGGTGACTTAGTATCTAAGTGTTACAAGTTATATAAACAATATAACGGTTTAAGTCTAATTTGCGTAGATTATCTACAGTTAATGCGTACAGGTGTTAAGAGCCTTAACAGAACATTAGAGATTGCTGAATTAACTCGTCAGCTAAAATTGCTCGCAAAGGAGTTTAATTGCCCTGTAATAGCCTTGTCACAGTTAAACCGTAGTATTGAGCAGAGAAGAGACGGCCAGCCTCAGTTAAGTGATTTAAGAGAGTCGGGTGCTATCGAACAAGATGCTGATTTAATTCTTTTTATCACTAGAGATACATCAAACCCTAACGATACTAATGCAACAGTTCATATCGCCAAGAACCGTAACGGTGAGACAGGTTCAATTCCATTCACCTATAACGGTCAATTCTTTGCGTTTAATGAACGTGCTTATGATTATAGCGAGATTGCAGATGAACTTGACTAATTTTCATTTCGGGCAAAAGATAGTTAATCTTCATTTAGGAGACAAGATTGTTGAGGCAAGGGAGATTATCCTCCCTTTACCACCCAGCAAAAACAAGTTGCATGAAGTTAATTATGTTGGTGTTAAAGAGGTATTTTCACATCAGTTTAGTAACTCTCGCAAAACAAAGCGTGGTGTCATTAAAACATCGACTGAATATAATCGCTGGAAAACAGCAAGTGCTCACGAGTTAAAAAGAGGTAAACTTCCACCTATCACCGAAGAATGCAACGTTCTAATTACCGTTGTACTTCCTAACAATAAGTCAGACCCACATAACTATGAAGAGGCTTTTTTTGATGCGTTACAGGTTGATGGGTGCGTTTACGCTAATGATAGGCTTGTAAAGTTTCATGTCTTACAAGGAGTAGTTATCCCCGACTCAGCTTTTATTCTTGCCTATGTATTTGAAAAATCAAAGTATTCTTTTGATTACTTATGTGTTAAAGAGAATAGAGTTAAAAAAATTGCAGAAATAATAAAAAATAGTTTGTAATTTATAAAAAGTTATTTTATAATTAAAACATAAATTGAGATTACGAAAGGAGTTTAATATGTCAATTTTAGCAAAAGACCATTTAGGTAATACCTATAAAAGTTTATCTGCAATGGCTACTTTTTGGAATATCCCTAATGCAGTTCTTTATAACAGAATGAATAAAGGCTGGTCCATCAAAGAATGCTTAACAATCCCTGTTAAGCACGGCTCTCACAACAATATCCCCGTAATGTTTGAAAACAAATCTTATGACAGCATTCAAGCATTTTGTCTTGAGATCAATATAAATTATTACGCATTTATTAAATGGATTGAAAAAGGCTGGTCTATAGAAAAGACAGTTAATTACTTTAGAAATAAACAGGAGAAAGAGAATGATCTTAAAGATTAAAACATTAGACGGCTTAATGCCAACAAAAGCACATGATAGAGATGCTGGTTATGACATTTACTCACCATGGAGCTTTTGTATTAAAACACATCAAAATGCCTCTGTAAGACTAGGTGTATGCGTTGAGATACCAAAGGGCTATACAGGATTATTGCTCGGTAGAAGTTCAATGAATGGAAAAGGAATTATCTGTATGACAGGAGTAATTGATAGCGGTTATACAGGCGAGCTTAGAGCAATGTTTTTTAACACAACAAGTAATGCTATTGCTATACATAAAGGTGAGCGTATTTGCCAGTTAGTAATTTTAAAGCTGGCTGATATTGAGAAAGCAGAACGTGTTGAAGAGTTGGAAAATTCAGAACGTGGCGACAAAGGGTTTGGTAGTACAGGAGCTTAATATGAATATAGACGAGTTGGTAGGATCCATTTTAAGGTCAATATCTGTATTTTTTGCACTTGTATTCGGTGCTCTAGGTATTGGTGTCGGTCATATTATCTTTGTTTGGTGTGGAGTTCTTTAATTATGTTTTTGAGTTATTTAGAAAATATGTTTCGTGGTGATAAAGTTATCCTCCACGGTGAAGATGATAAATTTCTTGATGATGATGAAAGTGTATCAGAGTATTTGGTAAAACATTATGGTAATTGCGAAGTTGTTGATATGAGCTTGACAGTAACATCAGATGGTAAGCCTTGCGTTTGTATTAGTATTGATTATCAAGATGAAGATTATGTCGATGATATTGATGAAGATGAATGTAATATAAATGAAAGTGAGTATCAGAAAGATTACGACAAGATGGAGTACGGCCATGATGTTTATTAAATACCTTTTGTTTTGGTTAATGCTAGCTGGCATTGTTACAGCATCAACATTTTTAGGAATATTACTAAGTATTATTTGGTTACATAATGCTGTGACATCGTATGGTGTAGATATTTTTAGTGTATTAAAATAAAGAAATATTGAATATAAATAAAAAAAACATTTGACAATTTAAAATAAAAGATTATAATTAAAAATATAAAAGGAGCACAACAAAATGATATTAAGAGATTTTATAGATGATCTTACAGATGATGTTCTTATTTATTTAGAGTTTTGTGAAAATTTTGCGAGTGCTTATCCATTTAGAAAACACAGAATAAATAAAGCGTCAAAACTTTTAGATTGTAAAGTACACAGTATTGGATCGATGAATTTTGAAGATCAAATTGCAATCATTGTACATATTGAATGTGAAGATTTAAACGATATTAGAAACTTTTTTAAGAGGGTTTGATTATGAAACTTGGAGAATTATTAAATAAATGTGATGATGACGAGCAAGTTTTCTTACGCATTAAAGATACTGTTTTAAGCAGTCCTGTATATGCGCCTAGATGTTTGGAAGATTGCCTTAAAAAGGCTTTAAGTTGTGAGGTTGAAAAGTTTAATCTACAAGTGATTGAGGGAAGAATTACTATTTGTATTTCTATTATTTGTGATGACATTAAGTTATTTGAGGTATGATTTTATGTACGAAATTATAGCAGTAACTGTAGCGGTAGTTATTTCAGTTTTTAATTTAATATTTATTTGCGGTGTAGGAAAGGTTGTAATGGAACACGCTAAGGTGTTATCTCTGTTAGCAAAAGCTGTTTCATTATTAACAACACTTTATGATGGCTTAATTACACCTACTGATAAAGAGAATAAAGAGTAAGTATGTACGAACTTATGACAAAAATCGCTCTGACATTCTCTGTATTCAATCTTGTGATTTTGTGTTTTTTAATAACAAAGATGATTGACTTCAAAGATAAAGCCTTAGCCGTGTACCATGTTTTAAGAAATCATTGTGGTGCTTTGGTTGAACTGGATAAATTTATCAATGGTAAGGAGAAATAAAATGCTGGTTGATTTAGTTACTTTAACAGATGATGAGATAGAGTTAATTCGAGATGCACTCAAATCCAAACATTATGAGTTACTTGTTGCTATGCTTGATTATGATGTTGACAACGAAGATGAACAAGAAAAAGTTAAGGCCTTACTAAAGAAATTAGATAGTGAGAAAAGTACAAGAAAGAGTAAATGGTAAATCAAATGGAAGAGATAGCTAAACTGGTTTTTATATTAACAGCATTCTTTGCAAGCATTATAACTATTTGTATCTGTGTTTCTGCTAAATATCCGTCAAAAAAATTAGGTGGAGATTGGTTAAAAGCGTGGCTTGAAAGACTGAAAAAAAATAAGAAAGATTAAAAGGTACAAATAAAATGATTTTTAACTGTTCCGAACGAGTCTTTAAAGTAATTGATACTAACAATAAAGAAAGATTTTTTAAATTATTTTCATATTTTAAAGTTAGAAATAGACAGGTGTTTTATTTTTATGAGGTATATGAAATTTTATATGCAAAACAAAAACTAAAACTAATATCTGAATTAGTTTATGACGTAAATATTTATTCTGATGAGTACATATTTGAGTTAAGTTTAGCAGAAAATAATATTGATTATAAAAGTATAGAGGAAGTAAAACAATGAACTTTGATATTAAAGATGTTAAGTCATGGGCTAACCGACATGATGTTAAGGCTGGTGATGTTGGTTATGTTACTTGTGATTTTAATACTTTTTTATTAACAACTAAAGCAGCATTAGTAACTAAAGCAACTGTTAAAGACATTGATGATAATGATAGTAGATGTTTTTTAGCACAACCTTTAGATGGAAAAGTAGTATTTCATTATGGCTTCTTTTTACCAGTAGAGGCAGTAAAAGATGATAAAAGCCAAAAGAAGTATCGACCCTTTAAAACTATTAGTGAATTGGAATGTGAATTAAACAAGGATAACAGAAGTGCACATCTATTTTTAAGTGTTGGCAATGATATTTTTATTAGAAATAAAAATAAAAATCAACTAATTCATTTGATTATTACAAGAATTGATAGAGATGCAGAAACAAACGAGATACTTTTTGTTAATGATATGTCACCTAAGACTTTGTTAGATAATTATGAAATTAGAGTTGGTGCTAAATGGTTGCCTTTTGGAGTCGAGGTTGAAAATGATTAAGATTAAATATATTGTAGAAATTACTGGAAAAATTGCAAGAGAAGAATTAAAGCCAGAATATGAAAAGATGTCACTAAGAGAACTTAGGAAAATTCTTTTAAATAATGCTCCCGAATGGGAACATAACATTCAAGATACTGTCGGGGTCCAAAACAAAGTTCGCATAAAAAATGCTGTAGTTACAGAGGAGTAAAAAAAATGAGTTGCATAACATGTTTAGCAAGAACCACTTATCGCAAACTAAAACATTTACATCAGGTACAATGGAGCTTAGGCAGAATATATAATAAAAATCCTATCAATGGTGTATTGTCGTGGCACATTGTTGTAACTGTTCCTTGCCGTGATGCCATGTATATATGGTACAAAGAAACTAATCAACTGCAAGTTATTTCTATTGCAGATGAAAACGATGTTATTTATCAAGATTATGATTTTAAGTTGTTTATCAAAACAATAAAGAAGATATTAAGAGTAAAGAGCTTTAATGAATTATAAGTTTTAAGTGAAACGATGAGGTAAAAAATGAAGTTTAAAAATTTTGATATAGCCGATGTGTTTGGACCCGATGACGTTGAACAGGCAAAGGGCTATGTAGGTATGCTAGGATATTTTGAAGATGATTTAGAGGACTTAGATAATTCAGCGACTTATTTACCCGAACGAGTATATAAATTAGTCAGAATTAAGCAGACAGACAAGGACAATAAATATGTTATGGGTTCTTGTAGTTTTAAATACTTTTTGCCTTTAAGAAAAGTTAAGAGTAAAGAATATACCTGTGATTTTAAAACAGAACCTACAGAAAAAGATATTAACTATCGACCTTGTAAAAACCTTATTGAACTAATGGACTTGTTAGATGAAGAAGAACATGGAAGTTGCCTTGTTGGTACTACCATTTGCATAAGACATAAATTAAAAACAAGAATGATAGAGTCATCAATAATCACAAGTGTAAAGAGAGATTGCGACGGTAATTGGTTATTGTATTTAGGTGATAAGTTCCATTCATTAGTAGAATTGTTTAACCATTATGATATTCTTTTAAAAGGTAGGTATCAGCCTTTTGGAGTGAAAGTAGATGAATAAAGTTACTTTACATGTAGGTCAAGTCATACAAGTGTTCTTAACAATCGGAGGAAATATTGAGGGTGAGTTTACTGGTTTAACTAATGATGAGCTGTTTATGAAAAATTGTATCGCTAAAAGGGTAAGACGGTACAACAATATTAGCAAAGCAACGGTCCCTCTTAGGCTTATTAAAGCTATAAGTTTTATAAGGTGTAATAGAGATGAGATTTAAGAAGTTAGCAAAAGTTATAGATTACAATTATGTGCGTATAAATGTAATAAAAGGTAATCATTGGGAAGTTGCTTATGATACTTCAACAGGACTGTATGAAAGAATTATTAAACAATATAGTGAGTACAAAGTTGTTAGCATAGATTTTATTTTAATTGATGCATTTAATCATGCTGTTTTAGGTATTTATTTAAAGGGTAATGAAGATGAAGATTGAATTAACAGCAGATGAAATTGAAAATATCCGTTGGGCTGTAAGATGTTTTATTGTTGATGCTGAATATAGAAAAAAGCTCAATAAGCCTATTATTACAGAGAAAGACTTAGCAGACTCAAAAAATCTTAAACACAGATTTGATAAGATTGAGGTAAACATTATATATAAAAATGATATTGACTTATCAGAAGATGAGCTTGGGGTAATATACAGTGCTGTGTGTTTTGTTATTGATGGTATAGAAAAATACCCTTTTGATTATCCAGATGTTACCGATGAAGATATTAACGTCTTAGATGAACTTGAAGATAAATTTTATAAACTTTTAGATGAGGTATATGAAAAGAATGAAGATTAAACTTAAGAAGAAAGAGATAGAGACCATCTCTAATATCTTTGAACTTTTTGCTAGGCTGGCTTACTGCGGTTGTGATAAGGATACACCAAAACTTATTTTTACTAACGGCCACCTAATTGCAGATGCTCAAGAATACTTTGAAACAGCAGTAGATAATGCAAAAGAAAAAGAAAGAAAAGAAAGAAAATAGAAAAAGTTTAGATTAATAACGATGCAGTATTTTATTTGTTTTGTGTAACGTTTTTAGGCATTTTATTTTGGTTGAATGTATGGTTAGTATAATTTATTTAATTTGTTTATTTTGTTGTTGTTTTTATTTAATTAGTAAATACGGAGATAATAATGATTGATAATGTAAACCATCCTAGCCACTATTGCAAAGGCTCTATTGAATGTATTGATGCTATTGCTGGTGTTACTTATAACTTACAAGGTATGCAAGCTGTATGTACCGCTAACGTTATGAAATATGTTTGGAGATGGAAAGATAAGAATGGTGTTGAGGATTTAAAGAAAGCACGCTGGTATTTGGATTATTTAATTAGAGCGGAAGAGATGAAAAATGAGCAGACTAGATAATAAGATTTTTAATATGATTAAGCATTTTAATCGCAAGAATACAAACAAAAACAGAGAAATCAAACAAAAGAGACCACCTATCAATGATTACGAACGCTTTAAACAGTGGACTCACAAGACAATAGGAGATATTATCAAAGTAAGACAGCTGGGTGCTGATGGTGAATATACCGTATGTACTGGATTATTTACAGGTTATCACATTAGACATGGTGAAACTTCTTTTTATATCGGCATTTATGTTTATTCAAAACATAGTCTGTTAGATATGGAGTTCTTTGATTTAAGAGACAAGACATGGAAGAAGTTTAACTTCGATGAATAGATAAAAGAATACCGTGTGAATGAAGTACGAAAGGTAGCAGAAACAACCTCATGTCACACGGTATGTATATATTATAGTAAAGAGCTAATCAGAAAGCAAACAAACTAGAAGTTGATTAGAAAAAAGAAAGCACCGATACTTAATTGTAAAGGTGCTTTTAATATAAGGTATTAAGTAAAAAACATGATTTAGAAATGGCAGAACCAACAGGAGTTGAACCTATACCAGCTCGGTCAAAGCAAGCTGTGCTACCGTTACACCATAGCTCTAAAAATTGGCGGATAAGGTAGGACTCGAACCCACAAGCCTGTTTCCAGACAACCAGTATTCAAAGCTGGCGCATTTACCACTCTGCCACTTATCCGTTGGCGGAACAGAAAGGATTTGAACCTTCGAGCCGTTTTACAACGACTGATTGCTTAGTAGGCAACTGCAATAAACCACTCTGCCACTGTTCCTTGTGCCCATAGTCGTGATTTCGCTCACGACTTTTAAGCGTTGCCTAGTCGGATAAACGACATTGCACTAGATGCTGGGCTACATTCTTATGTGCAATAATACTGTTGTTTTTATGGCGACACAGTATCAGACCGCTAATTTCCCAACGCTTTATTGTTTACACTCTTTTAACGTTAGAAGTGAGAGAAACGGCAAAGAATAAAAGAGTAAGATATGGCTACTAATACACTTTGCATTAACAATAACAGTAAAGTGAAAAAATCTAAACAAAAGCTCTACTGTTATTGATGAGTTAATTATAGAACATAGGATATAAACTTTCAAGAAGTTTTAAGAAAAAAAGAAAAAAAATTTAAAGAACAGAAAAACAATTATCACCAAAAGATAATAAAGAATTGTTAAGAGGGGTACTGATAAACCGTTAGAAAACCAAAGACCTGTGATGAATAGCCGTTAGAGAGAAAAACAGAAAAACGAAAAAATTGTATGGAGGGTAATATAGGGGGTAGGGCATACGCTCCGTGGGGGCAAGGGGTGTAGTTAGCATGGGGTATCGTGAGTTACAAACTGAAACTTGAATTACCCAACCGCAACTGGCATACATGTTGCATACAAACTTAATAAACAATATACACAACGGATAACGGTTACTCAATAGCTAAAGCATAC
>CYGL01000736.1_pt1 | contig 10631 bp, 13 predicted proteins | sample 485531 | NCBI WGS metagenome assembly CYGL01 (sample SAMEA3497897, study PRJEB9818) | human gut metagenome | reverse complement strand
CAAGGCCCACAGCCTTGCCCTTCATCTGACCGATGAACCCGCGATGGTGGGCGAGCGGTATTACATCAAGGCAACCGCGATACTCACGGACTTCACAGGCCAGCAGATCGGCAGCACCGCTTATGCCCGCGAGCCGTTGGACAAGAAGGGAATGGACGAGAGCCAGATAACCGGCACGGCGAGTAGCTATGCCCGCAAGTATGCTCTGAATGGTCTTTTTTGCATCGACGATACGAAGGACGCTGACACGGACGAGTATCAGACGGCAGGAGGGCGGAGCCCCGGCGGCGACAAAAAGCCGCAGAAACAGCCCGCGCCGAAGCGTGAAGCGCCTGCTCAAAAGCAGCAACCCGCACAGGAGCAGCCCTTCATTTGCGCCTGCTGCGGAAAGCCGCTTTCTGCAGTGGCCTACAAAAACCGCACTGTGGAACCAGCAGAGACTGCTGCCAGCACCAAGAAAAAGTTTGGGCGCGTTCTGTGCTGGGAATGCGCCAAGAAGCAACCTAAAGAAGAGAAAGGGTTAACACATGCTTAACGTAGTCGCAATCATGGGCCGCCTCGTGGCTGACCCTGAACTCCGCACCACCCCGGCGGGCGTGAATGTCTGCAAGTTCCGCATTGCCTGTGACCGTAACTTTGCCCAGCAGGGCGAGCAGCGGCAGGCGGACTTTATCGGATATCGTGGCATGGCGTGCGCAGGCTGAGTTCGTATGCAAGTACTTCCAGAAGGGCAGCCTGATCGCCATTGAAGGCCGCCTGCAGACCCGCCAGTATCAGGACAAGAACGGCAGCAACCGCACAGCCGTTGAGGTCGTGACCAGTAACGTGAGCTTTGCGGGCTCCAAGGCGGCGGACAAGCCCGCCACGGCTTCCTACGAGTTGCAGACGGCAAACCATGTGCGGGAAGCAAACGCCGCGCACAGCGCCGCGCAGGCGGCTCCTGCGTATGAACAGGGAAACATGGACGACTTTGCCACGATCTCGGATGATGGAGATCTCCCGTTCTGATTTTGCAAGCTGCGCTATCTGGCTATACGGGCGTGCAAAAACGAGAAAGGAGGTGGAGTATGCCGGGGAAAAAGCGAACCAGTTTCATACTGCTTTTGGAACACGTTCACACGATGGACGAATTTACCAATGAAGAGTTCGGGCGATTTGTCCGTGCCTATGCGGCGTATGTGGAAGCGGGGGCGGAGCCGGAATTTTCAGATCGTTCCATGCGGATGATGTGGAAAACTGTGAAAGCATTTGATGAAATGAACGTACAAAAGTATTCCAACACGTCCGAAGCACGGCAGGAAGCCGGAAGAAAAGGCGCGGAGAAGCGCTGGAAATCTGATGGCAAAGCCATTGATGCCAATAGCAAAAATAGCAATTGCCATTTTGCTAATAGCAAAAATAGCTTATCTGTATCTGAGTCTGAGTCTGTTTATAAAGAAATATCCCCTAACGGGGATATAAAGAAAGGCGCTGACGCGCCGACGCCCACGCTGGAGACCAAAACGGCCAGATTTCACCCACCGGACATTGCGGAGGTCAAGGCGTACTTTGCTGAAAAAGGCGGAACGAACGCCCAAGCCGAAAGATTTTTTTCTTACTACGAATCCAACGGGTGGCGCGTAGGAAAGAACCCGATGAAAAAGTGGAAGGCGGCTGCGTCCGGGTGGATATCCCGCGATAGGGGAGCAGCACCCGGACAAGCCTGCACAGAGCAGCCAACCCAAAACGGCGGCACAAGCATATGCGGACATTTTCAGGGGGGTGAAATAGTGACCATAGAGCTTATGACAAAGCTGCTCGCAGACGCCGAGGCACATTTTGGCAGGCCTCAGACGGCGGAGAGCCGTGCGAGCATTGCGGAGATTTGGGCTAAATCGCCTATCAAAGACGCCCCGGACGATATCGCGGAGAAGGCTTTTTTCGATGTCATCTGGAAATGCACATGGCAGAACCAGCTCCTTCCGAACTGGCAAGCGCGGATTGAGAAAATCCAAGGCGAACGGCTTATGATGGAACGATGCTTGAAAGCGCACCGCAAAATGCAGAAGATGCTGCGGGCGAGTGAACTGACAAAGAAGGAGTTGCAAAATGGTGATTCCTGAACCCTGCTTTCACTGCCCCGACCGGCACCCCGATCTGCCACGACAGTTGCCCACGGTACGCAGAGTACCAAGCGCCAGCTGAAAGCACAGAGGAATTTACACCAACGGGAACCACGCGGCGGAGCGGATCAGCCGCAACGATTTCAACAAAAGAAGGATGGATGGGAGGGAGAAAACGGTGAAAGTACTGATTGCCTGCGAGGAATCGCAGGAGGTGTGCAAGGCGTTCCGTGCCCGTGGGCATGAAGCCTACAGCTGTGATATTCAGGAACCGTCTGGCGGTCATCCAGAGTGGCACATCCTCGGGGATGCGCTCAAGGCTCTGAGGGGGGGCAAGTCGTGACGATGGACGGCGTAACGCATGACGTTGGCAAGTGGGACTTGCTCATTGCACACCCGCCGTGTACCTACCTGAGCAACGCAGCAACACGCTCTTTCAGCTTGCGGGGCACACCGGCAGAAAAAGTTGTTGCCCGATGGGCAGAGCGCGTAAAGGCCGCAATTTTCTTTATGCAGTTCATGCTGGCAGATGTCCCCAAAATTGCAGTCGAGAACCCTGTAGGTATCATGAATACGGCGTACAGAAAAGCCGACCAGATCATTCATCCGTACTACTTTGCCGAGAGCGAAGCAGACACGGAGAACTATCACACAAAGCGCACTTGCATTTGGCTGAAGAACCTGCCGCCTCTTAGAACGGAAAAACAACCTTCCAGCGCCGGAGCCCGTGTAACGTTTCAAAACGGGAAAAAAGCAAAAGAAAATCAGGCTGGTGCGAAGGAATTCGCGGCACGTCCAACGGCCAAGAGGGACGGGCAAAAGCCAGAAGACAAAACCGCGCCAGGAATTGCAAAAGCAATGGCTGAACAATGGGGGGTGAGCGCATGAAGTATAAGCCAGGCGCATATATCGTTTCGCTCGACCACCTGATGGGGCAGGGAACTTGTTTATTACGGCGGGAAACTGCTCCACAAGGGATGGTTTGGGCAACTGGCAGCTGTGGTATGCGAAAGCTGAGCTTGCCAGACTGCGCATTCGGGAAGCTGTGAGAACGGAGGAAGAACATGAAGCCGAAAACGAAATCCGAGCTGATGGCCGAATGGGCCAGCCAGCCCGGGCAGCTCAAGAAAGAGCGGGAGGTCAAGGCCATCCGCAAGGCGATGGACGATGCCCGCGCCGTGATGCAGGACGGTCTGACCCGGTACGTCAAGAAAAAGACCAAAGCCCGCAGCATGGCAAAGGCTGAAGCTGACCCCTTTGCTGAGCTGGAAGGCTGGGAGAGCATGGAGCAGATCCAGGATGCCTACGGTTACGGTGAAATTACTGCCGACAAGCGGGACAAGCTGACAGACCTGTGGGAAGCCCGGGAAGCCGCCCAGAACAGCCGCAAAGGTGATGGCAAGTACCACGACCTTGTGACAGAGATGCTGGAAACGGCCATCCGCAGGGTTGGCAGTGAGTATGCAGACATGCTCTTTGAATACGACCGGCAGCGCCGTGAAGCCGAAAAAGCAGTGCGGGCAGCTGGCAATGGAAGGGATGATGAAAAAAATGAAAGCTGTTCTCTTGAGCATCCGGCCAGAATGGTGCAACTTCATCATTCGAGGGCAAAAAGACCCTTGAAGTTCGCAGGACTCGTCCGAAGCTGGAAACGCCGTTTAAGGCGTACATTTACTGCACAAAGGCCCCGCAACAACTTATCACCATTTTCAAAGACGGCGAAGAAACGATGGACGGCGAAATTCATCATGGAAAGCCTGTATTCGTAAAGTTCAATAAACTGCTGCCGGACAGCATTCGCAATAAGACTCAGATGGTTATTGGAGAGTTCGTTTGCGATGACATCCGACGCATTGGCCCTGAATACTGTGTTGTGAAAGAAGATATCGAATCTGACAATTGCTAGAAGCTGTCTCACAGTACCGCAAGTCAAAGACTATGCCGGATGGAAGTCCGGACTTGAGTTATGCAGATTTGAAAGACTTGTATGGCTGGCACATTTCCGACCTCAAAATTTGGGATGAACCGGTAAGACTCAAAGATTTCTGGGCGATTCAGCCCTGCAGTGGAAAATGCCACACTTGCCGTAGATGTGATGCAAAAACAATGGAATGCAAAGGAGAGCACCTTGGAATCGACCGCCCGCCCCAAAGCTGGTACTACGTGGAGGTCGGTGGATGAAACTGACCATCTACGGCGACCCGCGCACCAAGAAAAATTCCGCACGCATCCTCCGCACACGCTCTGGAACCACGTTTGTGGCCCCTAGCAAGGCTTACGTGGATTATGAGACAGACTGCCTGCGGCAAATCAAAAGGCCGCACAGCCCTGTCTCTGCCCGCGTGAACGTGAGGTGCGTTTACTACATGAAAACTGCCCGTCGGGTGGATCTGGCGAACCTCATCGAGGCTACAACAGACATTCTGGTGAAATCCCGGGTGCTGGAAGACGACAACAGCAAGGTCGTTGCCGCCCACGATGGCAGCCGGGTGGAGCTTGACCGGAAGAACCCAAGGGTGGAAATCGAGATTGAAGAAATGGAGGAACTCAGATGAATCAAGTGTTTCTTGTCATTGGCGCAACGCTCTGCTATGTTGGTGGATTTTGCGTCATGATTTTTCTTCTTGGCGTCCTGACCGAGTTGTGCATCGAAATCTGGGACGGAAAGTTTAAGCAAATCTGTCTCAGATTTCAAATCAATCCAGCCGATGTTGCCTATTTGGCTGAAAACAGAAAAGACATTGAAACGTGTCTTGATAAGCAGCGCGTTCAATGGCCAAAAACGGATACTGCGCCTTCTGGATGGTGGGGCTGTCCAAAATGCGATGCGCTGAATCAATACGTCAAAGACGACGAGTCGGTTGCATACTGCCGCTGCTGTGGGCAGGCGGTCAACATGTCTCTTTTTCAGGAGGGATACAAATGATCCACACATGGACACCTGACACCGACACGCCGAAGCCGGACGGCGGCGTGGACTACCACACTGTCAAGTCGTGGTTCAAGCAGCTTCGGGCTATGGACGACCGGATTGACCGCATCCAGCTGGACATCCGGCAGGCACATGACAAGGCCACGAAGTGCACCGCCAGCATGACCGGAATGCCCGGCGGATCTGGGCATGGAGACAAAATCGGGATTTGTGCTGAAGAAACAGACGAAAAAGAGCGCAAGATGCAAGAGCTGCAAGCAGAGCTTGAAGTTTTGCGGATGGAAGCAAAACGCCGGATCAAGTACATTGCAGGAACAAAAAGCAGCGACATGATGCAGGCGTGCTTGTATGGCTACTACGTCCAGAACCAAAAGCAGGTCGTCGTGGCTCGCAGTCTGGGTCTGCCAAACGAAAACCGCGTTTCCTTATATGTGCGAGATGGATGCAAGCAGCTTGCGCAAATCTGGCATCAATTTATGTAATTTTCTTACATGTTGTCGTTGTTGTTGTTACATGTGAGATGTGGTAGAATTGGTATAAGCGGAACCGCCGAAAGCGGTGAGACGCTTGCCACGCAGCCTCCGAAACGTGCTTCCTCATGACAAATTCCTCCTTTCAAGATTTGCTTGCATATCTCTTTTGGCTTTGTTCTCTTTCTCACGTTTCGCGGGCTGCTTCTATGCGATACACTGATACAAAGGCAGCCTGCCGCTCATGAGAGACAGGAGACGGTTCGATTCCGCCGTATCGCACCGTATGGCGCATGGACTAGACAACCCGCAAGGCCGCACGTGCAACCTCCCGTGCCAAGAAAAGGCCTTAGAATCCTTGTCAAGGTGTAGCTTTCCTGACAGGATGTGCGCCAACAAACAGCCCCGGCGGCGAACCGGAGCTGTTTTTATATGACCGCCTGAGCGCAGTTTGGAGCGCGGCGCGTGTGGTGTAGACACGGCTGGTTCGATTCCAAGGGCGGTTTTTGTATTCCCGTAGCTCAAGTGATGGAGCAGCGGTCTCCAAAACCGCAGGCTGCAGGTTTGATCCCTGCCGGGAATGCCATTTTGCGTGCCCTATGAGGGGGCCGCGCAATAGCGGGGCATCCGGCCGCGAAAGTTCCGGATGCAGCAGCGCCCACCGTTTGACGCCTGTCCAACGAACTGAATGCACGGGTGCTGCTTATATGCCGCCATAGCTCAATTGGCAGAGCGCCGCCCATTTAAGGCGGGACCACGTTGGTGACACCACTGGAACATCACTGCACAGCCAACCACTGCGCACATCCATTCCGTGGGTGCTGGTTCAAATCCGGCTGGCGGCACATTCGATACTTTGACCGTTCGGATTTTCCGGGCGGTTTTTCTTTTGCATGAGCTTAGAGAGGTGGTGGCTGTGGGGGCACGGCGGCTGACAGATAAGCAGAAAAAGAAGATCGTTGCGGACTATGTGCAACTCCAAAGCTACCGCGCCGCTGCAAAGTTGAACGATGTTTCGGACGCAACGGTCAAGAAAGTCGTGAAGGAAGACCCGGAGAGTGCGCGTTTGTGTGCACAAAAAAAGCGGAAAAATTCGCAGGACATGCTTTCCTACTTAGACAGCAAGCGCGGGGAAGCACAGGATCTTCTTGGGCTGTACCTGCAGGCGATGGCAGACCCGGACAAAATTGCAGAAGCCACGCTCCCGCAGCTGTCCACCGCCTTTGGCACCATCGTGGACAAGTTTGCGATGCTGGGAGACCAGAGCGGCACGGACGTCCCGGACGATGGCCTGCTGGAAGCTTTGAGCGCTGCCGCAGACATCAGCCCGCCGGATGACGTGGAGATGCTGCCAGAGGAAGAGGACGACCATGCGGAAAAGTAACGGCTTTCGATGGAAAGCCCTCAGCCAGCGGCAAAAGCAGGTCTTGAGCTGGTGGGCACCGCAGAGCGCATACAGCGGCTATAACGGCATCATTGCAGACGGCGCTATCCGCTCCGGCAAGACCTTTGCCATGAGCTTTTCGTTCGTTCAGTGGGCTATGACCTGTTACAACGGCCAGCAGTTTGCCATGTGCGGAAAGACCATTGCCAGCTTCCGGCGCAACGTGCTGGGCACGCTCAAGCAGCAGCTTGCGGCCCGGGGCTACAGCGTCAAGGAGCACCGGGCAGAAAACTGTATGACCGTCAGCAAGGGCGGAAAAACCAATGAATTTTACTTTTTCGGCGGCAAGGACGAGAGCAGTCAAGACCTGATCCAGGGCATTACGCTGGCAGGTGCATTCTTTGATGAAGTGGCCCTGATGCCGCAAAGTTTCGTTAATCAGGCCACGGCCCGTTGCTCTGTCACCGGGTCGAAGTTCTGGTTCAACTGCAACCCGGGCAGCCCGCAGCACTGGTTCTATCTGGAGTGGGTGCGGAAATGCCGCTCCCGCAAGATGATGTATCTCCATTTCACGATGGACGACAACCTGTCGCTTTCGGAGGACATCAAGGCCCGATACCGCAGCCAGTACAGCGGCGTTTTCTATCAGCGCTACATTTTGGGCCTGTGGACCGTGGCAGAGGGCCTTGTATATGACATGTTTGACCGCAAGAAGCACGTTATTGACGTGCTGCCGGAGCTGTCACCAAAGAGCGCCTATGTGGCGTGTGACTTTGGCACCCAGAACGCAACGGTTTTTCTGCTGATCCAGAAGCAGGCAGATGCAGACTGCTGGATCGTCACACGAGAGTATTACTACAGCGGCCGCGATCAGAAGCGGCAAAAGACCGTGGGCGAGTACGTCACAGACCTCAAGGCATGGCTGAATGGGCTCAAGCCGGAAAGGGTCATTGTTGACCCCTCTGCCTTGCCCCTGATTACAGAGCTGCGCAAGAACGGTTTCACCCAGACCCCCGCAAACAATGACGTTCTGAGCGGCATTCTGGACGTGCAGACCATGCTGCAGACCGGGCGGCTGAAGATCTACAAGGACTGCAAGCACACGCTGGAGGAGTTCGGCGTATACGCTTGGGACCCGGACAAAGACGATACCGTGCTGAAGGTCAACGACCACTGCATGGACGCTATCCGCTATTTCGTGCGCACAAAGCGCCTTGTGAAACTGAGGGATTGATTTTGAGCACTGTATACACATTCCAGACTTTCCAGCAGGCGCAAGCCGCCGGGGAACAGCCTGATTTCATCCGGCGGTTCGTGCAGCAGCACTGTACTTCCGGGCCTTACAAGATGGCACTGGATGCCGATCTGTACGACGCACAGAAAAACCCGGGAGCTGAACGCTTCGCACAGGCTTACGCTTTGATGCTGAAACGCCTATCCAAAAACACCAAGCCGGACACCCCTCACCCCGATATGGTCAAGAGCAACCTTTTCCGGCGGCTCAACAAGCAGCGGGCAACCTACTCCCTCGGCAACGGCGTGGTCTTCGCGGACGATGGCGTGGACAAGGACAGGCTGGGGCAGAACTTTGACGAGCAGATCCAGAAGGCCGGATATTTCGCCCTGATCCATGGCGAGAGCTTCGGCTTCTGGAACAATGACCATCTGGTTGTGTTCAAGCTGACCGAGTTTGCACCCCTGTACGATGAAAAGACAGGCCTTTTGCAGGCGGGCGTGCGCTTCTGGCGGCTGAATCCTGACACAGATATGCACTATATCCTGTACGAGCTGGACGGCTTTACCGAGTACACGGAAAGCAAAATCGGCAGCATCATGCAGGAGACAACGCCAAAGCAGGCATACAAGAGCGTGACCGTCACCACACCCGGCGGCGGTCTGGAAAGTGTGGAGGGCGAAAACTACAGCGCCCTGCCCATTGTGCCGCTGTGGGGCTCAGACCTGCACCAGAGCACCCTTGTGGGCCTGAAAGCCTACATCGACAACACCGATCTGGTGATGTCCGGCTTCTGCAGCGACCTGCAGGACTGCGCGGAAATCTACTGGTTGTGTGAGAACTTCAACGGCATGACAGATGACGAGCTGCAGGAGTTTCTTGTCAAGCTGAACCTGTATCACATTGCAGGCGCAGACACCAGCGGGGGCGGCAAGATCACCCCCTACACCACCGAGATCCCTGTGACGGCCCGGCAGGCGCTGCTGGAGCTGCTGCACACCCGAGTGTATGAGGATTTCGGCGGTCTGGATGTGCATTGCGTCAGCGCAGACAGCACCAACGACCATCTGGACGCGGCCTATGAACCCCTGAACCAGAACGCGGACGACTTTGAGGCACAGATCAAGCCGTTCATCCGGCAGATCTGCGCACTGGCTGGCTTTGACAACGCTATGCCGGCATTCAACCGCAGCAAGATCACCAACACCGCCGAGCAGGTCGCAACGGTGATTTCTGAGGCGCCGATCATCGGGCAGGACGTGGCAATCGACCTGCTGCCCAACCTGACCCCGGAACAAAAGGAGCAGGCCAAGGCCGCGCTGATGGCTGAGAGCGCAACACGGGAGACCATTAACGACAACAAAGAAAAGGAGGACGACAATGATAATTACTGAAAACGGGGCGAAAGTAATCTGTTTGATAGTTGTTTTTGCAATTTCCTTTGTAATCGGTTATTGGGGAACAAACTAAATGGACTTATCCGACCGTGACCGCATTTCCACCCGCCAGCTGAACCGCCTGCGCCGCCGTATCCTGCGGGTGTACGGCACTGCCCGCCGGGAGATGCAAAAGCAGCTCACCGATTTTCTGGAAAAGTACCGAGCTTTGGATGAGCGCAAGCGGGCGCAGCTGGATGCGGGCAAAATCACCGAGGACGATTACCGAATCTGGCTGCAAAATCAGGTCTTTCAGTCCGATTTGATGCACGCCAAGCTGGACGGCATCACTCAGACGTGCACCACAGCTCAGCAGACAGCCTACAAGCTGGCCCGGGATGAGCAATACAACATCTTTTCCTTTGGCGCAAACTGGGCTTTCTACGAGCTGGAACAGGCCGCAGGAGTAACGTTCGGGCTGACCCTGTACAACACCGAAGCGGTCAAGCTCCTACTGAAGGAGAACCCCCGCATGGTGCCAAACAAGCGCATCAAGAGCGAGAGCAACCGCACCTATGACGCCCGGGTGTTCAATCGCTACGTCATGCAGGGCATCGTGCAGGGCAAGAGCGTCCACGACATCGCCGTGCAGGCCGTAAACGGCATGGCAGACACGGAAATTCACTGGGCCATGAACAACGCCATCACGGCCCTTACAAGCGCCCAGAACGCCGGGGCCTTGCAGCAGATGCGCAACGCCCAGGCTTTGGGCATCGAGGTCAAAAAGCGCTGGAACTCCACCCACGACTACCGCACCCGTGAGATGCACCGCCTGCTTGACCAGCAGACCGCAGAGCTTGACGAGCCGTTCAAGGTCATGGGTTACGAGATTCAGCGCCCAGGCGACCCCAGCGCGGCCCCGGAGATGGTCTACCACTGCCGCTGTGTGCTGTCCTCTGCGCTGGGCAAGTATCCCCGGCAGAACGCCATTGCAGCGGGACAATGTGACCAAAGAGACCACCCCCGTCATGGATTACACCGAGTGGTATAAATCCAAGGGCGGCAAGGAAGCCGAGCAAATGTGGTGGGCGAAAGAGCGCAAGAGAAAGAAGGAGCGAAAATGAAGCATAAAA